>Ga0307379_10004054_pt1 | contig 21053 bp, 16 predicted proteins | sample UN2MG_FD_202237 | JGI IMG/M metagenome (GOLD analysis project Ga0307379, IMG submission 202237) | Soil microbial communities from Risofladan, Vaasa, Finland - UN-2 | ecosystem: Environmental > Terrestrial > Soil > Coastal area > Acid sulfate soil | place: Finland: Risofladan, Vaasa | collected... | reverse complement strand
GAAAGATATGAAAACGGAGTGAACAGTTATTTCGACCGCCCTGTCACTACCTTGACGAGTTCCGCGGATAAAAACGCGTATCTACTGATCATCAAGAACGACGCTGCCGTCCCATTGATCCATGGAGCCTTCCGGCTTGGCACGAAAATCCATGCACCTTTTGATAAAATGAGCTATGGACGCATCGTGGGGAAAGTGGCGCTTCAGTTGCAGCAGAACCTTCAAGGCCTTGTTCCACTTCTTCTCCAGATAATAGTCAAAGGCAATACTGAAGTAGTTACAGAATCCCGGTGCTTTCGGGGATATGGGTTCGCCGAGATCCGCCACCAGGTCATAGATCTTAACCGGCTCTTTCCTTCCCCTCACCGTAACGATGTCCAGAGGCCGAATGAGAAATTTGTCTGAAACGTATCGGTAGGTTGATTCGGTGATGATGATATGCGTCCCGTACAATTTGTTGGCTTCTTCGAGTCGGGACGTGAGGTTTACGCTGTCCCCGATGATCGTGTAGTTCATTCTCTCATTGGACCCCAAGTTGCCAACTATGGTTTCCCCTGTATGGATCCCCATGCGGGTATGAAATATAGGGATCCCGTTGGCTTTCCACTCCCGATTCAGCGCGTGCAGTCGTTTTTGGCAACGCAAGGCGGCTCGACAGGCCAGTTCCGGTCCATTTTCCAACTTGATGGGAGCTCCCCAGAAGGCCATGATGGCGTCTCCGATGAATTTATCAATAGTTCCGTGTTCGGACATGATTATCTGTGAAAGATAGTTGAAGTATTGAGACAGGTGGATCATCAGCTCTTCCGGTTGCATCCCCTCTGAGATAGAGGTAAAGGCCCGGATATCCGAGAAAAATATGGTCAGCTCGGCTCTTTCTCCGCCAAGTCGGACCTCCTTGTCTCGTTGAATGAGCTGGCGCACCAGGGCCGCAGGTACATATTTCCCAAATGCCTGCAGCCCCTGGGTAGCCTTTAGCAGAGCCGAGCTCATCAGGTCGATTTCTTTGATGTTTGACTGAACCATTTCAAATTCATCCAACTGGAAATGCCGGATCTTGTCCGTCCTCTGGGCAAGCGTAACGATGGATCTGGTGATATTGGTGGTAATCAGGTAAATCGCGAAAAGAGATGCAATGAAGATGGCCAACGCGCTTACTAGCGCCCACAAAAGGGTGAGATTAACAGAGCCCAGCAGATCGGATTCAGGGACGATGACCACGATCTGCCACTTGGACACGAAGGATTTTGGAAAGGGGATGATGTTGACCACATAGTTTTTACCATCTGTAGTCGAAGTGAACTTTACCTTCTGGTGTTCCTTGTGGTGTAGATAGGCATCGGTGATGAAATCCTCTCCCAGTTCGTCGATAAAGACCAGACGCAGATCGCCGGTAGTGCTATCTCGTATAATCGTACGGGATTTGTCTGGATAGGCCATTACCTCGTATTTCTCATTGATGATAAACACCAGACCATTTTCAGAAACCCGCTGTTCTGCCAGAAAGTCTGAGATGCTGTGAAGCGGCATATTGGCACAGACGACAACGGATATATCACCACTGTCATTCAGGACAGGGTAGGTGGCTGAGATGCCCGGTGTCTGGGCTGTGGTGAAAACATAAACATCTGTCCAGTAGATTTTCCGATCCGGTCCTGTGTTGAGGTACCAGGGGCGAACACGGGGATCGAATGTCGGTACCATTTCCATGGTTCTCGTGACCTGAAAGTCCTCATCCCGGTAGAACCACCTCTCGACGGGCTGTTCCCGCGATCGGTCGATATAACGAGTGGCCAGCTCTGGCTCTCGCCGTACCTGGACGTAGCTTCCATTTGTGTCTGCAAGAAAGTAGGCCTGCACTTGAGGCATAATTAGGAGCTGTTCCCACATATACTCCCACATCTTTTCATGAATATTCATGATGTTGACATCGGTTACCAGCTTGCTGAAAGTTCTGGTCTGATTTGCCGGAACCTCCAAGTAGTGGGTGGTGGTTAGGATAATTTTATCTGTGACTTCTCGTATGACATCATCGGACAGTTCCAGAACGGCATTCCTGGAGCGTAGATAGAAGTTCGTGGATATGCTGCCGACGGTGATGATGGTGAGTGTGATAAAAGTCTGGAGAATCGCGGCCTTTAGACTTTTCTTTCTCTTTTTTTTTACTGCAGCTTCGGTTGGAGCTTGCTCGTCGATCTGATTCCCGTCCTTTTCCATAAGTCAGCTTTCGAGTCTAATTCGGCTGCACCGCTTCCCCGGCCAGCGCTTCGAGATAATCTTGATAGTCCTTTAGCGCAGCTATGACTCGCTGCCGTACCGAGAGGAACTTGGTTCTCACCAGCTCGAGTCGATCCCAGTCGTAGTCAAACTCAAAGTAGTATCTTTTGAAGTGCCGAAAACGAAGGAGTTCCTCCAGCTCATGGTATATGTCCTCAGAGATGACCCGTTCCCGAATTCCCCGGATCGTCAAGGTCATCTTCTTCAACACATCTCTGTGCCACCGCTGTTGATCCAGGATGTTTTCGAAAAACTGGCTGATCCTGAAAAAAGCTGTTTCGACGCAGGTATAGAAGCTCACAAAGATATCGCTCAAGATTATGGCATTTTCTACGGATTTTGTTTTTGACATCGGTTTTTTTTCATGTTCATCATAGAATCCCGATATACGCTCCAGGACGCCGATCGATGAATCTAACTCTCCCACCAGAGCACGTAACTCCTCAGGTACTCCCATACACGAGTCTTCCTTTTCTCTTTATCAATTCTCGAAACTCAGGCGCGATCTTTTCCAATTCGACGATATCCAGAGGGAAGTCGGTTAGCTCTTCAGCCCGGGCAACGATTTGGAACAACTCAGAGGCTGAACCGAGTCCCTCGATCGCGATGTCCAAATCGGAAATATCACTGAATTTCCGCCGGTCCAGTAATGAACCCCACTGCCATATCCCCTTCGGACGGTGCTCCGCTACGATATAGGAAACGATACGGTCGAAATCGCTCCAGGCAGCGCGGAAACGCGCATCCAGTCTTTCCTGTCGAACCCGCTCGCGTCGACTGAGAAAATCCAGGGTCTTGCTGTGGTCTTTCATGATGCCGACCGTGCCGCACTCCTTCTGTAGTCATTATATCGACATCCCGGGCAGGAACAAGTAGCAGCGGGAGCAACCCTCTTTATATTGACTCCAGCTTCATGTAGGATGTAGCTCGGATATGATGAATACCAGAATAGGCGAACCGCTTCCCCAGGGCGCGACAACCAACGATCACGGTGTGCAGTTTGCCGTATTCAGCAGGCACGCCACCGGTGTGCACCTGTTTCTGTTCGCGAATCCACAGGATGGTACGCCCACCGATGTGATCGAGCTCGACCCCCGGGAAAACAGGACCGGAGATATTTGGCACGTTCAGGTCGACGGGATCGGTCCCGGCCAGTACTACCTGTACCGGGTTTTTGGTCCCTATGAACCTGCCAAGGGCCATCGCTTCAATCCCAACAAGCTGCTTCTCGACCCCTATACTAAGGCGGTGACGGGCAATTTCGTCTGGAACCTTGCCGACGCAAGAGGCTACGATCCCCAATCGCCGGACAAGGACCTCTCCTTTTCCAAGACCTCGGATATCGCCGGAATGCCAAAGTGCATCGTGATCAGCGACGAGTTCGACTGGCGGGGAGACCGGCCGCTAAATCTGCCCCTGCGCCACAGCGTGATCTACGAGACCCATGTGCGGGGATTGACTCTCCACCCCAGCTCCAAACGCATGGGGGTGGAGCATCCCGGAACATTCCGCGGTGTCGGTGAGATGATCCCCTACTTGAAGAAGCTGGGGATCACCGCGATCGAGCTTCTGCCCGTTCAGGAGTTCGATGAGTACGAGGTGCAGCGGATCAATCCCACAACGGGAAAGAAGCTCGATAATTACTGGGGCTACAGTACGATGAGTTTCTTTTCCCCGAAAGGAAGCTACTCCAGTACGCGAGCGCAGGGACAGCAGGTGGTTGAGTTCAAGGAGATGGTGCGGGAGCTGCACCAGGCGGGGATCGAGGTGATTCTGGACATGGTGTTCAATCATTCCGCCGAGGGCGACGAGATGGGGCCCACCCTGTGTTTCCGGGGCTGGGACAACACGATCTACTACATCCTCGACAAGGACCGCCGCTACTACAAGAACTACACAGGATGCGGGAATACCCTGAACTGCAATCACCCCATCGTCCGCAGCCTGATCATCGACTGTTTGCGCTACTGGGTCGTGGAGATGCATGTGGATGGATTCCGCTTCGACCTCGGCTCGGTATTGGGGCGGGATTCCCGCGGAAGGCTTATGGAGAATCCCCCGGTGGTGGAGCGCATTGCCGAGGATCCGCTGTTGCGGGATACCAAAATCATCGCCGAGGCCTGGGATGCAGCCGGTGCCTACCAGGTCGGCTCCTTCCCCGGTGGTCGCTGGGCCGAGTGGAACGACCGCTTCCGGGATGACGTGCGCATGTTCTGGCGGGGCGATCCGAACTCAAGCCCCCATCTGGCTACCCGTCTGACCGGCAGCGCCGACCTCTACCTCAGAGACGGGCGCAAACCCTTTCACAGCATCAACTTCGTTACCTCCCACGACGGATTCACCCTCAATGATCTGGTGACCTACAGCCAGAAGCACAATGAAGCCAACGGGGAGGACAACCGCGACGGGAACAACCAAAACTACAGCTCCAACTACGGTGTCGACGGGGAGACCGACGATCCCGAGATCGTCGATACCCGCAAACGTCAGGTGAAAAATTTCCTCGCCACTCTATTTCTCTCCCTCGGCACTCCGATGCTGCTCGGCGGGGATGAGCTGCGGCGGACCCAGTTGGGGAACAACAACGCCTACTGTCAGAACAACGAGATCTCCTGGTACGATTGGAGCATACAGGATCGATACGGGGATATCCTGCGTTTCTCTAGATTACTGATCGCCTTCCGCAAGAACCATCCGGGCTTCCACCGCCCCGAGTTCTACAGCGGCGAGGACCGGGACCGAAACAGCATCCCCGATATTACCTGGTTCGATGAGAAAGGCCGTCTCATGGACTGGGAAAAAGCGGACCGAAGCCTATCTTATCGACTCGACGGCAGCAAGGCGGAGATCGACGCCGACAGGGATGACAACGACTTTTTTCTCATGTTCAATGCCTTCGCTGAACAACGGGAGTTTTTCCTCTGTGAGCCGCCGAAAGGAAAGTGCTGGTATCTGGCCATCGATACCGGGCTGCCTTCCCCCGAGGATATCCTGGAACCCGGGCAGGAGAGGTTGGTGCCGAATCAGGACCGCTATCCCTTGAAACCCAGGTCGGTGGCGGTGCTTATGGCAAAATAGCGTCATCTTGTCGTTCCCAACCACCAATGATTAGATTAGAGGGAACAAGTTCCGAGAAAGCAAAAGCGAGCAATTTTGTGTCCGAATCCCACATCCTCGTCGAAGGTGCCCGGCAGAACAACCTGAAATCCCTGAATCTGGAGCTTCCCCTCAACAAGCTGATCGTGGTGACCGGGGTCAGCGGCTCGGGAAAGTCCTCCCTGGCCTTCGACACCCTGTACTCCGAAGGGCAGCGCCGTTATGTGGAGACCTTCTCACCCTACACCCGGCAGTTCTTGGATCGGATGGACAAGCCCCAGGTAGAGCGCATCGAGGGTATACCCCCGGCGATCGCCATCGACCAGGTCAATCCGGTACGCACCTCCCGGTCCACCGTGGGTACCATGACCGAGTTGAACGACCACCTCAAGCTGCTCTACGCCCGGACCGGACGGCTGTACTGCCAAAGTTGCGGAAAGCCGGTTGACCGGGACTCTCCGGACAGTATTTGGAAACACTTGCTTGGTTGGGCCAAGAACCAGGAGAAAAGCGGCGAAAGCAGGAAGGGATTCGAGGCAGAGGCCCAGCGCCTGCTGATCGTCTTTCCCGTGACGGTCCCCCACAACTTCAGCGTGGAGGAGATACGGGAGCTGCTCCTCAAGCAGGGTTATACCCGCATCCACCGCCAGGAGCACTCGACTCTGGAGGTCATCCAGGACAGAGTCCGGTTCAAGCGGGCCAACAAATCCCGGATCATCGAAGATCTGGAGGCGGGCCTTCGCTACGGGCAGGGCAACGTCCTGGTCTATCCTCTGGATAAGAAGCTGGGGCCCCTCCAGCCCTTACGCTTTTCCAGCGATCTTCACTGCCCCGACTGTGACATTCACTACCGCGATCCGGTTCCCAATCTCTTCTCCTTCAACTCGCCTATCGGCGCCTGTGAGAGCTGTCGCGGCTTCGGCAGAGTCATCGGCATCGATCCCGATATGGTGATCCCGGATCACGGGAAAACCCTGGCCGAGGGTGCCATCCGTCCTTGGCAGAGCGAGAGCTTTGGGGAGTGCCAGGACGATCTGGCGCGCTTTGCCCGCAGGCGCAACATTCCTCTAGATGTGCCCTGGCGGAAGATGAGCCAGCCACATCGGGATTGGGTGATGGAGGGGCAGTGGCAGGGCGAGGGTACCTGGTACGGGATCAAGGGCTTCTTCGAGTACCTGGAGACCAAATCCTATAAGATGCACATCCGGGTGCTCCTGTCCAAGTATAGGGCCTACCATCTCTGTCCCGCCTGTCTGGGAGCCCGGCTCAAGCCGGAGGCCTTGCTCTGGCGAATCGGAGCGGGCAGGGGCCTGAACATCCACGAGCTGATGCTCCTCCCCATAGAGCGCTGCCAGGCCTTCTTCCAAAAAATGAAAGCCGGAACCGGGAAAACAGACTCCGTCGGCGAAGCCACCGAGATGCTCCTTGGGGAAATCCGCTCGCGCCTGCGCTATCTGGTCGAGGTCGGGCTGGGGTATCTGACCCTGGACCGCCAGTCCCGAACACTCAGCGGCGGGGAGGTGCAGAGAATCAACCTGATCACGGCCTTGGGAACCTCGCTGGTGAACTCTCTGTTCGTTCTGGATGAGCCGAGCATCGGCCTGCACTCCCGGGATATCCGCCGGCTGATCGCAGTGCTGCACCGTCTGCGGGATGCGGGAAACACGCTGCTGGTGGTGGAGCACGATCCGGAGGTGATTCGGGCGGCGGACCTGGTCCTCGATATGGGACCCGGAGCCGGGGAGAAGGGGGGAGAGATCGTGTTCTTCGGATCTCAGGCGGAGCTTCTCAAGGAGAAGCGCTCCCTGACCGCTCAGTACCTGAGCGGGAAGAGGAGTGTCCTGGACCAGGGCTTGAGAATCGACGGTGCCCGCTCCGGGGTCGATCGGGCGGATTCGTTTCTCGAGATTCTAGGCGCCGAAGAGCACAATCTCAGAGGGATAGACGTGGCTATCCCTCTGAACCGCCTGGTGTGCATCACCGGGGTCAGCGGCTCGGGAAAGTCAACCCTGGTGCAGGATGTGCTGTACCGCGCCCTGTACCGCTTGCAGGGAAGACCTGTGGAGCAGCCGGGGCGGCATCGAGAGATCCGTGGATTCGAGCACTTTTCCGAAGTCGTGCTGGTCGATCAGTCGCCGATCGGCAAGACCACCCGCTCCAATCCGGCCAGTTACGTGGGAGCCCTCAACCCGATCCGTAAGCTCTTTGCCGTGGAGCCCCTGTCACGACAGCGGGGCTACACACCGGGAACGTTCAGCTTCAATTCTGGGAAGGGACGCTGTCCAACCTGCGGTGGCAACGGATTCGAGCGCATCGAGATGCAGTTCTTGAGCGACGTGTACCTCCGCTGTCCCGACTGCGACGGCAGGCGCTACCGTTCGGAGGTCCTGGAAGTCAAGATCTCTCCGATTCCGGAAGAAACAGGTGCCGATCGAATCGGCTCCGCTGCCCACGGCTTCTCGGAGAAATCAATCGCTGGAATATTGGACCTAACCGTAGCCGAGGCCTGCGGGTTTTTTTCCGGAGTCCCTGAGGTTTTGCGCCTTCTCGAACCGCTTCGAGCCGTCGGCCTGAGTTACGTGACCTTGGGACAGCCGGTACCTACCTTGAGCGGAGGAGAGGCCCAGAGGCTGAAGCTGGCCGGCCACCTCGCCAAGGTGAAGCCGAAGGCAAGGGGAAGGACAGAGCCCACGTTGTTTCTCTTCGACGAGCCGACAACGGGCCTCCATTTCCAGGACATCGCCACCCTGCTTCAGGCTTTTCGCCGCCTGCTCGAAGCGGGGAACAGCCTGGTGGTGATCGAACACAACCTCGATGTGATTGCCGCCGCGGATTGGGTCATCGATCTGGGCCCTGAAGGAGGGGAGCAGGGGGGGCAGGTAGTGTGTACCGGCTCACCTCGGGATATCCTCAAAGTTCACGGCAGCCACACCGCTCAGGCGCTGCGGCGTTATTGGCAGACTGACCGTTCGGTATCGGGGGGGAAGGCGGAAGATCATGAGACTCCCTCGACGAATCACCACATCACCATCCGCCACGCCCGGGAACACAACCTGCAGGGAATAGACGTAACCATACCGCGGGACCGGTTCACAGTGGTGACCGGGGTCAGCGGCAGCGGTAAAAGCACCCTGGCCTTCGATATCCTGTTTTCCGAAGGACAGCGCCGGTATCTGGAGTCCCTCAACGCCTACGCCAGGCAGTTCGTGCAGCCGGCCAGCCGCCCCGATGTGGACGGCGTGTTCGGTGTTCCTCCGACCGTGGCCATCGAACAGCGGACCAGCCGGGGCGGGCGCAAGAGCACGGTGGCAACCATGACGGAGATCTACCATTTCCTGCGGCTGTTGTTCGCTAAACTCGGAACCCAGTACTGTCCCCGGTGTGATGTAGCGATCGAACCGCAAACCCAGGAACAGATCGTTACCCGGATCCTGAAGGGTTTTCGGGGGGATCAGGTACATCTTCTGGCACCCCTGGTGGTTTCCCGAAAAGGCTACTACACGGATCTTGCCAAGTGGGCCGCCGCCAAAGGATACCGGCACCTGCGGGTTGACGGCCGCTTTCTGCCGACCGAATCCTGGCCTCGACTGGATCGTTTCCTGGAGCATGATATCGAGCTTCCCGTGGGAACGGTGAAAGTCTCCAACGCCGGGGTGGCCAAGCTGCGGGAGCTTCTCGCCCGCGCTTTGAGCCTGGGCAAGGGGGTGGTTTATGCAGCTTCCGAGGCCACAGAAGAACAGACCGTGTTTTCCACCAGCAGGGCCTGTCCGAATTGCGGCCGCAGCTTCAAGGAGCTTGACCCGCGTATGTTCTCCTTCAACTCCAAGCACGGCTGGTGCCCGGAGTGCTACGGGACGGGACTTCAACTGTCAGGATTTGACGAAGAGCAGACCGGGGAAGAGATCTGGTGGAACGCATGGTGGGAGGGCGCGGAACGGGTCTGTCCTACCTGCAGCGGGGCACGGTTGAAGGCTGAAAGCCTGGCGGTCCGCTTCCGCGGGCGTACCATCTCCGATATTACGGCGATGCCCGTAGATGCCGCGGACAAATACTTTTCCGGGCTGAAGCTGCGGGGTCGGGAATCCGAGATTGCCCGGGATATTCTGGCGGAGCTGCGCTCCCGCCTCGACTTTCTCTCCCAGGTCGGATTACCCTATCTATCCCTGGACAGAGCCGCTCCTACCTTGAGCGGCGGTGAAGCCCAGCGGATCCGTCTGGCCTCGCAGCTGGGATCCAATCTGCGGGGGGTGTGCTACATTCTGGACGAGCCCACAATCGGACTTCACGCCCGGGACAATCAGCTGCTCCTCGATACCTTGAACCGCCTCAAGAGCAAGGGGAACACCGTGGTGGTTGTAGAGCACGACGAGCAAACGATACGGCAGGCCGAGCATGTGATCGACCTCGGCCCCGGCGGCGGTGTCAACGGTGGCAGACTCGTTCATGAAGGATCGGTGGACCAGCTTCTCAAGAAACGGTCCTCCCTCACCGGTCGCTACCTAAATCAACCGTTGAAACATCCCCTCTCCTTGCGGCGACGAGCCGAGGCCGCACGTGAGAGAATCGGTCGAAGCGAGCCGCGGGTAGAGATCGTCGGGGCTCGTCTGCACAATCTAAAGAATCTACGGGTCCGCTTTCCCCTTGGCCGGTTCATCTGTGTGACCGGGGTCAGCGGCAGCGGCAAGAGCACCCTGGTTCGAGAGGTGTTGTACGAGAACCTGCGTGCCCTGGTTGCTGCTCGTCGGGGTCGACGAAGGACCGCTTCAAAGGGATCATCCGGCCGACTGGTCGGCTGTGATGAAGTCCTGGGTTGGAATCAGGTGGGCCGGGTCCTTGAGGTCGATCAGACGCCGATCGGCAAGACTCCCCGATCCTGTGCCGCCACCTACGTGGGATTCTGGGATGAGGTGCGAAAGCTCTACGCCCGCACTCCGGAGGCGAGGATGCGGGGCTACACTCCCAGCCGCTTCTCCTTCAACGTCGCCGGGGGCCGCTGCGAGGGGTGTGCCGGTCAAGGGATGCAGAAGATCGAGATGAGCTTTCTGCCCAACGTGTCCGTGCGCTGCGATGTCTGCGCAGGCCGCCGCTTCAATTCGGAAACCCTGTCCGTGCTCTACAGACAAAAGAGCATCGCCGATGTTCTCGCCATGAACGTCGACGAAGCAGTGGATTTTTTCTCCGCCCATCCCACCGTGCACAGGGCTCTGCTCCTGCTGCAGGAGGTCGGCCTGGGTTATATCACCCTCGGGCAGCCGAGCCCCACCTTGAGCGGCGGGGAAGCTCAGCGCATCAAGCTGGTCACCGAGCTGGCCAAGACCAAATTACCCCCGACCGATTCCTCGGGACGAGTGATCCGCAACGGCGAGGCCGCGTCGGGGGCGGCGCGGATGGGACGAACCGCCGCCGGCAGACCGGCCTGTACGCTGTACGTGCTGGATGAACCAACGATCGGGCTGCACATGGCGGATGTGGAGAAGCTGATCCGGGTCCTCCAGCGCCTGGTCGATGCCGGAAATACCGTGGTCGTCATCGAGCACAACCTGGACATTATTGCCGAGGCCGACTGGATCATCGATCTGGGCCCGGAAGGGGGCGGAAAAGGCGGCCGGATCGTGGCAAAAGGAACCCCCCAAGCCGTAGCCGCAGGGACCAACGGATCCCATACGGGACGGTTCCTGGCCGAGTTCCTAAAGGACCGCAGTGCATCGTCGTCTTGAAGTGGATCGATCGAATAACGGAAGAGATGCCGATCAGGCGGCCTGCTCGCGGGCTTTTTGTACTTTTCCCGGTTGCATTGCCGGCCGGCTGCCCGTCCCTTGTTTTTCCAAATCTTGATACATGCTGCTGATGCTCCGCTCAAGCTGCTCCTTGATGCGCATGCGCTCTTCTCCGTAGGGGGCGTCGGGGTTGAAGCGGACGGGTTCTCCGACCTGGATTCCCCGGACGTTCTTGTTGACCGCCACCGGATAGAAGGTGAGGATCTTGTGAGTTGTATCGTACAGCCACCGGGCCAGGCGGATGAAACCGGTATTCAACATGCAGAGATCATCCTGCGTCTTGCTCTCTTCGTTTTCGGGAAAGATGAGTAAGGTTTTTCCCGATTTGAGATAGGAGAGGCTGATTTCGAAGGTCTTCACCAGTTTCCGGCTCTTCCGGTATACGGGGACCGCCTTGAGGTAGGACATCAGGTGAACGCAGATGCGTCCAATCAGGCGGGACAGATCCCGGCCTACGAAGGACCTCAACTTGAGTTCCTTTTCTACGAAATCCCGGCGGATGTAGTCGGCGCAATCTTTCAGATTTGTTACTTCGTGGACGACCCAGGGATACAGCTTGTGGGTGAGAGAGGACATCAGGGCTACCGGCCCGAAGGATCCAAGGTGGTTGGCCACGACGACCGCATTGGTATTCTCCAGTGCCTTTTGTATGCCCTGGATGTGGGCTTTTACGTAGAAGACCTTGATGATTTTCGCCAGCAGCGTATACACAGCCTTGCTCATCACACCTCCCCCGGGCTATGTACCTCGTCTATCTATATACTAATATGGATTTCCGCGTTTGGCAACTGTCATATTTCTTGTGGTAACACAACGATGGATCGTCCATGTTTTCCCCAGGGAACAGACCATGAGGGAAAGTCCGTTGTCACGGGTGGACGTCTTGACACTCTCCCTACTTCCGCCCTCAATAGAGGCATGCACGAAAAGCAAGACAAGATCGGCCGGCCGCGGCGCTACAACTTGAAGCCCCTATCCGGTTTCGCCAACACAGAGCTGGCCCAAGGCGCGGCTCTGCTGCAGGAGCTCGCCGAACGGGTATACGATCAGATCATCGACCTGCCCGGGGAAGCCCTGGACCACACTGTTCAAGACACAACTCTGAGCATTTCCATGCTGGTACTGCATATGGCCTGGGCTGAAGCAAATTGGGTACGGCGGATCACCGGGGTAGAGATCCCCGACCCTCTTTACAAAGAAATCGAGAAAGGGAGTCTTAGCCGGCTCAGTGACCCGCCGCCCCCCGGATACGCCGCTTCCACGTTGATCGAGCTCTGTCGGCGGGTGCAAAAGGACTACTCTCAACCAGCGCTTGTGGATATCGAAAACATCGACGGGGTTCTGACCAAAGAGGGAAGCACCTTTTCCGTAAGGGGGATCATGGGCCAGCTCGCCTGGCACTGGACCTATCACTCCGGGCAGATCGGACTGCTGCGGCTGCTCTGGGGTTCGGACTACCAGTGGAGGAGCGAAGATATCGTGGCGCTGCCACCGCACTGAAAGGTTGAGGCTATGGTGGATGTGAAAGAAGCTGTCGGCAAGGCTATGGACTACCTCAAGGATATGTACCAGATCGATCAGTTCAAGGACGTCCTGCTCGAGGAGGTGGATCTTTCGGAGGACAACAAGTTCTGGAACGTAACCATCGGCTTCACCAGACGGCAGGAAACTACCTCTGGAGGACCCATGGCTACCCTGATCGGGCAGTCCACGGAGTTCAGGCGGGAGTTCAAGGTCTTTCAGATTGACTCGGAGAACGGTGCCCTGCGCTCGATGCGGACCAGAAAAGGGGAGTAGCGGACCGCTAAACACGGTGTGAGCTACGAGCAGCTGGAGGAGCTGCTTCGAAAACGGAACGTTCTCTCCTGACCCGTTTCTCAGCCGGTTAGAATCTCTTCGATGAACGTGCCCCTTTTCTCCTCGATTTCCGCAGGGGTATAACCTAAAGCCTCTATCGGCTCGAAGACCCTCCCCGCTGCCACGCCAAGAAGTTCTAGACGTTCGAGCAGATTCATGCGCTCGAAATCGGTTGAAATCACGAGCAGATCTATATCGCTGTCTTCCCGTGGAGTACCATCACGATAGGATCCGAACAGCACAATTTTATCAGGGGTAATGCCGAGCTTGTGAAGCTCATCCTTGTATCTTTTAATAATCAGATCGATTTCACGTGTTGTTTTAACCATGAAAGTATCTTCTCCGTTTTTTCTAGATACTCTTTTGCCACCTGTCTTGCGTAACTGCTTATAAGTTTTTTGAAATCTTCCGGGTATCTGGTGACAATGCTGGCATTGTTGATCTTCGAGACAAAATCGAAATGTTCCGGTGGAAGTTCCGTTTTTGTTTCCTTCACGAGATATAAAAGATTATGAGTTTTCGGAGCGGGTCGATTCAAGCGTTTGGAAAAAATCGCTTTCAGCATTTTTTCAAGTGACATGTGGCACATGAATATTACGTATACGTATCGACCAGCTTTCAGCAAATGCTTTGCAGTTGCGAAATCATATTCGGAGGAGGAGGTATAATTTTCGACGTCTTTGCCCATTTCTACAGAAATACTAATCTATTAATGATAGCTAGGCAACAAAACATAAGGCTGTGCGATCGGACTACTCGGGACCTGTTCCTGATGTATCTCTAAATCGGATTACCAGACCTCGGGGCATTTTCCCGTCGAATCTACAAGGGCTACGCATTGCCCGGTGACCTGGATGTTGGGCAGCGGCCGGAGCTCCTCCAGGAGCATCTTGGACACGCAGATTTCCTCGAGGTGGAGGGTGTCCCGGATCCGCATTATTCTCTCCTGTCCCGGTGCAACAGCACCGCAGGAGCGCAGGGCGATGTCGACAGCTTGTTTGTCCGATTCGACGACGATCGGCACCTTGGCCCTGGATAGGAAAGAGCTGGTATAGGCATTTTCCAACGTTGCCTGGAAATCAATCTTGTCGTAGAGACGACGGCTGATCACATCCGCCAGGCCAACACCGAGAGCGTTGCCGTGAGAGCCGGCCGTCAGATCCCGGACGAAGATGGCCTTTATGCGAGGGTGTTCCGGCTCTCTTTCCCCCCTGACAGCGATTCTGCCGATTATGTTCGTGTCCATGCCCACACCGCTGATATCTTTTCCCATGGCATCGACGACAAGCAGGTCGATGCTGTCTGAGGGAAGGGCGGGCATCAGCGTTCGGGCCAGCCTTAGGAGCCGGGGCTCTTCAGGAAGGATCGCCTCAACCGGCAGAGCCTCGACAGCTGCGGCTTGTTCGTAGGCGTTTTCGACGATTGCCACACCTCCCAGAATTTTCCCGGTGCCAAAGATCCTTTCCGCACATTGGGGGATCAGATCTCTCAAGCCGGGTACTCCGAAGCGGTGGATCTCCAGAGCCTGGTCGTGCTTTCCTAGACCGATCACGGCCATCTTGACCAGACCGCTCTCATACGTACTGTGATAGTCCGTATGGGGCTTGATTCTATTGATCAGAATGATTCCATCCGCCCTGGAAGCGTGGGTATCCATGAAGAGTTTGACCGGCAGGTCGGAGGAAAGACGCACCACCTCCATTGAGGATCGTATCGGTGCGCCGATGGTTGTTTCCCGGATTCCGTAGGAGGAAAGGATCTCCAGCTGTCCCTCCGCGGTGGCACCGCCGTGGCTGCCCATGGCCGGCACGACGAACGGCTTGGCTTTTTTTTGCTTCAACCAGCTCAACGTAGTCTGAACGATACGGTCGATCCCGAAGATGCCCCGGCTGCCAACCGCCAGAGCGATGGAGGAACCTGCGGCGATGCGGCTGGAGATCTTTTCAAGTTCTTTTGTTAGATGTGACTCAAGGTCATCGATTCGCGGAGCGTTGAAATGTTGAATTACCTTGTGTAATTCGAGTCGGGGAAAGCCGCGAGTCTTCATGGAGCCCCTGGAGCCGTTTGACTGCCGGTAGGGGTTTCAGCTAACTTTGCAGCCAGCTCGATCGCTTCCACCATGCTGTCTTCGGAGGCGATCCCCCTGCCTGCGATATCGAAAGCCACGCCGTGATCCACGGAGGTGCGGATGATCGGCAACCCGAGCGTTATGTTAATACCCCGCACGCTATCCCACCTGTTCTGCCTGCTGTTCCAACTAAAGCCTTTCATCTTCACCGGAATGTGGCCCTGGTCGTGATACATGGCCACCGCCGCATCATACTGTCCACCCGAGGTGCTCGAGAAACAGGTGTCCGGGGGTAGAGGGCCTTCGATCTGCATACCGAGGGACCTGGCTTCGGTTACCGCGGGTGCGATCTCCTTTTGCTCCTCATAGCCGAACAGGCCTCCTTCGCCGGCGTGGGGGTTGAGACCCGCCACGGCGATGCGGGGATTTTCGATACCGATTCGGCGGAGCATATCCCAGGCCAGCCTGATCACTGCCACGATCCTCTCCCTTTTTACCCGCTCGATCGCTTCCCGTAGAGGAACATGAGTCGAGACGTGAACCACCCGGAAATCGCCCTCTGCCAGCATCATGGCGTAGTCTTTGCTCCCGGTGAAATAAGCGTAGATTTCCGTGTGTCCCGCGTAAGAAATACCGGCCAGATTCAGGGCTTCCTTGTGGATCGGGGCGGTCACGGTGCCGTGGATTTTTCCTTCCATTGCCAGCCGGATAGCGGTTTCTATGTATTCGTAGGCGGCTCGACCACACGTGGCAGAGACCTTCCCGTATTCGAGCTTGGCCGGGTCCACGTTGTCCAGATCCATGACGTTTATCCGTCCAGGGTGAAATGATTCGATTTCGGGTATGTGATCGTGATCGTAGCACTGTGTATCGAGGTTCAGCTTAGCAATCTCTCGGGAAGCCTGCTGTATGACTCGGAAGTCTCCGATCACCAGAGGAAGGCAGATCTCGTGAACAGCTTTACGGGCCAGGGCTTTGACGATGATCTCAGCGCCGACGCCGGCCGGATCCCCCATGGTGATTCCCAGCAGAGGTTTCACTTCGTTGACGCTCCCCGCGTGATCGCTGTAGTTTGAGCACAAATGGTTGAACTGCTGGTGCTCGCCGACGATTTCACAGGCGCCCTCGATACAGGGGTGCAGTTTGCCCAGCGGAACATACCAACTCTGGTTTCTACCAGAATGGAGCCGCTTGATCAAGGGGTGGATGAAGAAATCTCCGTGGTCGTGCTCGATCTAGAGACCAGACATCTCTCCCCGGCGGAGGCCGCTGTCCGGGTAAGACAAGTGGTGCAGCTGGCTCAACGGAAGGGAGTCGAATCGTTCTACAAGAAAACCGATTCCACCATGAGAGGCAACATCGGCAGCGAGCTGGAAGCCCTGCTCGAAGCCACTGGTACCTCATTTCTACCGTTTATTCCCGCCTATCCCAAAAACGGCCGAATCACCGTCGCAGGCAGACAGTACGTTGACGGCGTTCCGGTGCACCTGTCTCCTTACGGCCAGGATCTCCAAAACCCGGTTAGCAGCAGCTATGTGCCGGATATCATCGCCGGCCAGACTTCGATAGCTGTTCACGTAGTCGAACCCCACGACAGTATGCAGCTCGAGTGGCTCAAACAGGGAGGGAGCCGGATCGTGGTGTTCGACGCCCGGACCGATGTAGATCTTCGGTTGATCGCAGAGCAGCTAAAACGCAGCGGGTTTCTCCGAGTCACGGCTGGATGTGCCGGATTCGCGGAGGTTCTACCCCTCGTTCTCGATTTGAAGAGACAAGTTGTGGCGAAACTCGAATGTCCTTCCCAGCTTCTGATCATCTGTGGAAGTACAAACCGGATATCCCTTGAGCAAATCGAGATGGCGGTGCAGAGCGGGGTGGAGCGTATCATAATTCCTCGCGGGGAATTGCTGGGCCAGGCCAAGAAGGAGGATTTGTTTGAAAGGTATTTATTGCCTCGAATAAAAAAAAAGCTAACCGGCGGCGGCGATCTCATTCTTCAGGCAGCCCGTGGTGACGAGGATATCGACCGCTTTCACCAGTTCGCCCAGGAGCATGGTTTGCAGGCACAGGAAGTGCCCCGATTGGTCGCCCAGGCACTCGGTGACCTGGTTGGCAGGATCTTGCGTTTCCACGGCAGACTGACTCCGGTGGTCTTCGGGGGTGATACCGCCATCGCAGTTATGGAAACGCTGAGGCTGCCGAAAGTTCTGCCGATCGAACAGATAGCACACGGGGTTGTAGTCTCCAGGATGATCAACGATTCTATGGACTTACCCCTAATAACTAAAGCGGGCGGTTTCGGCCCGCCTGCACTAGTACAGGAGATCCAACGATTCGTGAGCTGATTGATTCCAACTGCCACTCTCGCGCCTCCCGATCGGCGGACAGGGCGTGCAGAGCTGGAGGCGGCGCGGAAGTAGGATAATTCGTCCCTCGATGCAGGTAAGGCTCTACGGTCCTTCCAGAAGCACGCCGCAGCTCACCTCGCAGCAGTTCAAACTCAATCAGTAGATTTGGGATCCAGGATGATCTTGACACCCTCGCGAGCTTCCAATTTTTCGAATGCTCTCTTCCACTCGGTCAGCGGTACTATTTCGGAGATCAGAGGTTTGAGCCGAACTTTGCCTTCCGCCATCAGTAGCAGGGCTCGTTGCCACGACACCCAGTGCTGAGACAGCGATCCGGTCACCTGGATCTCTTTGTAGGCAATCTTTTCGAAGTCAACCGGAAAAGGCCTGCCGAACAGGCCAATTTGAGTGTATTTTCCTTGCTTTTTCACCAGTTCCAGCCCTAGGACCGCTGCCTCCGGGACCCCCGAGCACTCCAGCACGACGTCCGCACCGGTTCCGTCGGACAAGTCCCGGATATGATCGACGGCGTTTTCGCTGTTGATGTTCACAGTTTCATCGGCCCCGAGAGATTTTGCAAGAGCCAGACGGGCTTGGTCCTTTGCGGTTCCGGTTACCACAACACGGCCGCCCTCTGCCTTGGCGATTTGCAGAGCAAGCAATCCGATAGTGCCGGGACCGCTGATCACCACCAGATCCCCGGCGCGGATGCCGGTAAGCTCCTGGACCGCATGAACGCAGCAGGCCAGGGGCTCTGTGAGCGCTCCTTCAATAAATTCGACGTTTTCGGGAAGGCGATGGACACGGTGTGCTCCAACCCGCACGTATTCGGCGAATGCCCCGTCCACCCAGTATCCCAGGGTTTTACGTTCGGGACAGAGGTTGTCGAAACCATTGAGACAGTACCGGCATCGGCCGCAGTTGATGGCCGTGGTCATAGAGGTGACCCGATCGCCAACCTGCCATCCGGCAACCTCGATCCCGATTTCGGAAATCGAACCGGAAAACTCATGGCCTATGATCATGGGGGGGCGCATGGGGAAGTTGATATCCCAGTGGTAGATATGGAGGTCGGAGCCGCAAATTCCGGCGGCCTCCACCTTTATAATCACTTCCCCGGGTCCCGGCTTTGGTACAGGTACCTGTCGTATTTCGAGATTTCCGGGTCCCGAAGCCGTTTTAAACAAACCAATCATTGGGCCACATTCTTGATCCGGGAAAGATCGCCGTACCTGGCAGCCTCAAGAATCGGCCCCATATACTCGTCGATCATATCCGCGGTCAGGGGTACCGGCATGTTCTGCAGTTTCATCTTGAGTTGCGGGTTCTTGGCGGCGGTCAGCGCCCGGGTAATGTGATCCTGGCTGAAACCGGACACTTCGCTCAATCGGGTGGGAAAGCCAATCTTTTCAGCCAAGGCGAACATCGCTTCGGCTACGGCGACGCCTAGGTCTCGCCCTCGAAGACTGTTGATATCCGCCGAGGTCAGACCTGCATTCCGGTAGATCTCTCCCAGCATCCGCAACGGATCCTCGATCGCAGGCCCAAAGAAAACAGTGTAGTAGGGATTCATCATGGCGCAGGCACGGCCGTGGCTCAAAACATCCACCAGGGAGAAGCTGGTTAGATGGCCGCCGTTGGTCCCGCCGACCATGATGGAGTAGCCCCCGAGGTCCGTGGCCAGGCAGAGAGCTTCCCGGGCAGCTTTGTCCTTGGGATCTGCCATCACCTGCGGCAGATAGTTGACGACCAGACCGATTCCCACACGGGCGATCCCCTTTATCTTGTCGTAGGCCGGTTGGCCAACCGCACCGTACAGAACCTCCAGACAGTGGGCGATTCCATCCAACGCCCCGTCGGCGGTAAGACTCGGCGGCGCGGCATGGGTGACCTGGTGATCGAAGAGCGGATTGCTCGGCACGATCGCCTCGTCTACGATCAGTTTTTTCTGACCCGTATGCACATCAGTGATGTTCGAATATTTGGTGAGGTGGGCTCCGGAGCTGGCCGCAGTCTGGATAGCTACATGGGGGCTCAAGATTGTACCACTTTTTTTTGCCGTTTCCGCGACCAAACCGGTACCGAAGTAACCTTCGATGTCCCCGCCCAGGGTCCGAAGTACCTCCGCGGCTTTTCCGGCGTCGATAGTGCTGCCCCCGCCGAAGCTGACGATTACTTCAGGATCGAGCTGTTTTAGGGAATCGGCAATCCGGAACAGGTCCTCTCGCGGGCAGTTGGGGCCCGCGCCCTTGATCTCGCCGGCTACATCGACTCCCGCTTTAGCCAGTGAGTCACGGATCACCGCCACATAGCCGTCACTTCCGGGAAAGGAATCCCGGATAAGAGCGGCTTTCTTCCCCGCGGGCGCGGTAACCGTTCCTACCTTGTCCAGGACGCCGGCTCCGTATACATAGGCATCCCCTTTGAATTCCCCAAGTAATTTTCTCGCCTTTTCAAAATCGTTCATGCATCACCTCTCTATTGGCTTTGAATTATATGACTATCGGGTTGAATAAGGATACCCCCACATGTAGTGGTTCTATGAATTCGGATGCTTCCACCGCCCTCTCGGTCCTGCCGCATACAGGTCGGCGTAGGTGGGGCCTTCAGTCCGTGTAGCCAAACCCAATACTGTCTGAAAGGCTGCCATAGGTGTCCTCCTGCGATTATGGCGAAAGACGAATTCATTCACATAAGCTTGCATATGCTTCTTGCTCACACCGTGATGTGTTCCATCAATCCAGGTTTTCAAGTTGCCGAAGGTCTTATGGATATGTTCCAGCTCACGGGTCTCCACCATCTTGTACGTGTAACCTTTCTGTGCCAATTTGTTGTAGCTGATGAGCCCGTCGGTCTTGACAACCGAGCCAGCGTCAACGTTACTCACCACGAACCCCACAAGAGATGCAGCGGAGCCATCGGCAACTACCTGCAGCCTGAGACGGCCAACACGCTCTTTCCGTTCTTCCCGCTCCAAAACCTCGACGGCCCCCACAACTATTACCTTGCCTGCTGCCCCACGACCCCGTTTGCCGGGCTTTTTTGCACCGATAAAGGTTTCGTCCACCTCGACATCCCCCTGAATCCGATCGCGGTCTGGCCGTACCATCGCCGAACGCAGCTTATGCAACATCTGGAATGCGGTTTCGTATGTTCTGATCCCAAGCTGACGCTGAAACTGAAGAGCGGAAAAGCCAGGCGTATGTGTGGTCATGAGATACGCACCGTTGAACCACACCCGCAAAGGCATCCTCGTACCGTGCATGACGGTCCCTGCTGTGACAGAGGTCTGATGTTTGCATTCCGCGCACTCAATGCGCCGATAGGCCTCGATCCTGTAAGCTCCTCTGCGGGAACCGCACTTCGGACACACGAACCCCTCCGGCCAGCGGCTCTGGTAGAGATAATCTACGCATGCCTCTTCGTCCGAAAACCACCGCTGGAACTCCAGAACCGTCGCCGGAAATGGGATTCTTCGTGCCGTTTTCTTGCTCTTGCCTTGCTTCGTTCCCATCAGGCAGCATACTACATCTTGTGGTTTCCTTATTCAACCCGATAGTCATAAAAATATAATCTCCGGTCTTAACGAAGCAGTCAAATACGAGAAAGAGGGGGCTTTGAAGGGTGCCC
>Ga0307379_10004052_pt1 | contig 21054 bp, 29 predicted proteins | sample UN2MG_FD_202237 | JGI IMG/M metagenome (GOLD analysis project Ga0307379, IMG submission 202237) | Soil microbial communities from Risofladan, Vaasa, Finland - UN-2 | ecosystem: Environmental > Terrestrial > Soil > Coastal area > Acid sulfate soil | place: Finland: Risofladan, Vaasa | collected... | reverse complement strand
TTCAATACTTTTAGCCGTAACGTTCAAATCCTCATAACGAACATCAGCAAATACAGGTGTAGCACCTTGTTCTAATATAGCAGTATTTGTAGCTATAAATGTATATGGAGTTGTGACTACTTCATCACCAAGTCCAATACCTAACATTGAATATGTCGCCCTTAAGGCAGCTGTTCCATTGTTCACCGCTACACAATGTTTCGCTCTAAACCTCTTACAAAATGTTTCTCTTAATAACTTTTCGTTTTTACCAGTATTTAACCAACCGGTTTTCAAAACTTCAGTCACTCGGTCAATAGCTTCATCGGGCACATATACTCCCCATGTCCTTACTTCACCTGGCATTTCATAATCTTTTGCCATACCTAACTCCTTATTAAAATTTGTGATGGGTTATATATAATTAGCAACATTTGCCATTATTCTCCACATCTCTTTCAAATTTATAACCATATTTTTCTATTATTAATTTTTCTTGTTCATAAACTATATCAATTAATTCGTCTGTATAATATGTACTGTAATGGTCATGTTTACTATAATTAATTACTTTACATTCGTTTTTGTTTTCTTCAAAATAATCATCTATTGATCCCGTCATTTCTATATCATTTATCTCAAATATTTTCTTTAAATCTTTATATAAAGTTTCATATTTACCAACATAATCTATTGCTAATTTGCCATCAAAACAAAATACAATATCATAACGATTACTTTCACGATATATATTCTCAAAACGTAATTGTAGTGGAAAAGTTGCGTTATGAGTAGCTTTAACAAAATGTTCAAATGTTGGATGTATCTTGAACCAGTTCCGCGCATCCCCATCGTTTCGAATATTATGAAAATAGAATGATACTCTCCAATCCCACGGATTTCTTACAAATCCAAATTTATAATAATTTTCAAGACCTTTCATTTCTAAATAACCATATTTTTTGTTAGTTTGAGGGGAGCCGTCATATGTCGAACACCATTATGGTAACGTGGTTTGGACATTCCAATTTCATTGTAATAATATTTTTCAAAATAATGTCTAAGAAATGTTCCCCCCGTTTTCGAAATATGAAAAAACCACAATTTTGCTTCGTCGAATCGTTTCCTTGCAGCATTTGTCATTTTAGTTCTCCCTTTAGTATGGATAAACCGACTCATAATATTTTATCGTATTCATTATACCATCATAAAAATTTGTAAATTCAAAATCAGGAAATCTCAATCTAAAATTTTTATCTTCCATAACCTTTTCCATCGCCCCATCTTGTTTCGATATATCATGTGTTAACATTCCCTTATACTCTACGGCCGGCAGAATTATATCCAATAATGTGTTTATACTTATACCATGTTTTTGACCTATATTAACATTATCTACAAAATATTTACCATTTTTAATTGTTTCTAATATCACTCGACCAAAATCTTTAACATATAACCACTCACGAATTGGTTTACCCGTTCCCCACACAACTATTTCACCTTGACCTTCATGTTTGGCTTTCACGACCTTTGATACAAGAGCATTCAAGGCGTGAGCTTTATTTGGATCAGTTGAATCATGTTCGCCGTACATATTTGGCACATAATAATTGATTGATTTTATTCCATACTGCATTTCATAACATTTCGCTACAACAGTCAATAATCTTCGTGTCGTTCCATAAGATACTACAGAATCATGTAACTCACCTTCCCAAAAATCACTCTCTCTATATAAACTCAAATGACCAGGAAATCCACAATTCGCTATTGGGTTTATTACTGTCGCTGAAGTTTCTAATCTCGCTAATAAATAATATAAATTTAATATCATTATTGAATTTATATGAATAACTTCAGCTGCTTTATCAGTCACATAATTCAAACTACCCACGTTAGCAGCACAATTAATTATATAATCAGCACTTCGTAACATTTTATCTTGATAATCATTTGTTCCTAAAAATTGTAAATCAAAATTTGTTCGTCGAGAAAATACATGAACTTCTATTCCATTTTCTTCTAAAACATCAACTACATTTTGACCTACAAAACCATTACCACCTATAACTATTACTTTCATATCAAACCCTTTCTTTTCATATCCTCTACTATTTCTGGCTCTAATGGCCGTGGATCATTAATAAATTTAAATGCTCTATCAGGATTAGTATATATATATTGTGTATTGCCCTTTCGCGCACCTTGACAATGATGTAAACAATGATCTCTATAAGTACCTAATATTTTGTAACCATCATTCTTCGCATCCTCTCCAGATGTTACCTCAAAATCATGTGGATCGAGACCCGGCTGTAAATACTTCAATAGATATTCCCTATTCCAAATTCCCCACAATAATGATAATCTATATTGTTCGCCTTGTTGCCGTTCAATAATGTCATATCCATCACAACGATCATAAATATCATAAGCACTCCTACACGTATCATTTGTCAACCCTATTCTTCCGACATTACCATCTAATAATGATACAAGTTTGCTCAAAATTCCAAAATTGACCGGCCATGTTATGAAATGATCTTCAACCGTATAGATAAAAAAATCATCGTCTATCGATTCAAAAAACTTCCTCAAATCGGTTGACCACATTTTTATTCCGCCTTCTTGTTTTCCAAGTGAAACAAAATTAAAGTTAGCCGGTAAATCAAATGTTGGAACATCATAACCCAAAATAGTCACTTGTTTGTCAGAACTCCAAAATTTATTGAATAAATAATAAAATGGTTTCACTAAATGTAAATATTGATTTGCTGTAGAAATGTAAATTTTCATGTCATTAGTTGATTCTATATTTACCATTTTAATTCTCCTCTCATTTGTTATTTTCATTATTTTCTTTCAACGAGAATTTTGTATTCATAAAAATACAAATAATCGATATTAGTACCAAGAAAACAATTTATCGCATGTTCCGGCGTTTCTACAATCGGCTCTCTATCATTAAAACTCGTATTAAGTAAAATAGGTATTCCCGTTTTTTCTTTCCATTTTTTAAGAAAATTATAATACCATCTATTATCATTTTCAGTTACAGTTTGTAATCTCGCTGTATCATCTTTATGAACCACCGCAGGAACTTTATTTTTCATATCTTCTTTAAATTTTACTACAAATGACATATAAGGACTGTCTATATCTCTAACAAACCAATCTTTTACATCTTCTCGTAAAATACTTGGAGCAAATGGACGAAACCATTGTCTATGTTTTACCTTTTCATTGATTTTATCCTTCATTTCTATTTGTCGCGGATCGGCAAGAATACTTCGATTCCCTAACGCTCGACGACCAGATTCAGACTTACCACCATAAACCGATATTATTTTTTGTTCGTTCAATAAATCTATAACATAATCTTCAGTTACTATTGAAGATTTTATGGGTTTTTCCTTGAATATTCCAGGAAACCATGTGGTTTTCTTTAACATAGTTTGTTCTATTATCTCTTTATTATATGAATATCCAGTATATGGTGAATAATTATCTACCCATTTTATCCTGGGGTTGTCTTGTACGTGATGCCATAAATATTGTGCAGAACCAACCGCCAACCCAGCATCATAAGGTGCTGGTGGAATATAAATCTTTTTGATACAAGGAAACCATTCATAAACTTTACCCATCATTACTGAATTCATGGCGACACCACCAGATATACAAACAACTTCAGGTGTATATTTTTCCATATAAGGTTTTATCTTTTCACGAAGTTGGTTTTCAGTATTCCTTTGTATAGATGCAGCTATATGAAACTTGTTTTCTTCATTTTTATCTATTTCGCCTCGATAAAAATCACTCGATTGAATTTTATCAAATCCATATTTATTCTCGTCGCCGAACGCCGCCATCGCCATTACAGTCCCCTCTTGTGAACCAAGCGGACAACCAATTGATAAACCAAAAGTATTCTTCGTGTGTTTCTGCCAAATACCACCAATGTTAAACTTATCAATATGACATATTTCTAATGGAAATAGTTTGTTGTTTTTTCCATACCAAACCGTAAATGCAGATGTGAGAACTCCTGGCCCAACTCCATTTATTCTATCATCTCCACCACCATCAATAGTTATTACTATTGCTTTCTTGTAATTAGACGAAAAAAACGCACCAGCCGCATGAGCTTGATGGTGTCCAACTGAAGTTAAAAGAATATTATTGTTTACTATTTTTTCAAGTTTTTTATATGATTCTGGATATCGTTTTTTAATACCACCCTGCCAATTCATTATGACAAATGTAAAATAATCTATATCATCATATTCCACATAAACATCAAATAAAAAGGCCGCAGCATCGGAAATTTCTAATTTTATCCTACTAAATCTTTCTAATTCATGATGTATTGTTAATTGTCCATCTTCTAATATCGCAAATGAACAATCATGTCCGGAATGTAATCCACATATTTTCATAATCTTTTTCCTATCCAAATTCCGGTACCGATTTTTTTAAGTTTAGGTTCTAGATAAAACTCCACCTTAAAAAGCAATTCCAATTTTTTCAATAATTGAGTACATTGAATTTTATTAAATATATTTGTTATCATATAAAAATTCTTTGTTTTTGAAATTATATTATCAAAATAAAAATTTCGTCCAGTTTCATCTAATTCACTCAAAGCGAAATTACTAATAACTAAATCACTTTCTTTTATTTCAATATTATTTGTATCTTGATATATAATATTTTCTACTTCCAATAAAGAAAGATATTGTTTTGATAATTCAATCGATTGAGGAATGTCCGTTAAAGTATATGATTTGAATTTATATCGTTGTGAAATAATAAAACATTGTCCACCATATGCCGAACCAATTTCTATAATATTCTTTCCATCCAACGAACCAAACTGCTCCGCAAGTTCTCCTAATATAACTATATATCTCAAAGTGTTTGGAGAAAATTTACCCATTATGGTATCATAAATATTAGGTGAACCAAATTTATCATTTTCTTGAAATTTTTTTATATAATTTAATAATTCCGGATAATCTTTTATTATTATAGCGACTAAAAGTTCTGCTGCTTCTTTGCCATAGGAATCACACCCAACTATTCCTTGATAGTCAGATATACTCTTAAATTTTGAAAATAAATTAATATCATTTAAAAGATCATTCAAAAGATCATTATATGTTTTTATTGATATATCGGGTAACGTCCATTTTCCATTAAATTTCATTTGGATTCTTCTTTCTCAGCCCAGCTTACATCCCAATCTTTGAATTCAGCAGCAACACAATCAATTTTATAATCTTGTCGTCCGCCAAATCTTTCTTGTATCTTGTTTTTCGCTGTGTTTCGTATTCCATTTAAACCATGCGTCAAACCTAAATTTCCATTCCCAGTTCCAGCACGATATAATGTTTCGTTGTGCCAAATGTGTAAATTCATTTGTGCTAATACTATAAGTGCTCTTACGGCTTCACCGTCAAGCTGAACATTTTCTTCTTTTATTATCAAATCAATATCATGTACTATTTCTTCAATCTCTTTAGCATATTCTTTTTTATGTTCAGGAATAAACACTTCCTTTAATTGAGCAATAGATAATCTGTCTATCAACTCAGCAATTGTTGGTAAATATTTTCTACCCATTATTTGCCTCCATCCATTGTTTTAATTTAATTACATCTTCAGTAATCCTCTCCCGTCCAATACCATGATCAAGTGCATATTTCGGTTTAATAGTATTTTTAGTTGGATAACCACCAGCCCCATCATCAGGTAAACCATAAATAAATTTTGTTTTTGTTGAATCAAATTCCATTGCACCTTTACCCCGTTGAAGATGAAGAAATTTAAAATCGAGCACAATAGGCTTTATGCCCACTTCGGCACCAACAATCGGCAAATACCCATCCCACGATCTCGTTCCAACAACTCTACCAACAATTTCATACCATTTTCTATTAATTCCTGTAAATGGAAGTGAACCTTTCCACCATTCGTTTGTTGAGGCAGCACCCATCCACACTGGACGATCTTGAAAAGGTTTAACCGCATTTCGCATTTTAGTATCCCAACCTTGTTCTATACTAACCAAATCATCATTCATTAAAAATAAACATTCTCCCGTAAATATTTCGCCGGCTTTGTTACAATATTGTTCTAATTCAGCATACCCATATCGTTTGTCCATAATAAAAACAGTCAATTCCGCATCTTGCGCATGAGCCATCAAAACTATTTTTTCTAATGCTGTAACGGTTTCTTCATCGTCTGGATCTAATATAAAAAGATACTCAATGTTTTTATTATCATCAGCATTATTTATAAAGGATGCTAAAGAATAAACCAATTCATGTGATCGTTTTCTTGTTATGTATATTAAACTAATTTTCATACCGAATCCCTTTCCCTATATAAATTATATGTCCATCAATAATTTTCTAATTGTTCCGCCGGCTTTAGTTGGATGCCAAGTAGTTCTTGATACTATTCCCACCGCATCGTCTACCATTGATCCCAATTCTATACAATGTATCTCTTTATTCAATTTCCATAATCTACCACATATCACTCGTCCTGCCATTCCCGCCGTAGGCAATACCAGCTCTACATCGTCAACAACTTCTAATACTTTCGGCCACCATTCATCAATAGCATAATATGCTCCTACCGGTATTCCAGCGTCAACTTTTTCTTGTGTAACTCTTTCCCGTGGAATATTAACATAATAATCTATCTTACCTACTAATCTTTCTATTTTATCCTTATCTACACTACCAATAAAAAGTTTTTTCTTTGGACGAATAAACCTATCTAAAAAATCCGTCATCATTTCAGGATAATATACGGCTATATACATTAATACAGTATGAGAATCGAATACTATTTCCTCTTGTTTATCTGCGTAAAGTTTTTCAACAAGATTTCTTGCATTTTGACTGGATATTGGATCTTGTTGAATTAAATCTGGGCTGCCATTAAAAATCGGCTCAGTTATCATAACACCTTTGATAAAATTTGGATCATCAATAGTAAACGCACTAAGTAATTCTTTTTGAAGTTCAGGAGAAGCAGTATGTTCTATACATCTACCCACACCAGACATAATATTAGTATCACCATCACCAAATCTAGCAAAGTATACCTTTTTTTCAGTACTCAATAAGTTATATAATTTATTAAATGTTACTTGCATTTCATTTGTTCTTATTATCATTATTTCTCCTTATATTGATCTACTATTACTGCAAAATTAATCCTCTTTTAAACCTTTCTGTTTGTAAAAAGTTTTCCATTTTAATAAGACACATAGAAATATCATTTGAATCTATATATTTTGTTTCTTTATAAGTTGGTTTAACCTTTTTATTTGTTCTTTTCGCCAAATCATACATAGTTTTGATTTCCGTCCCAACATTGAAAAGTCCTCGAGCGTCGTATTCAATAAGTTCAATTATCAATTTAGCAATTACGTCTACGTAATCAAAATTTCCTATAAAATCAATCCATCCATAATCATAAGGAAATGGATTTGATTTAAATGACGACCGCAATATAAGGTAATTTTTAGAACGAGCTTGAATATAACTATCAGCTAATAATTTCGTGTATGTATACACACTATCGTAATGAACAGGCACTTCGTGTTCTCTGGCAAATCGCTTAGACTTAGCATAAACATAATCGGTACTAATATGGGTTAACTTTATATCACGTTTACTACATAAATCCGTCAAATCCATAACTCCTTTATAATTTATTTCCCAATTATTTCTTATATCTTCGTCAGATTCATTTATTGTATTTGTTTGTGCTATACAATTTATAACTTCAATCACTCTATTAGTAAATCCAGAATTTAAATATGATTCATAAGATTTTATATTAGCAAAATCTATTCCATTTTGTTTTCTACTAATATATGCCCATCCGGTTTGTCTATGTATTTCATTTCCTAATAAACCATCACCTAATATTAATTTCATGTTTGTTATCCTATTATACTATTTATTGTCCTTTTATTTCCAATATTCATACATACCTTTTTCTATCTCATAGTTTTTCCATTTATTCACAGGACGATTTGGTTGTTCTTTTGCCCAATCCCACATCTTTTTAAAACCTTCTTTTAACGTTGTTTCTTGCTTAAACTTTAATAAATCAATGGATTTTTGACAAGTTGAAAAAGCATCCTTTACTTCGTGTCGTGCTTCAAAATATTTAATCTTTCCGTGTCCAACAACTTCAATTAACGTTTCAGCCGCTTCAAGAATTGTAACAGGTTTTATTCCACCAAGATTTATTATTTCGCCATTTGTTTCTTCTATCATCGCATTCCAAAGTGGTTCAACAATATCATCGATGTACGTAAATGCTCTTTTTTGTAATCCATCACCATAAATAGAAATTGATTCATCATTCAGAATTTGTCGTATCCATATACCAAGAACATTTCGATATTTATCCCAAATATTTTGATTAACACCATAAACATTATGAGGGCGAATAATAGTATAATTAAGATTGTGTTGAGCATTTGCTACTTTTAAATCAAGTTCACAAGCTAATTTAGAAATTCCATATGGATCAATTGGATTAGGTTGATCTCTTTCTTCAAATGGTGGATTCCCATCACCATAAACCGCCATAGACGATGTAAATATAAATTTTTTAATATCATATTTAATCGCCATATTAACCAATCTCGCTGTAGCAATTAAATTTGTTTCATAATTAAATTGTCTCATAAATGGTGAAAGGCCTTCAGCAGCATACGCAGCAAAATGGTAAATATAATCAATTTTATGATTTTTAAAAATGTTTTCAATGTTGTCGTGTACTATATTCATCGTTTGAAAATAAACGTCGGTTGGTACATTATCTATATAACCACCACTCAAATCATCTATTCCTATAATTGATGTATTTTTATTTCTCAACAAATGGTTAGCAAAACGTGATCCTATTAACCCAGCTACGCCAGTAATCAAAATAATTGGTTCTCGCATTTCATATTTCCTTTCATATTTTATATGGCATAACAATCTATTCCATTTCATAATCAAATAGTTCAAAATCCCTTTGGTATATTTCATTTAACATTTTTTTACAGTCCGCAGAAAACATATTAGTTCCCGTTTGTGGTTTTCCGCTTTTAGTAAGCTTACTATATCTTCCTTTATTTAGATATTCTATTTTTTTAGTTAAATTAAATTTTTTTGTAATAAAATCAGCATCTCTTTTTATATTTTCAACTTTTAATATAAAATCTCCATATTGTTTTCCATTATAATATAAAAATTCATTCATTGGTAATAAATGATTATCTCGCCAATATAATAATTTCTTTTGTTTATGTTTTTCGTAAATGTCCTTTGTAAATTGTTCATAACCACTCATCCTCGCATCAGTAGTTAGTATATGAGAACTAATTCTATCATAGGGGTGACGAACACTTGACAAAATAAAGTAATCCTGTAAATCTTTTATTAATTTTTCTTCAATAAGTTGTTTAATTGTATAATGTTGTAACGAAACCAACGCATCTTTCCGATTACGGCTTTCATATAATACAATTCTATCTTCTAACAACTTTTTTATAGAACACCCCGCACATTTTGGTATATGTATAAAAAGTATTTTTTTATTATACAATAGCGGCATCTTCTCTCTCATCAATTATTTTTTTGAATCTTTTTCTTGTTGCAGAAAATGAATAAATTTCATTAACCTTTTCCCATGCATAATTTATAATTTCTACCCTCTTGTCATAATTTGTAAAATATTCATAAAATAATTTTTCTAACTTTATTACATCATTATTAGCTGTTTCAGGAAACAAAGTAAAATGAGAATCGTTTACTCCACCAATATTAACAACCCCCAAAATCGCAGATTGAATCCCTTGTTGTCCTTGTTGCGGCTCCGGATCAAGATTAAAACAAAAAGTTGATTTTGTAAAAATATTGAGAAAATCATGCCATTGTGTCGGGGAAAATTCCGTCCTTTGTCTAACTACAGGAATATTATACTTTTCACCTATAGCTTTAGCAAATTGTTCTGTCGCTCCCCAGCGCGGAGGATGATGAGCAACATATGAAAATATAGTTTCATTTCGTTCTTCTTTATAAAATTTATCATACAAATAATTTACATCATATGGTTGAGGTAAATAATAAATGGTTTTATTAACATCTTTTTGTAAATTTGGAAAATATGTATAAATAGATTTTTGATACGGTACAACAACAATATCGCATAAATTAAAAAATTCTACACGTTGTTCATATGAATGAATAAAATATAATTCTTTAATTGTACCAACAATAAGGGCATTTGGATATGTTTTTCTAACCATACCAATATTATATTTTTCAGGCAATTTTTCAATTGTAAGAAATATAACATCATAATCTTCTTTAGGTAATTCATCCCACTCACCCCAATTTATAAAATCACCTTCAAAACAAAACGGATAAGCAACAGGCCCCATAGTTGTTTTATTTTCAATTGAATGATGCCATGAATATGGCGCTCCAGTTTTCCAATGTATTGATTCACCATTAACCACATGAAAAGAATTCTGTCTAATTTTATCTATTATCATTCCAAATTTCATCTTCTTATTTCTTTCTAATAAACGCTATCTCGGATGGAATAACTTGTTTATTTGATGACAGTCGTGTATTTATTTCTAATGTTGTTACATCAATTGTTTGTTGTAATTCCGTATCATATCTATTTATTTCACAACATTCAGTATTTTCAACAACATATGAAATTTCTACATCAAACATAAAATCACTTATTATGATTTCTTTATCTCTTAAATTTTTTAACACTTCTATCGTAGAATGTTCAGTGTGATCCATATTCAATCTTACAGAATTATATGATGTATGTAAATCTTCAATAATATATAATCCACCAGGATTAACATATTTAAATAACATACCTAAACACATTTGTTGAGATAGTGGTTGATGATCACCATCATCTATAATAATATCAAATGTTCCGTGTTTTTCAACAAAAGCTGTAACATCTGCTCTACTTCGTTGATTTACAATTTCAATAATACACCCATTATTAATTAAATCGTCTTTCTGTATCGGATTAACAATATCAATGCCATAAATTGTAGAATCATTATGTAAATATTCATTCCATATCAACAAACTTCCACCACTTGCAATACCTATTTCAAATATTTTGATTGGGTATTCCCTATAAGGATTCATATATTTTTCATAACTAAATAAATATTTATGCCTATTTTGTTTATCGGTTTCATATTTTAAACCAATTTCAATTAAATCGTTCATTTTTATTCTCCACAATATTTTATTTTATAAAATCTTCTATAACTTTATTTATATAATTTATAACTTCATTTGTATAGTGAGGCGAGCAACCTACAAAAAATACCTTTCGTAACACTTCATTAGAATTTGGGTATTCTTCCCAGTTCCCATACTCTTTATACGCTGAATGTATTAAAATGTTCCCCGCAAAATAGTTTCTCGTTTGTATTCCATTCAACTCAAGATGTTTAACTAAGTTGTCTTTCAACTCATTTGTTTCACATATAATTGGAACACCAAACCAAGATACATGAGCATCTTTATATACCTTTACTTGTTTTATACCTTCTATTTTTGAAAAGATTTTTTCTATTCTTTCTTTATGATTTCGCCGTAAATCGTGAATCTTGTCAAACTTACTAAGTTGAACATTTCCCATAGCACCTTGTATATCCAATGGTTTTAAATTATATCCAAGATTCGTGAATACATACTTGTGATCAACTACACCGTCATACATTGGTTCTAACCACTTACAAAACCTATTCTTACAAGTTCCATTCGGTAAAAGGTTCGCCATTCCAACACAATAACAATCCCTACCCCACCACGCAATACTACGAGCGATGTCAACTATTTCTTTTGTCGTTGAAGATACCATCCCGCCCTCACCAGTCGTAATATGATGTGCGGGATAAAACGAACAAGACGAAGCAACAGTATACATTGATAAATATTCATTTTTCCATTTTGAACCTAAACTATCGCAATTATCAAGTATTAACTTTATATTGTATTTTAGTTCTAATTCCATAAGAACATTCATATCAGGTGGATTAGCAAGAACAGGTGAAATAAATATAGCTCTCGTTTTATCCGTAATTTTTTCCTCTATTTTATCAACATCAAAATTTAGTGTGTCCATTTCAATATCAACAAATACAGGTTTTAATCCATTTATTATTATTGGCGACAAGGTTGTTGGGAATCCCACAACAGATAATATAATTTCGTCTCCATCTTTCCACTTGAAAAACTTTTTAAGAGCAGCAATCATTACTAAATTAGCAGAACTCCCCGAATTAACCATCAACGACCAACTTACATTAAACTTTTTTGAAAATCCATTCTCAAATTTATATACATTTTCACCACTTGAAAACCACTTGCCAAATACTAAAGTTTCTATGATGGCTGAAATTTCTTCTTCATCAAAAAATGGGCCTGAATAAAATACTTTCTTATCAAACTTTTTATTGTTATATGCAAATTTTGGTAAATTGTCATGTTCCTCAGTCAATTTCTTGATAAATTCATCTATTTGTTGTTTTTTTTCCATCTATTCTACTCCTATTCCATCTAAATCTTTCAATAAATTATATAAATGTAGTATTCTATTATTCACACTATTAGCAGATTCATATGTTACCTGCATTTGTATTACTAATTGATTCATTATTTTCGCCCAATCCGATAAAATGAACTCAATCTTTTCCTCTAAATCACTATAATCCCATTTCATCGAAATGTATGTGGCCTTGTCGTGATAAATAAATGGTTGTGTGTCAATATGACTCATATCATTCTTTAATAATACATTCCCAAACATCGACGTTTCAACATCACGTGGCATCATTTCACCATATCCGTGCGGTACAATGACGATCTTTGAATTTCCCAACGCTTGATAATAATCAACTAATGGTACTCTTTGACCATCTTTTAACATAGCAATTTTATACTTGTTTTGTAATGATTGTAACTTTTTATATAATGGACGGCGAAATTCATCATAAAATTTTGATTGTAACGTTCCATGTTCATATACTTCTTTACCCATTGGATATGTAAACATAGCAAAAACATCGTTATATTTCATATTCCCACGACTCGGTATATTCCAATTTGGCGAAACGGTTGATAACCAATTGAATCCTGTAAGTTTCATCTTATGTTTCATCTTATCAATATCAGGAACACAATAATAATCATCACATGGGCCTGGTTTTCCCCAATACATTCTTCCGAGATTCCAATGTTTTTTATATAAATCAAAGTCTTTGTAATATGATGTCTTGAGAAATAACTTACATCTTTTATCTTTGTATACATGACGAAATACATCAACCGTTCCTATTAATGTTGGAGCATCTTGTCCATCAACTATTATGTAATCACCATCTATCTTATTTAATTTCGCCAAACCCATTTCAACAGATTCTTGTAATGGTTTTTTCTTATCTGCTATTGTCGCTTGACCTACCATCAAAATGTCATAAGAATCACCATCAAAAATTAAATCAATTCCAATCTCACGAAGTTCATTCCTGATAAAAACCCACGGGCGAAATGTTGTTTCGTTCCGATGAATATCATATTCATGTAACTTAATTTTTATCAACGGGCACCACCATATCTCGGATCAATTTGAGCATATTTTTGATTTTGTTTTACTTGTGTGTCTAATGTTTTTATGTGTTTTATCGCCACATATTCAGCCATTTCAACGTCAAATGGTAATGGTGAATGTGTTTTGTAACCAACTACCCTTTCATGTACAGGTTTATCCCAATGAATGCGAGGATAATCGTTTAAATAAATTCTATTTTGTGGGTCTGGCCAGTTAATCCAACCACGTTCATCAAGTCTTTGACCAAATCGAGGCGCTAACTCAGCAGTCATTCCCTCAACAATATTGATTCTCGGCAACCATATACATTCAGTATCACTTTGTTCTATTATCAAATGAATATTTTCTAAAATATAATCAGGAAACATTTCATCCGCATCAGGATTTACTACCCAATCTCCTGTACATTTCTCTGTCATAAAATTCTTTTGAGCAGAAAAATCATTATTTAATGGACGTTCATATAATTTTATATCAGGTCTATTGGTTCTATAATATTCAATTACTTGACTTGTTCTTGGTTCATCAACATCATGAACAATAACCACTTCATAATCATATGGTTTTGGTTTAAGTAATTGCCCCATCAGTGTTTGTAACGATTCGTCTTCATTATGACATAAAAGTGCGTATGATATTTTCATTCTATCTCCAATAATTTTTTAATTTTATTGGCTAATCTTCTTTCACCTTTTTCAATATTATTTTCTATACCTTGCAGAGTATAACAAGGATGAACTTTTGCATAGTAAGCAACAATCTTTGGCACTTCAAAGAAAATTGAATCTGCAGGATCATAACAATTAACACCACGTATTTCAATATAAGGTGGGCATCCATCAAAATGATCATTTTCAGTTTCAGGAGAAAAAACAACAGCACTACAATAATACTTTTCTTTATCTGAATAGTTTGGTAATTCCGATATTGATTTAAATATGGTATCACAATTTGGATTTCTCATTTAATACTCTCCTTCTTTTATAACTAAACATTGATATGGAAACATATAAGAATCAGATTTATCATTTTCTATCCATCCACATTCTATTTTTCGCCATATATCGCCAATACCCACATATCTGGCCCACCGCCTCTAAGATAAACAATTTGTCTTATCTCAAATTCATCAAGCGAATGCTTAGGTAAATTATCTTCAACTTTTATTAATTCATTTTTATTAAAAATTTGATTTTTCATTTTTCACTTCCATACATTTTATCCCACCATTCAGGTTTTTCTCCCGGATCAACTTCACCAATAAAATGAACTGAACTGCAAGTTATTGGATACCATGCAATTACATAAAGTTTATTTTCATCATGATCAAAATTCTCTGGATAATGATAATTTCCATAATCACTAACAAGCTCGTTTAATTTTCCACATCGAAATTCTAATTTTTTTATATCTTCATTTGGATTTCCTGAATACCACGGAAAATTCAGTTCATCATAAAATTTAATTTTCATTTTTTTCTCTTTTCCATTTCTGAAATTCATTCCACTCTTTTTCATAAACAGGTAATATCATTATTTTACCATATTTTTCTTTTATTCTTTTATCACTTCGTTTCCAATATTCACTTGATGTCAAAAATCTTTCTTTCTTTGGATCATATGCTTGATATGAAGTTAATCCATTTTTATCCGAATGAGTTCTCCACACTGTAATAATTTCATCATTATGTTTATGAGGACTCCATTGACTTGGCGGTTCGTTTGGGTCTATGACTTCCCAAAAATAAAAATCTAACGCTTTTCTAAAATTCTTTTCAAACATTTTCAAATGCTCCTGTGATTTTTAATTTGCCATCATTATACTCTCCGAGTATTGTAATAAAATCTGTAACTTCTAATTCTTTACTTCGCTCAATCGCGTCACTCAAACTATTTGCTTGAATATCAACTCCAACATCAACAGTTAAAGTCGCATAAATTGAAAATGATTTAGTTGTTCTTGTGTTTTTTTCTGGCATAATTGTTTATCCTTTCTTTGTTTGTCCAGCTTCAAGGTCTTCATTTAATCCTTCTTGTGAACCTAAATAAAGATCTTTAAACCTATAATCTATGATTCGCACATTTGTCATTCCACTTCTTTCATAAGTTCTATACGGTGACTCTTTACCCTCATAATAAGTTTTAATAAATCTTTTCATTTGTTTGTCATAGAATGTTTGCGGATTCCCAATGTCTGCCTTGAGTAAAGGTAATCTCAACCCAGTCAACTTTTGAATCTTTCCGGATAACTTTTCACTTACAAGATTGTATAAAATTTTAAGTAACCTATCACTGACGTAATCCAATGATATAGCGTGCGTCTTTCCTCTAAAATATGGATTCAAAACTAATACCAAAGGTCTGGATACTCTCGCGTATTTACCTTTATAATTGAATCTAATTATTTGACCAGGACTTAATGTTGTTAAATTCACCGTCGCATCTTCGCGGATTATATTCCGCTCGTGAAATCTTAACCAGGAACGCGGTTCTATTGCCATTTTAATTCTCCTCTATTGTGAATGGATTATCAAGTTTTTCCATTCGTATAATTGCTCCCATTTCTTGAAGTGCGTCATAAAAACGAGTAAACTTTTTCGCTTTAACCGGATCAAGTTTTCTTGTATGAAATTTACCAGTTTGATCACCAACAGGATAGTTTTTTTGTTCATTTTCAGGAATATCAACTATCGGAATATAAGTCCAAATAATTTGTGATTTCGTTCCTTCAGGGAAAATTAACCCGCGACTTGGCATATTGATTACTGTTGGTATCCAATAAATATACCTTTTCTTATCATACATTTTCAAATCATTGATAAGTTTAGGCGATGTACTAAATACCTTTTGAATCGAAGACGAATTTTTCTTGTATAGTGTGTTTGATGTATATCCACAATTTATACACATCCAAGAAAGTATGTCGCCTTCTTTTTCTTCAAGTGCTGTATGATTCCCACATACTGGACAATCTACCATTTCTCCAGATGTCGGCGTAAACTTTTCTTCCATAATTATCTCCTTTATTTTTTACCTTTCCACCAATTTTCATTGTCTTTATACCACTCTACGGTATGTAATAAATCGTAATCGAATTGTTCTGTTGGTTTCCAACCAAGTTTTCTTATTTTATCAGTGTTAATTGAATACCTAAAATCATGTCCGGCTCTATCTTCAACATATTCTATACTACTTTCATCTTTACCCATAAGTTTTAAAAGTTTATGAGTAAGTTTTATATTAGTCAACTCGTGACCACACCCTATATTGTAGATTTCTCCGATACTACCATCTTTTAAAACAGTTACGATTCCATCACAATTATCCATGACATAAATCCAATCTCTTACGTTCGCACCCTCACCATAAACTGGTACTTTTTTATCTTCTATTAAATTCGTTATAAATAAAGGAATTATCTTTTCGGGCAACTGGTACGGCCCAAAATTGTTAGCACTTCTCGTTACAACTACATCTAATCCAAATGTCTTGTAATATGATAACGCTATTAAATCTGCTGACGCTTTGGTGGATGAATATGGTGACGCTGGTTTCAATCTATCATCTTCCCTAAATGAATTCTTTGGGATACTTCCATATGTTTCATCAGTAGATATTTGTACAAATCTTTCAATACCAAATTGTCTTGACAATTCTAAAAGATTTTGTACACCTAATATATTTGTTTCTACAAAAACCGAAGGATTCGTGATTGAATTGTCAACGTGTGATTCCGCCGCAAAGTTCACCACCACATCAACGTCTCTCATAATTCTATAACATTGTTTCTTATCTCGTATGTCGCCTTCATAAAACATAATATCATTAATAAAGTCTTTCATTGTATCATAATGTCCAGCATACGTCAAAAAATCCATCACAATAATATTGGTAAACTCTGGTTCTTCATCTAATAAATATTTAACAAAATTACTTCCAATAAATCCAGCTCCACCGGTAACTAAAATTGTTTTACCCATTATTCTTTCCTTTCACCACTGTTTCCATTTTCATTTTCATTTTCATTTTCTTCAGATTCCACCAACTTTAATTTTGGTAATCTTATTTTTGGAATTTCAATATCATCATTGGATTTTATTCCACTTCCGTGATCAGGTTCTACTGCATTTAATAATTTTAACTTTGGTAAAATAATTTTCTTTAATTCAGATTGACCAGTGCCAAGTGTTGGAAGTTTTATTGATTCTCCCTTTTTTGTTAATTTTGGTAAATTTGGTAAACTTACCGTTGTTTGTTTTGGAAATTCAGGTAAATATTGATCAAGAATTTTCTCAAATTGTTTCTGCATTTTATCTCTTGTAAATCTCGCCTTGTTTATTTCAGCAAGTTTCTTTGCATTTAATGAATATTTTTGATAATTTTTTATTACCTCTCGCATCATAGCAGAAGCATAGTTGTGATTAACTGTAAACCATTGTGATTCTTTAAGAATAACTTTATCCCATGCAGCCGATGGATGTACATTAGCTAATTGTCCAGGTAACATTATCGCTAAATTTGGATTCAAGAAATCAACTTGCCCACTCCAATTACTAGCGATTATAGGTTTCCCACTCAGAGACGCTTCAAGTAATGGGCGACCAAAACCCTCACCCTTTGTAAATGATATGTGAGCTTTCACCTTTGAATGATTATACATAACATTCATTTCTTCATCAGTCAACTCTCCGTGTAATAAATAAATCTTTGGTAATGTTGTAGCCGGCGTCCCACTTTTAATAATATTAATTTTATTAAGAATCTCGTGTCTATCAATAACACTAAATGCCGCACTACTTGTTTTAAGAATAAGTCCGGGTGGATTCTTTTGATTCTTAAATGTATCAAGAAAAACCTTTATCAACATTCCTACATCTTTTCTATCTTGACCCATGTCGCCCTTTAACCAATGACCCACAAATAAAAAATTAAAATGTGTTTCTATCTTATCAAGTGTTTCTTTTATTAACTTTGGTACTTCGTCACCCTGTTTCAACTTATGATATACATTCGTATCCGCACCTTCAAATAAAACTTCAATAGGTGGCGTAAGACGAAGTTCTTTTATCGGATTATTATTTTGATCTCGTTGTGTCCAAACAGACGTTTGAAACATGGTCTTTACATGATTTGATGGAACAATATTTAAATGCATTCTATTCATTCCAATTAACCATTCTGCTGAACACATCGTTGTTTCAACTCCAGCAGTAATACCAATGTTGTATTTAGCCATCGCTTGAAATTCATTAGGAACTGTAAGATGTACATGAATTTCAGGTTGTCTTGTTAATTTATTGTCTAACATTACTCTTTCAATAATCGGTTGATGGTCAGGATTATCAATCTTTAATGCATTTCTCGGTGTTCCGCCCCATCTCAAATCCATTATTTTGATGTCAAATCTATCCATATCTATTAAAGTTTTTACCACATCTCTTCCGTGGTGGCCATATCCTGATCTCGTGCCAACAGGTGCTGTAAATAACAATAATGGTTTATCACTCATATTTGTAACTCCTTTTTAATTTTTCTTCAAGTTCTTTAATTTGTTTCTGCAAACGGCGAACCCGTGATGGTTGTGCATGTAAACTTTGTGGCCAACCCAATCCATCCTTTAATTTATTTCCAAAATCCGCAGCTTGGGAACATTGCTCAATAGTTCTACCGTAAGTTGCAACGTGATCAGTTTTTCCATTTTCATCATGCGCTAATACAATAACATGAGTCAATTTATATTTTTCAGAAAATTCTTTTAATGCTTTAATTGGTATTTTCATAACTAAGCTCCTTTATCGTTTTTTTAATATTCTCCAAATCGTCTTGGGGTATCCAACCCAAACTCTCTACGTTCGAAAATATACCTATTTTATTATATAAATCTTGTAAATCTTTTGCTTTCTTAACCATAATTAAACCATTACTCATATCCCTACAAATATATAATCTCTCTTTTTTCGTAAACAATTTTTTGTAATATTCTCTGTTCGGCAAAATTATTTCTAATTTATGTCGTATATCTTTATGGTTATTATCTTCACATTCTATTATAAGTTTTTGTCTTGTTTTAAGTATTTGATTCCTGCTTAATTTAACACTAAACAGAAAGTTTTTTATACATTTAATTATACCATATTCTTTGATCTTTGACCAACTAAAATTTTTCCAGATTCCCTCATATCTTCTTTTTGGTTTAATCTTAACAATTTTTAATTTTACTAATCGTGGCAAAACATTTCTCGTATCAGATATATATTTGTAAAATGGTTCTATTTTTTCTTTTTGAACTTTATCAGAAAAACGTTCTTTATAAAGTTCCATCACTATTCTTGATTGTTTATTAAAGGATTCTAAAGATGCCGCGTCCCAAAATTTTTCTGGACTTTCCATAACTTAACCCCGTTTCAATTTCTCTTTTTGATTTTTATATATGTCGTAATTAACTAATTTTTTATTGTGATCTCTATAATTTTTTAATTGAAATTTTCTAAAAAGTGATACAAAAAAGATTGAAATTTTTTCTTTATTACTCGTCTTTTTTTCGTCCTTTTTCAATAATTTTTTGATTTCCTTTTTTGTAACTTTTTCAATGAATTCGGGTGGATTAGGCGTCAAATATTTTTTTATATATTTCATAATATTTCTCCTTATACAGTGTGTATGCTAAATCGTGTTCTTGGTTTCCAATTATTTATCGATGAATTTATATAATCAATAAAATTAAATCCCATTTTTCTCGCGGTCATTCCCATTTCAAATAAAAATTCGCGACCTGTTTGACCCGCTTTAGCTCTTTTTTCGTCACCCTTATCATACCAATATCTCATAGCTACGGCGGCATCTTCAAACTTACATCTATCGTCAAAAATATATGGAGTTGGAGGCGAACCTACGAGTGCTCGATTTGATGGAAATACAGAATAAGCCCATTCACCACATTCCTTGTATCGTCCATCGTGATTACTTCCCCAATCAGCATTGTAATGCTCGTCAGAATCAAGATACTTTCCTTTTTCGTCTCTAAGACCAACTTGATCTTGTAATCCACCAGTAATGTTATTGATTATTGGAGTACCACACATCAATGACTCCGCAGAAGAAAGACCAAATCCTTCATTTGATGCTATATTTATCGTTACATCAGCTATATTATACAAATACATCATATTTTTTTGATCAAGTTTATTACTTGAAAAAATAACATGACATTTTGGAGCAACCGCATTTTTAACGGCTGCTAAATCCGTTCCATTATTATCAACTATTGCGGTATGCATTATCAATACAACTTTTTCTCTATCATCTTCAGGTAATGTTTTAACAAACTCACTAAATGCGAGAATTACATCCCCCGACATTTTACGACGAATATTACGATTGT
>Ga0307379_10004051_pt1 | contig 21055 bp, 14 predicted proteins | sample UN2MG_FD_202237 | JGI IMG/M metagenome (GOLD analysis project Ga0307379, IMG submission 202237) | Soil microbial communities from Risofladan, Vaasa, Finland - UN-2 | ecosystem: Environmental > Terrestrial > Soil > Coastal area > Acid sulfate soil | place: Finland: Risofladan, Vaasa | collected... | reverse complement strand
GCTGACTCCCACAGAAGAAACGGCGCCCGAAAGCGCCGCCTACCGGTCCCAGATGATAGAGGAAAGGAGTCAGTCTGAGCAAGTGCAGAACACCCTCAGGGCGGTCCTACCCGCGCTCGACATAGGCAAACGGTTTCAGGATCGCCCAACAACGACCATTAGAGCCACAGATCAGTTCTGGTACACTTCGGGGGCAACGGTCATCTGCCCCGACCGGGAGCCGCCAACAGACTCATTGGCAGGCCGCAGGGGTGTAGATCCGGGTATCTCCTGTGTCGAGCCACCTGGCCAGGATGCTCCGGCCAGGGACAACGATCTCGCGGTACATGAAGTCCTTCTCCGAGAAGTTGGCCACCATCTCTGCCTGATCGCCGAACACCGTCCGCTGCACCATACGGTCCGGTGTCAGCCACTGGAACTCCGTCAAAGGCAGCAGCCCTAGCTCGCGGTGCAGTGGGGAGAAGAAGGCGTAATGAGCCTTCATCCGCTGCTTGTGTTTCTCATATTCCTCGAGGTTCATGTGGTACATAGGCGGCACGTTGTAGAGCAGCTCCAGCAGTGACACAGTGTCCACTTGGTCCCTGAACTTGAGACTCGCAAAGCCCCAATGATGTGTTGCCACCACAGAGTCGTGGAACACGGTTTGGTAGAGCGGGAGCCGGAATCGAGGGTCGTAGTAGTACTTGCGGAACCGCGGCTTCAGGGGGACTTGCTTCACGTGCGCCTGGGGGGCATCCGGCGGCCAGGCCCGGCCGAGGAAGTACTCTGATTCCTTGTTCTTGCGGAGATCCGCATCTCCCCAGCCGATCACCGGCGTCATCATGCCATGGGCAAAGTGAATGACCGGCGCCGCGTATGCCGCCCCCCCTTCAGAGCCGATCACAAGTCCATAGGTGTCCCGCATCCAGGTCATGCGATGGAGGCGAGCGTTTGCATCGTCTTCTTGCGTGGCAGGATGCAGTTCCGAGTAATCGTCGAACAACTCACCATAGGCATCGCAGTCAATGAACCAGGAGTTGAAGGGCTCAGGAAGCGTCTCCATGAGGCCCGTGACGCGCTTCTTCACATATGGCCAGGCGGCGACTGAGCTGAGGATGTAGCCCTTCCCCAGGAATCCCCGTTTGTTGGTGCCGTCGGCCCTCACCACGGCTCCAGCCTCGTAGAGCTGCAGATCGAATTGGGCAGTCTCCCACGTGTCAGGCTCTTCAGGATGGTGGATGCTGTGATAGGAGTCATAGGTCCCAATCAAGTAGCCCAGATCCTTCGCCCGCCTTATTGCCTGCGGATGCCGGAACCCGCCTTGCCAAGATGCCAGCCCCAGCCACAGCCTGTCGAAGCCACCCTCGGCGAATCTCTCCACCATCTTCAGGGAGATGCCATTCCCCCAGCGATTGCTCGGGGCGAAGGCACCCGGAAAGGCTGCTTCGAGCAGCAGGCTGTTCAGCCGCAGCACCTGCGCCTCGTTCAGGTTCGGTATGCCCTGGCGCAAGAGCTGCTGGGCCTCATCCGGCAGTTGTATGCCGCGCCAGACGGCCTCCATATAGAAGTCGCGACTGGTGAGGACATTGGACAGAGCGCGGGCTATCTGGTCCTTGAGATAGCGATAGGGCTGCTCCAGCGAAGCGGCCTCGGCAAGCTCCTTGTGAGTCTCGGAGCTCATCAGATCCCAGATCCGTTTGCCGGGCAACGGCCGAGACGACTTCCCCTGATCGACAAGCGTCTTCGGGAAGCGCCGCCAATCGAGCACATCGTAGCGGCTGATGATGTCGTCACCCCAGAGGTAAATGTGTGCCGCGCCGAGCAGCTCCCCCACGGCCGGGACTCGATCGATCTTCTCCTTCAGGCTCACGAACTGCCCCTGTTCCATCAACCACTTGCGGTACTGCCTGGCTGGCTCGATCGGGGAGGCCTCGCCCAGGCGTATGGCCAGCCCGTACTCCTTCTTATCCCAGTTCCTCGTGAACTCGTGAGCGAATCGTATGGCGAGCTTGCCGCCACGATCTTCGAAGATCAGTTCATTGTTGAACTGGTTCGTCAGGATGTAGGCAACGCTATAGTCTGTGCAATCCAGACCCCAGAATGGCATCGATAGGGTCTCGGTCGTATTGCCCGGGCTGTACCAGTCAAGGAACTCCACCCACTCAGTGTCATCGGCGGGAACGTAGCTGCCCTCGAACAGGGGCAGTGTGTATGCCTTTACGGGAGGGTCACCGACAACGATGGGCCAGGTGAATGTGCCGGGTTGGGTGGCGACAAAGTGGGCGTGCAGCACCTCCCCATCGATCCGAAACGACACTCGGAGGTTGTGTTGCTTAAACTCCCAGCTCGCCTCTCGGCCGCTGTGCTTCAGGCCCTTCACCGGCCCGAGGCCCTCCTGCGGAGCGGAGATTCGGACTGCGCCTTTGCCAGTTGGCTGAGCTGTCACTTCGAGCGATCCGGGGGCGATCCCGATCGTCCACTTCTCATTCGTGAGCGCGATGGCCTGCTCGCTCTCACCGGAGGCATGGCATCCAGAGAGCACTGCAAGAAGCACGGCACTCAGGGAAAGCGCACACAGAGGACGAGCGAGGAACGCTGGCACACGGCGTCGGTGACTGCGAAGCCGGTCGGGGGTATTGATGGGCGAGTCGGGGCGCTGGACAGATCGGTGGAACATGAGGGCCACGGGCTCCTTTCAGGGCACTGAACTGGACACCATGTCTGCAATCATTCGTGCTTCGCTGTGCAATCGGTCTGAGTCCACGGTTGGGCGGGGCCACATGGTGAAGAGACGCCGGGCACCCTCTTCAGCGCGGGGGCAGACCCCTGGTTCGTACCGGACGTACTCCGGCAGCGGCCATCCGACTGATGTGCGTCGCTCCTGCTGCATCCGCTGGAAGACGTGCTCGAGGTAGTTGATCTCATTGTACCGGTCAAGGCCGAGATCTGCGGTGGTGAGCTTCGTTCGCTGTGGGTCCAGGGAGAGGGGGTATGCCCAGTAGTTTGGTTTGCTGTCCGGGTAGGTGTGCGCGAGGTTTATCCCTGGCACGTCCCCCAGTTCCTCCTCGATGATCGCTGCGAGCTCGGCCCGTCGTGCGCTGAACTGGCTCAGTTTCCCGAGTTGAGCCAGAGCCACGGCTCCTTGGAGCTCTGTCATACGGAGGTTATGGCCGAACGCGAAGTGGCCTCGCGTCGCCAAGCCGGCAACATCCGTGGGCTGAGGCCGCGCCACACCATAGCGGTACCAGGGCATGCCGCAGTTGGAGTACAGGACGGCGCGGGCATAGCGCGTGGGGTCATCTGCTGTAACCAGACCTCCTTCTCCGGAGGTGATGTGTTTGCTCTGCTGGAGACTGTAGCAGGCCGCGTCGCCGAACGTTCCGACCATCTGGCCATGGTAGTAAGCATCGTAGGCCTGCGCGCAGTCCTCCATCACTGCCAGATTGTGCCTTCGGGCGACCTCCATGATGGGCCCCATGTCGGCCGGTATCCCCCACAAGTGGACAACGACCACGGCCTTCGCCTTGGGGGTCAGGGATGCCTCGATGCCCTCCGCGGTGATGATGAGATTCCGCGAGTCCACATCGGCAAAGACGGGGACTGCACCCAGCGCTACAGCCGCGAGTGATGAAGCGATGAACGAGCACGGCGGAACTATCACCTCATCGCCAGGCCCAACCCCGCAAGCCGCCAGCGCCGCTTCGTTCGCGGACGTCCCGGAGTTCACGGCCAGCACGTACTGACGGCCCACGTGCTCAGCAAACGCGTCTTCGAATTGCGCAACGAAGCCTTCGTCCTGGCCGCGCCACAGACTCTGGCTCTCCACCACCTCGCTGAGAAGGGCGATCTCCTCTGCACCGAACATTCTGAAGCTCATAGCGGCTGCCTCCATGCCTTGGTGGACTCCGCAAGGGAGGGGGTGCGGCCAAGGTAGACGCACTGCCCGTGGTGGGGCGCTACGCGCGCCCTGGCGACCCATTCGGCTGGTCTTTGGGATGAGTATATGATCCCGCGATGGCGATCCGCGTTCCGCTCACCAACCAGACGCAGTCTCCTCAAAACAACGCGCACCATAAGAGGTCGGCCGGTGCCGAACATCAGCCAGAAGGAGGAGCAGGGGTGTAGACCTGGGCGTTCCCGGTCTCCAACCACCGAGCCAGGATGCTCCGTCCGGGTATTACAGTCCGAAGGTACTCGACGTCCTGCTCCGAGAAGTTGGCCACCATCTCGACCACCTCGCCGAACACTGTTCGCTGCACCATTCGGTCGCCTCTGAGCCAGGCGAAGTCCGTCAGGGGCAGCAGGGCGAGCTCTCGGTGGAGCGGAGAGAAGAAGTCGCAGTGGGCCGCCATACGGTCCTTGTGTCTCTCGAACTCCTCGAGGTTCATGTGGTAGAGCGGTGGCACGTTATACAACAGCTCTAGCAACTCGACGGTGTCAACCTGATCCGTGAACTTCAGACTGGAGTGATGCCAGTGATGGGTGGTCACTAGCGAGTCGTGGAAGACTGTTTGGTAGAGCGGCAGTCGAAAGCGGGGATCGTAGTAGAAGGTGCGGTGCTCGGGCTTCAGAGGCACCCGTTTGAGCAGAATCGTTGGTCCGCCCTGGGGAGACCAATTGCCGAGATAGTACTGCGAGCTCTCGTCTTCCTGAAGATCCGGATCTCCCCAGCCGAAGACCGGCGTCATCATCCCGTGGGCGAAGTGGATGACGGGAGCAGAATAGGCGACGCCTACCTCTGACCCGATGACCAGCCCATAGGTGTCTCGAATCCACGCCATGCGATGGAGCCGGGCCTGCACGTCGTCCTGCTGGGTGGCCGGGTGAAGCTCAGAGTAGTCGTCGAACACTTCGCCGTAGGCGTCGCAGTCGATGAACCAGGAGTTGAACGGCTCGGGGTGCTCGGCCATTAGACGTGTGACGCGTTCCTTCACGTAGGGCCAGGCGGCGATCGGACTGAGCTGGTAGCCTCTGCCGAGGTAGCCCGGTATCTTCGAGCCGTCGGCCGTGAGTATCGGGCCTGTCTCGTACAGGTGCCGGTCGAAGCATACCGTATCCGAGGCGTCCGTCGAGTCAGGATCATGGATGCCGTGATAGGCGTCGTACGTGCCGATCAGGTAACCCAGGTCCTTGGCCCGTCGGATAGTATCAGGGTGCTGCATGCCGGATCGCAACGAACTGAGCCCGAGCCACAGCCGCTGGCAGCCGATGCCCGCGAATCTGTCCATCATCTCTACGGAAATGCCATCCGACCAAAGATAGATGTGCGGGGCGCCCAGGAGTTTCTCGGCCTCAGGAGTCTGCTCGATCTTCGTGCGCATGCTGACAAACTGGTCCTGCTCGAGCAGCCACCTCCGATATTGCCTAGCAGGCTCCAGTGGAGAGGGCGGCCCGAGACGGATGATGAACCCATATTCCTTGCGCTCCCAGTTCCGGGTGAACTCGTGCGTGAACCGCATTCCGATTCTGCCCGCCCGATCCTCAAAGACCAGTTGATTGTTGAACTGGTTGGTGAGCATGTAGGTCAACGTGCACGTCGGAAAGGCAAGGCCCCAGAACGGCATGGAGAAGGACTCCAGAGCCTTCATCGGGCTGCGCGCTATGAGGTGCTTCAGCCAGCGACTATCCTCGGACGGGACGTAGCTGCCCTCCGCCAGAGGCAGTATGTAGGCCTCAACTGCTGGGTCATCGCCGATTATGGGCCACGCGAACCGGCATGGGTCCCGAGACAGGAAGTTCACGAGCAGAGCATCACCATCTGTTCGGAACGATACGCGCATCTTCTTCGCACTGAGTTCCCAACTGATATCACTATCAGTGCGCTCTACCGCCTCCACCGGCCCGAGGTCCTCCTGCGGCGCGGACACCTGGATTGGCGACTCTCCGTCCGGCCGAACCGTGACCTCGAGCGTTCCAGGATGAACAGCCACAGTCCATCCCTCGCCCCTCAACTCGACGGTGGGATCCTCCGCTGCTGAATCGAATGGCAGTTTCATGCTCGGTCTCCTTCCCTATTGACACTCGCGCCAGGCAGCGATCAGCTTCTCGACGCTCTGCCAAGGGGTGTCCGGGAACAGAGCGTCCACAGGATGCAGGATGAACCTGCCGGTCGGCCCCAATACGTCCATCGCCTGGCACACTTCGTCTCTGATTCGCTGCTCACCACCTAAGGCCAGGGATACCGTGTTGGTCCCCCCGACGACGCACATCCCTCCTTTTGTAAGCTCACAAGCTCGCTCCAGTGACAGTCGATCCTGCACAGGGTCCACGAAGTAGAGGACGTCCACGCCAACATCGGCCAGGCGAGGGCCCAGAAGGTCAATACCTGTTGTGACGACATAGCCGTATTTCTTAGCATGCTTGTGTGTCAAGCGAGCTAGCTCGGCAATCCTGGGGAAGAGGAACGTGTCGAGAAGCTTGGGCGACCAGAAGTCCATGCCCGAGTACCACCCCCGCTGTACGATCATGTCCACCCCCGGGGTGGAGGCGGCCAGCGCTACGCGAGCCGCATCGGTTTCGGCGATGACGTCCAACAGCTTGGCGAAGGCGGCCGGAGCGTCGAGCGCCATCATGACAGCCCCCTCCGTGCCGGCAAGCCAGACCGCAGCGTCCATGCCGAAGGCGGCCCAGGCTTGCACGGGGACTTCGTGCTCTTCAGCGAATGAACGGACGCGCGTCATCCGACGATCAAACCATGTGCGCATCTCGGCGTTGGGCGCTGCGAACAGATGACGGATCTTCAGCACATCCTCAGGACTGCTGACCGCATGCTCAACTGCGCGGGGGATGTTCAGATCCTCAAACAGTGATACAGTGTCCGGTTGAATGACCCAGCCCTCTCCTTGTGCCTCCCCGGTCTGACAGACAGCATGGCGCAGCTTTCCGGAGGGTGTGACATACTCGCGAACGGCCACCGGGAAGTCGCTCCCCCCGCCTGCTGGAATCGTCGTGTCCTCAGACGTGACCTCTGGATCTGTGCTCCAGGGCACGGAGACATCGAGGAGATCATCCACCCCCAGGGAACGCCAGGCGAGGACACGGTTGAAGTCGTCCTGCAAATCCCACGGCTGCGGCAGAGTGTGGATGTGCTCCATGCGCAGGGAATACCAGAAGGGGACTTCGCGTCCATTGGGGTCTCCCCAGCGGAGCTGTGGCGGAGCATGCAGGCCGAAGCACCAAGTCGTCAGCGGCACATGGTCCACCGACTGCCCGTTCCAAGCGGCTAGGATTCGCTCTCTCGATGTCACTTCTCTAGCACCAGCACCCGCACGTCCAGGGCCTTCACCGTGAGGTCAAAGCGGTCCCCCGCGCGCTCAACCGGATCTCCGAGCAGATCCCGCACCAGTGTCCAGCCGCTGACGTCCACCTGCTCCGTCACATCGTCTGCGGTGGGGTTGGTGAACATCCAGGCCTCCTTGCTGGCGATCGCCCGCCTCCGTAGTAGCAGAACGCCCTGATGTTCCCGCCTGACGCCCACCTGCTCCAGCAGAGCGCGGATCAGTGCTCGCCTATCCTCGTCAGCGTAGGCCGTGCCGTTGTGGCCGGCCAACGTACCCAGCAACCATGCTCGGCCGCTGCCGGCCCTCCGGACGGTCCCTGCCACTGCTTCTCCTATCATCAGACACGGCTCACTCTCGCGGCAGGTGAAGGTCTCCACATAGACGTTCGCCCGAAGCTTGAGGCCTTCTAGGGGACCGGTCCCGGTGAGGAAAGTATCGTCGAGATACTCGCCCCAGGTGCGCTCAGTCGGGGACCAGCGCGTCCCACCCGCAGGTTCCCTCACCATGGTTAAGCTCTCGTGGCGAACACCGAACAGCTGTCTTGCAGCAGGCGACATCTCCCCTCGGTTGGCGAGCGAATAGGCGTTGATCCGGCCGGGGCAGGCCTCGCTGATCAGTTCCCCACCGCTCTCCACGTAACGGGTCAGCTTCTCCGCCACCTCCTCGGACAAGGAGATTGGAAACGGCAGGATGATGGCTCGATACCGACCCGCGCAGTCTTCGTCGACTTCAGACACCTCGACGAAATCCACCGGGATGCCTGCGTCCCACAGCATGCGGTGCCAGCCGCGAACACTGTATGGAAGATGCTCGCCGCCCCGCCGCATAGTGGCACAGAACTGGTAGTTCCACTCATCGATCAGGATGGCGACGTCGGCGCCCGGCCAGGATGGCTGCCCGAAGAGGTCGGGGTGCCGATTCAGCGCCTTCCCGATCCGAGAGGCCTCCTCGTAGCGAGGGGTGCTGTCGCCTTCGCTGTCGAGCAAGCTGAAGCCGTCGGCCTCGGCCGCGGCGATCTCGGCCCGGGTCACCCAGAACGATATCGCCGTTACGCCCGAGCCGATCGCGGTCAGCATCCAGCGGCGGATGTCGTCGGGGGAGGGCACGCGCCCCAGGTGGAAGCCGTCGCTGACGCGGCCGCCCTGGAACTCCGCCGCCCACACTGGATGGCCCGGGATATTGCAGGAGCGCACGTAGTCGTACTCCAGCGCGACCGCATCCCACATCTCGGCCAGCAGGGACGCATGGCGAGACAGCGGCTTATGCGCTACCCGCGCGTCGTCCCACTCCTTGAGCGAGAACCACGTGGGGTAGGAGGAGCAGCCGAGGAAATCCTGGCAGCGCGCGTACATCCAGTCGCGGCCGGACCCCGCGGAATACGTGCCAAGATGCGCGAAGATCGGGCGTCCCAGGGGGTCGGCCTCCCGTACCGCCGCGGCCCGGTCGCGCAGCACCTGCGCGACCTGCACGTTATCCATGAAGTACTTCCAGTGGACGTCGAGCGCGGTCCAGGCGTTGCTCGTGCGCTGCGGGGAGATGGCATTCCAGTCGCGGTAGCGCGCATTCCACGCCCGGTTCAGCGCGTCGAGGTCGCCATACTTGCCGGCCAGCCAGGCGCGGAAGGCCGCGATCGTGTGTTCGCAGTAGCACACCGGCTTGCCGACGAGGCGCTCAGACCAGTAACCGACCTCCTGCCAAGTGTTCCAGACGATCTTCTCGTAGCGGCCCAGCGTCTCCACCAGCCTCTTGATGAAGCGGGCCTGGTCGGCGCGCGCGCCGGGATGGTCGAAGCAGGGCCCCGGCTTGCCGTCCGCGGGCAGAGGAGTCTGCGCCTCGTAGAGAATCGGGAGCCCGTCAATCCCCAGCATCCGGCAACCGGGATGCTTGCGCCACAGCCACCCCGGGGCCTGCTCGCAGGTCAGCCCCAGGTACACCACCAGATCGAGTCTCGCCGCGTGAGCGATCAGCTCCTCGTAGCGCGAGAAGTCGTAGTGACCTTCCTCGGGCTCGTCCATCCCCCACTGTTCCTGCAGCTTCACCATGTTGAAGCCATGCCGCTCCAGATTCTCCATGTCTTTCTTCAGCTCCGACATGGGCGGCATGGGCTCGCGGCAAAGATGTGAGCCGAACGGAAAGATCCCCGCGATCGGGCCGAGATTCACAGTGCGTCTCCTTTCGCTGCTTTCGTGTCGTGCCGGAGAAGCCCCGGGGGGACCCCGCGCGGCGCTTCTCTGTAGTCAGGCCCCGCCGTGCGTCTGATACTGACCCCTTGGGGCAGCCGGCCGCACTGTCTGGCCCGCCTCGTGCGACTGGCGCGCAGCTTCCAGGAGCGCGATCACATCGCGGCCCCGCTGAGCGGTGATGGCTGGGGTCCGACCCGTGGATAGGGCTTCGGCCAGATCGCCATAGAAACAGGCACTCAGCTCTTCGCCAACATCGTAGTCCCGAGTGCCGCTGCTGGGGCCGACATCCTGTGGGAACAAGTCCACCGTTAGGTCGTCCAGCGAGCGCCGAATCCGCATCTCCGTCCAGCGGCCCCAGGCGCCCTCGGCCACCAACGTGCCCTCTCGGCCGACGACAAACCAACGCGGCAAGGGCAGCCGCGCATTGTTGGAGCCTTCCAGCGTAATCAGCAGTCCCGAGGGCAAGACGAGACGCATGTTGAAGTAATCTTCGACCTCAGTCGCCCAGAGGTGGCTGCCCAACTGGCAGGTTACGCTCACCGGCCACTCGCCCGTGAGGTCGAGACACTGTTCTACAAGATGTGGGCCCCAGTCGGCCATGAAGCCGCCTCCGTAAGCGGCCTGGATGCGCCAGGTGGGGTTGAATTCAGGCACTCCGTAGCGGGTCCACTCGGGCCCGTAGGTCATGACCCTGGAATCGACTGTCAGGAGCTCCCCCAGTTCGCCCCGTCCGACGAGCGCCTTCAGAAGCTGGTAGTCACGGTCCCACCGTCGATTGTGAAACACCGTCAGGGTCCGCCCGCTGCCCTCGGCCGCGGCGAGCATCTCCTCGGCTTCCGCGAGAGTATCCGCCATAGGCTTCTCGACGACAACGTGCTTGCCGGCCCGGAGGGCGGCTACGGTCAGCGGGCCGTGTAGTTTGCCTGGTACCGCCACGACCACCAAGTCGACCTCAGCGTCATCGATCAGTTCTTGGCCATCGCTGTAGGGACGAGCACCTAGCTCCTTCGCGATTGGCTCCAAGCGCGCCTGGGACTGATCGCAGACGGCCACGACACGGTAGTCACCCATCTTGCTGAGGGGGCCACCGTGAAGCTCCCACCCGCTGCGCCCAAGTCCGATGATGCCAACGTTGACCATGGTATCCTCGCTGTACTCTGTCCGGGCCCCTACTTCCCGCTCAGGCCGGGCTGGAACACCGGAATTCCCGTCAAGCGCCCGAACTCCAGGAGGGCGGGGGTCGCGTCTCCCTCGCCAATCATCCAGTGATGGCCCAGACCCGCCTCGGCCACCTCCTCCAGGAAATCCGGCACCGGTACGTCCAGTCTCACCTTCACGGGGTTGCCGGGGAACACGAGCTCGGTTGGCACTGCGTCTCCGCCGAAGAGTCCGATCCGGTAGTCGCCACTCGGCCCCACAAGGTTGACTCCCGTGACACGCCCTGGCCGGCCGGGATACTGGACAGTCACCCCCGTGCCCATGAGCCGACAGGAGTCCAGAACGACCTCGTCCTGGGAGGAGGCCAGGCAGAGCGCTCCGGAGCCGCAGTGGGAGAAGATGACGGTGTTCTCCTCGGGATCGTCGGCCAGGAGATCGGTATTATGAACCGGGCCATCGCTCAGCCAGGAAAGGAGCCGCATCCCCACTGCGCTGTTCACGTCTCCTTCGCACGCGCCCACAACGTCGTCTTCCGCCAGCAGAGCGATCGGCAGACAGACCTGACCCATGAGGCTAGGATAGCACTCGACTGTGAAGGCAGTGAGCTCTTCGGCCCGGATGAATTCGCGCAGCGCCAGATAATAGCGCGCTGTCGACAGGCCGGCGCTGTCTGGTACATCGACACGGCCGGCATTTCCGCGGGCCCGCTCCCACACCGCCTCGGCCTCCTTCACATCGGCTGCCTCTGCCTGGCTGGTGAGCCACTCCAACGGCCGTTCCACCAGCCTCGGCCCGAGCACTGCGCGCAATGCTACTTCATCGACCGCCACTTCGATCATCCCCGGCAGGCGGGCCCCTATGCGCCCGATTCGGGTTCGCCGGAGGGTCCGACGCGCCGCCGCGGCTTGCGACACGGCCAGGACACGGCTCTGGGTCGCTTCGTTCTCGAGATCTCCGTAGACAAACCGGTAGGCGTACCCCAACTCCTTGAGCACGCAGCACAGCTGGTGGGTGCCGCAGAGCGAACCCGTGTGCAGGCCGGGCAGACCCCACGCGATCACCGGAGCGGAGTCCCCCATGGCGGCCAGGGCGTCTTGCACCAGGTAGTCCTCCGACCAGGTCGCGGCAATCACACACAGGGCATCGATGTCCCCGAACGAGGCGCCGGCCTTCCGCGCCCCGCTCGCGTCGCTGACCACTGCAGGGGCCACCGGGCGGACCCCTGCCTGCGACAACACCTCACACGCCTGCTTCAGCAGGGCCGAAGCGCGTTCGGCGCCGACCTCTAGAGGGCTGGAGACAACGATCAATCCCAGGGCTGGATGCATCAGTGCGCCCTACTTCTGAACTGTGATACCGGCCACCTGTTCGCCTGCTTCGACCGTCTCGATGTCAAGGACCTCTTCGATGTTGTTGAAGACCTTGTGGAACGCCTCGACGTAGCGCTCCATCACCTCGAGCGGCTGAGCATAGATCGGGTAAGTCTCGGAGCAGATGACCAAGGAGTTATCGAGCATATGCTTAGTGACAGGGAAGTCCTCTGCTCGGTACTCATACCTGACGCCGCCCAGCTTCTCACAGCTCCAAGGGCAGCCCCGGCCATACCCCTCCAGGGTCTGGAAAACCGGTTGCTCGGGGAGCGGGGTGAGCTGCCACAGGACGGCATCCACGCCTTCCGTCTGCAGCGCCTTTTGGACTCTGTCGCGGAAGGCGACGCCTGTGACCTTCAGCCCCAGCTTCTCGGGCGCCAAGCCGAGGCGATACTTGTGGTAGATGCAGGTGCGATCCTCCGGCACATAGGGAGGCACGAGACCGAGGATCTTGGCAAGCTCGGCCGAGAGGTACTCCGCGTTCCGCTGGGCAGTAGCATTGGTGCTGTCGAGACGCTTCAGCTGGCTGCGGGTGAACGCACACGGCATCTCCTGCGTCCGGTAGTTCCATCCCATCGTGTATGACTGGTACTTGCGGCCTTCGTCCGGTGCCACGAACTCCCCGAACATACGCAGCATGTTCGCCTTGCCTCGGTACTCCTCACTGTCTGTGACGAATAGCCCCCCTTCTGCACCAGGCAGGCTCTTGGTGCCGTTCAAGCTGAATGTAGCCATGGCAGCTAAGGTGCCGACCCTCTTGCCCTTGTAGGTGGCCCCGTGGGCCTGGCAGGCATCCTCGATCACGAGAAGGCCGTGCTTCGCCGCAATGGCGTTCACCTCGTCCATGTCGGCCGGCAGTCCATGGATGTGTACGGGGAGTATCGCTTTCGTTCTGGGGGTGATGGCCGCTTCGATTTGCCGCACATCGATGTTATGCGTACGCGGGTCAATGTCCACGAAGACAGGGATGGCGTTGTGATGGAGGACAGCGCTGGCAGAGGCAAGAAACGAGTAGGCCGATGTGACGACCTCGTCTCCCGGACCGATGCCGGCGGCCCCTATTGCGCAGTGCAGCGTAGCTGTGCCGCTGTTCATTGCCAGGCAGTACTTCGCGCCACAGTAGGCGGCGAACTCGGCCTCGAGCGCGCGCATCTCTGGCGCGTAGAGGCCCCAGATGATGCCGGAATCGAGCACGCGCATCACCGCATCTTTGTCCTGCTGCGTGATGATCGGCCACTTGATCTTGATGGAATCGTCGAGGACGGGAGCACCGCCATGGACCGCCAGTCGGTCGGACATAGCCGACTCCTTTCAGGGGTTCTCGCAGTTCGACAGGCCCCTCAGCTCAGCGGGCGGGGGCCCGATAGGGCCCCCCGCCCGCACCTAGCAGCTATCTCATCCAGCCCCCCATGCGACCCCGCTTAGCTGCCGGCCTTCGCCCCAGAGCAGGGCAGGATCTTGGCGGGGCTAATAGAGCACAACATCGTCAGCGCCGAACTCCCCGCACTCGAACCCGCCGCAGCACTGGGTATTGGGTCCCTCTGGCTCAAGGCCGAGTATTTCGCCTTCTGCCACTTGCGAGAGCAGCCTCTCGGAGTTGGTCCAGGTGGCATGCCCGTCCAGGAACCCGATGTTCACGCCGCCCAGGTGTCGCGTGTAGGGCTTGCGGAGTTCGGGGTTGCGGTAGAAGCTGCCGTCCTGCGGCGCAAGATTGTAGAGTCCGCAGTCGACGGCCCAGGTGCACTCCACCCAGTCAACCCAGGAGTCGCAGAAAGGAAGGGTGCCGGCGCACTCCATGTTGCAGATGTCGGGCCAGCCAGTCAGGCCGGGACTCATCTCCTGGGTCTGCGCCCCGCCGTCGCCGCAGATCGCGTATGCGACGGGATCGCTAACCGCTACCAGCTTCAAGTCCCAGCTGTCGTTGATGGCTATGCTTTGCTCGAACGCCTTGTTAACTGTGTCCCCGGTTTGCCCCTCTGGCGAGGTGCCTAGTCTTTGCTGCAGTATGGAGTCGGTGACTTCGCCGCCCCATCCTGGCGGGAAGGCCCAGAAGCAAGGAGCGATGGTGAAGTCCGTAATTGGGCCGCCCCACTCTCCTTCACCGGCTCGATAGCGGGACAGCCAGTCCGGGCCCGGCACTATGAAGGATGCGCCACTGCTCATCTTCGCGCTCGGGCACCGCCAGACGTCGCGGTTCTTGACATACTCGTCCAGGATGACCGTCCCGCGCAAATAGGGGTTGGCGTGCTGCGCGGTCGCACAGTGACCATTGAACTCCCCGTTCCAGTCGGTGCGGCCTCCGGGGAAGCTATCGAAGTAGTCGAACACTTCCGGGCGGTGCTCACTAGGTGTGAGTGTATCGTTGTTGTCCGCCAGGTACATCTGAATGGCCAGGGCGATGTTCTTCACATTGGACAGACACACCGCCTTCCGCGCGGATTCGCGCGCCCGCGCAAACACCGGGAAGACCATTGCGGCTAGAATCCCGATGATCGCGATCACCACCAACAGCTCAATCAGGGTGAATCCTCTTCGCCTCTTCGCAGTCACTTTTTGCCCCTCACTTTGGGAGTTTGGGAGTTAGCACATAATCAAGCAACGTCTTGCTCCAGGGCTTCTCCTGACAGAGGCGGACTTGCCTCAGCCGCCTTGCCTCACCTCCTTCCTCTATCCCCCTCAGGGCCCCTACGCCTTAGGGCTTTCAGGCCCAGACCCCGAGGTCATGCGGCCATCTGTTGGCTTACGTCAAGCCGAGCCGCGTATACGTGTAGATATACTAACACAAGGTCAGCATCTTGTCAAGCTATTCCTCACACCGATCCGCGTGCCATGCCGTCACCGACCGGGTACCAGGCAGTTTCTGACTGTCCTGCAGCCCCTTGTACCCACTGTGCCAGCACCGGCCGAGATCCAATCGTAGTTACGCGATACTGCACGCGCTGGATGCCAGGCGGGCCCTGCGATGGAACCGCCCTCAAGCGTGGGCTATGCGCCTCATTCGTGTCGGCTCACGCTTCAGCTCGGCGTTGACGAAGCGTCTTAGCACCGCGCACTTGAGTGTCGCGTAGGCCGGGGTGTCCCAGAGGTTACGCTCTTCCCGCGGGTCCTCCTGTAGATCGAACAGCTCACCCCACTCGCGGTCCCGATACACCGTCATCTTGTAGCGCTCATCCACATATGTCCGCAAGTGCACCAGCGTTGGCTCGAACCGGTTCTCAACGATCACATGATGTCTTGCCTTCTCTGACCGACCGGACCAGCAGTCGAGCTGATCAACGCCCTGCATCCACCCAGGTGCTTCTATACCAGCAGCGCTCAGAAAAGTCGGGGCGAAGTCTACGTGCGACTGCAGCGCCGATGTTCGCATCCCTTCGCCCACCCGGCCCGGGTAGCGAACGAGCATCGGGACCCGGAGCATGTCCTCAAAGTGGAAAGGCCCCTTCGCGATGAGACCGTGCTGCCCCAGGAAGTGCCCGTGATCGGATGCGAACACCACGAGCGTACTCTCCGCCAGCCCGAGGCGATCGAGCGCGTCGAGAATCCTTCCGATCCAATGATCCATGAAGCTGATCATGCCGTAGTAGATGGCGATGTCTTTGCGCAGGGACTCCTCGTCAATGAGGTGCGAATGGAAACCGTGTGCGCCGAACGTCTCGCGATACATCGAGAAGTCCGGAGCCGCCTCCTGGGTCTTCTGGAAGTGCGGTGGCAGCAGCGGCAGCTCACCCTCTGCCAGGCGCCCGGGCTGCATCTGCTCCGGGCGGTACATCGAGGCCCAGGGCTCTGCTACGAGATAGGGTGGATGGGGATCGTGGAAGCTCACCCACATGAAGAAAGGCTTCTCCTCCGCGGCCGCGTGCTCGAAATGCGCGATCGTCCGCTCTCCCACCCAGGTCGTGTAGTGAAGTTCCTGCGGCAACTCCCACACGCGTTGCCGGGGCAGTGACTCGGGATCGGCTGGCCACTGCTCGAAGTAGTCGCGCCAGTCCGTGAATCCCTTCTCCTCCATCCAGATTGCGTAGTGCTGTCCGACCCACGGCTCGTCGGCATGGCCGCGCGCTGTTTCCACATGCTGGAAACCATACCAGGGGCCGTGAAACTGCCGCCAGAATGCCAGGTCGTGGAACTTCGGCGGGCACTCAAGGGACGGGCTCTCGGCCGTGCTGGCGAGAGGCTGGAGATGGACCTTCCCGATCAGAGTTGTGGAGTAGCCATGCTGCTGCAGCACATCGCCGACCGTGGGCACGTCCTCCGGGAGCTTGACCCCAATCGCCCAGCAGCCATGCCACGCCGGATACATGCCTGTAATGATGCTCGCCCGCGTCGGCGAACACGTCGGGTTCGCGCAGTAGGCACGGTCGCACATCAGCCCTTCTCTGGCGAGCCGGTCAAGGCTGGGTGTGTTGATCCGGGGGTTGTCTACTCCCAACGTGTCCCAGTGTTGCTGGTCGCTCGTGATGAGCAGCAGATTCGGCTTGCCCATTCTGGCTCTCCCCTACGACGTTGATTGTGCACTGGCACAGGGACGGCCCTTGCCGCAGCGCCGACGTTCACTTCCACCAAGAAACGCGCAGACTCCGGCCACTAGCCCATGGGCTGCGTCATGCCTAGTATGGCGGATATGATGGCGAACACACCAGAAGGTAAGTACTCCCCTAGCACCAATCCCAGGAAGGCCGGGCGGACTAGCTGTTCCAGTCGCAGCCCTCCGTACCGTCGGATCAAGGTTGTCAGCGTCCACGCAATGAAGGCATTCAGCCACAGAGACCGATTGGTCTCATAGGAGCTGGCTATCAGGAACCCAATGGGGCTCAACGGCCACCAAACGAAATGTGTATTGAGCCAGACCAAGGCTGCCGCAACAGCCACGCCAATAACCATGGCGAGTCGCAGCCAATTGTCCGGGGGGGGCGGACTCCTAAGAGCAGCGTCCAAGTCTCCGAAGCACCAATTGGGGAACATCTGGAAGGGCCATCCGCGCGCGTATCCCATCGCGCTCGCCCCGTGTCGGTAGACGACTGCCAGAAGCGAGGGCAGTCCAACGGCCAGCATTGCAGTGACCGCCAGCGCGGCAGCGAGAGCGAAACGCTTTCCCTGCACGCGCGCTCGATCCACCAGCTTGAAGCTGTTCATCATCTGGGGCATGGCCAGACTCATGGGGTCACTCATGTATGCGAGCCATACGTAAGCATACATCGTGAGCGACTGAGCACCGATGACCCCAGTGCCCAAGGTCGAAAGCACCACTCCACGCGTGGTGAACTCGTTACTCACAAACATCACGCCGCCAGCAGCAACCAACCGGGAGCACCCGATGAGCACTGCGTAGAAGACTGCCATAAGGAGAGCGAAAGACCACCAGGAGGCGCCTGCACGAGTGACCCACCAGAGCATGAAACCGTTAGTGATCCCAAATCCAAGCAATGCCCAGCGGCCAGGGAGCACAGCACTGGAAGAGAAGTCACCAGGCCTCCTGCGAGAGGGCCCTCGCCAGGCTTCCTTCAAGGCCCTACGAGACTGATAAAGAATCAGCGCACTCAGTGCGAGGAAAGCACCCGCCTCCTCGTAGTAGATGAAAGAAGACGGGTTGATGGAGAGAGAACTGCTCCCCCCCTCGGGCCCAATGCCGAGGCTGCCCCAGATCAGCAACTGGATCAGGTAGAGTACGTAGAATAGCCACAGGCTAAGTGAGACCTCGCTGGGAAGCAGACACGTGACGCCGATGACCGGGAACAGCAGGGACAGACGCATGCCGGAAAGGGCGCTCCAAGGCAGGCCCATTCCCGCGAAGTGACGTCCGATGTGGATGTCCCAGAGGGTGGGCGATGGGACACCCGGAAACAGGCGATTAAAGAACGCCAGCATCTCTAGCGCGCACGGTATCGCGAACCCGAGCCAGAACACGCGGTTGTTCAAGATGCCACTGCGCAGTGTCGGGCGGGCATCGCGTCCGGTCAGAGACAGTGGCACTTCCACGAGGGGAAAGACAAGACGCTGACGCTCGATCCAGTCTCTGCTCAGCAGCGCCCCCAAGCAGAACATTGCTGCCATCATAGCAAACGTAAAGGCAAACCAGTTGAGCAGAGGAGTGAGCCAGACCCCCCAAGGCACGCCGCCAGTGGGGCTTCCCTCCCAGAACCAGATCACCGCTTCAGGAGTTCCGAGGCTCAGCCAACTCGGGATATACGGCCAGATCAGATGCTCCCAGTCGTTTCCGGGACTCGCCATGTAGAAAGGAAAAGTGGTGGCCGAGACCATGTATGGCATCCCGCCTGTGAAGAGGAACCCAACGGACACGATCAGCATGCCATATACAACAAGCAGTTCCTCGCGCCGGAAAGCCTGCTCCGGCCGGACACGCGCCAGCACAGTGTTCATAGCCACAAGGAGGAAAAGTACGAAGACCGCGCTGTTGAGGAGGGAACCGTCACCTACACTCCAGGTGCGAGCCACGAAGGCAAGATGAGGGTTGACAGCGGCCAGCAGTGCGACACCGAGGGTACCCACCAGGATGGCACGCGGAGTGATGAGTGAAACGGCGCGCTTTCCTGCTACTACGCTCCCTGGGCCATTCAGGTTCATGAAGGGGCCCTCATTCTACCTTCGCCAACCTGCCTGCGGCAGCTTCTGCCTCGCCAGGCAGTAGCCGCGAGACGACGCCTGGTGGTTGATCGAGGAGTGAACCGCTCTTTCGCACGAGGCGCAACTGCTCCTGTCGGGGCAGAAGATCCCACCTTCATTCAGGATCAGACGAAGACTGACTGCCGGCGAGGTGCCGTATGATCAGCAGTTCGAGTTCTTCGTAGTCACGATCCACTATGAGTTCCTCCACCCTCGCTTCATCCAGGCTGCGCACCAGCTCCAGCAGTCGCAGGAAGATAAGCCGGCTGTTCCGGAGGTGCTTGGCAGAAACCGCCTTCCGCTGGGTCCGCATAGCCTTCACATCGAGACCCACGAACTCCCCGTCCCTCCCGTAGCCATGGGTGTCCAGCACCCGAACCTGGTTGAATGCCCGTCGAATATCCACTGAGCCGAAGGTCTTGTCCTCGTCGAACTTCAAGCCGCTTTGGTCGTTGAGATGCACGCTCCATAGCTTGCCGTGCGCCAGCGCGTACGCCATCTCATCGGAAGGATCGAGCCCGGCGAGAACAGCATGGGCGCTCTCAACCAACACGCCAACGCGGTCAGGGGCAACCGTCAGGGACGCCAGCCCAATGGCGTGGCCAATCGTGGGCACATAGGCCTGGTCCATCGGTTCGTTCGGCTTTGGCTCAATCAGGATCCGGACCTTTTCGTCGTACTCAAGCATCATGTTGATGGCTTCAACGATCTGTTCCACCGCCACCTTCGCGTCCTTGGCCTCGCGCACGTAGGTCCCATCCCTCGCCAGCCACAGTACAATGCGGTCAGTCCCGAGCACGTTTGCGATGTCTATCGCTCGCTTGCTTCGGTCCCAAGCATAAGCGCGGTCGCCGGGATCGTTGGCCGTGTAAGCTCCATCGATGGTGCGAGAGTCTTCCCAAAGGCGAGGGGCGACGAATTCGGCCGCCAGACCGGCATTGTCAATCTGCTTGCGCATGTCTCTCGCCGCCTGCTCTATCTGAGCAGGCGAGAGGTCATTCAGATTAGGCACGGCATCATCGTCGTGGAACTGGATTCCGTCGAATCCCAGTTTCCTGTAGAATCCGAGCTTCTCTTCGAAGGAGAAGCTCGCGCGTACGGGCGGTCCGAACGGGTCCGCGCCCCCGTGGATGTTCCACGGCCCAAAGGAGAAGCGAAACTCGCCGGTCATCTGTCTTCACTCCCTTCTCGAGTGTCGCGAAGCACGGGTGCTTTCCCGGTACGCTTCCATGGAGTCGGCCCAGCTCACGTGGTCAAAAGAGCCCCAGGGCGCAGACATGTCAAGCACATCGCCCACGCCCGGTGAGAGACATGCATCGCCGCGTCGGAAACCGTGTGTGACGTCCCGCGGTTCCGGCAGCGTATGAATGCGCTTCGTCTTACCCATGAACGGGTCGGCGACTTCCGCTCCGTTCTTCTCCCACTGGAGATGTTTGGGCGGCGCGGACCTGAGAACCCACGAGCACAAAGGGACATGGTCCGGTTTCTCGGCCTGGACCGCCACCAGCGTTCTGTCCTTCGGAGTCATGGTGGCCTCTCGCCTTCCTCCCGAACCGTGCAGCTTTGCTCGCTATCGGATCGGAGCGCGCAAGTCGCCCCCGCTTGTGCCCTCGCGTCGGGGTTGACTCGCCGCCTCCCACTCGTCGTCAGTACTTGGGCGGCACGTAGACGGTGATCAGATGGGCAGGCTCTAAGCCAAGACAGCGACCCCGGTGAGGCGTTCGGGCCGCGACATAGAAGGAGTCTCCCGGACACAGAAGGTGCTTGGCGTCACCTTCAATCTCTAGCTCGAGCGTTCCGGAGAGTAGAATACCTCCGACGTCGCAATCGAGGCTCTCGAACTCCGGATCGCTCTCTCCTGGCATGAGGTATTCATCGAGCATCTGTGCCTTGAGGTCTCTTCGCCTTGGGAGCAGGAACGTATAACGCCGCGCCATGTCGCTGGCCACGCGCATCTCACTGCGCCGGAACACAGCTCCTGTTGTCTTTCCGGCCAGGGCGTTCGCGAAGAAGCTCTCAAGGTCGCTTCCCAGCGCATGGAGAATCTTGGTCAACGTCGCGAGCGTCGGCGAGCTGCCGCCGCGCTCAAGGTTCGAGAGATAGCTTGCGGCAATGCCGCACCTTTGGCCCAACTGACGCAGAGTCAGCCCGGCTTCAGCCCGTGTCTGCCTAAGGCGCGCTCCCATTTCTTTGGATGGCGTCATCGTTTGCCCAGTGCCGGAAGATGCATCGCCCTACTGTCCGGCGATCTGTATATAGCACGGATCGGAAGATTTGTAAAGCTATGTCGTACGCTGACAGGTGGAGCGCGCGGATACGCGCATGTCAACCGGCCGTGGAGCCGGCTGTCCCTGTCCCTATAAGACTCTCTGTCAACCATCCCCTGTGAGGTGCCCTGACGATCATTCAGTGGTCCCTATATGAGACATGTCCCTATCGGCGCTGACAACGCGCATTCGATCGT
>Ga0307379_10004049_pt1 | contig 21071 bp, 20 predicted proteins | sample UN2MG_FD_202237 | JGI IMG/M metagenome (GOLD analysis project Ga0307379, IMG submission 202237) | Soil microbial communities from Risofladan, Vaasa, Finland - UN-2 | ecosystem: Environmental > Terrestrial > Soil > Coastal area > Acid sulfate soil | place: Finland: Risofladan, Vaasa | collected... | reverse complement strand
TGATGCGTATCGCCCTCGTTATCGGTCTGTGCCTGCTGCCGCTCTGCGCGACACAGGCGGGCTCCAAGGATCAAGCCAAGGACCAAGCGAAGCCCACGCCGCAAGACCGGCCGTCGGCGCAAAATATTCGCCAAGCGTACCGGGCGAAACTCAACGACAACACCGTCACCATCATGTCGGGCGCCGCCCGCGGCACGGATGCGGCCATCGTGCAGGACATCGCCGCCGTGCTCGACGACGGCGCGGCCATGCGCGTCGTGCCCATGATCGGCAAGGGGCCGGCGCAGACGCTGAGAGACGTGATGTTCATGCGCGGCGTCGACATGGGCATCACCCACGCGAATGTGCTCGGCCACTACGCCAAGACCGGCGAGCTCGGACCCCTCAGAAGCGAGATCACCTACATTGCCAAGCTCTTCAACGAAGAGATGCACGTCGTGGCTCATGAAGGCGTCGATGACGTGCGCGCGCTCGACGGCAAGACCGTCAATGTGGGGATGGAGGGGAGCGGCGCCGAGATCACCGCGCGTCTCGTCCTTGCCGCGCTCGGCGTCGCGGTTCGTGAAGTCCATCTCGATCCCGCCGATGCGTTGGCGAAGCTCGAGACAGGCGAGATCGATGCCACGGTCGTGGTCGGCGGCAAGCCGGCGCCGATCCTCGCCCAGGTGGCGCGGGGCAGCGGGCTGAAGCTGCTTAGCCTGCCCTACGTCAAGGGGCTGGAAGACGACACCTATCCGGCGATCCTCAGCCATGAGGACTACCCGGCGCTGATCGAGGACGGCGCGCGGATCGACACGGTCGCGGTTTGCGCCGTGCTCGTTTCATTCAATTGGGCGAAAGACAGCACGCGTTCCAAGAAGCTCGAGCCGTTCGTCGAGCGCTTCTTCTCGAACTTCGATGCTTTTCTGGCGCCGCCGCGCCATCCGAAATGGCAGCAAGTCAATTTCGCCGCGACGCTCGAAGGCTGGCAGCGTTCGCCCTTGGCGCAGCGATGGATCGACCGCGCCAAGACCGCGGTCGCGGCAGATAGCGGTGCGCGGGAGCGCTTCGAGACGTTTCTGGCACAAGCAGACACCGGCGTAACCGCAGGGTCCGACGATGAGCGCGCCAAGCTGTTTCGCGCCTTTCTGGAATGGAGCAAGTCGCAAAGACCAAACTGACGGCTTCCTTGTTGTTCGTATCGCGTGAAGGAGGGTGCCATGATCCAACCGGCTGTTAGACCGGTCGAGAGCTTAAGCGATCCGCTGCCGGGGAGCCTGGCTGAGCGGCTCGAAGCAGAGTTTCCCGCCGGCGTGAGGCTGAGGGCGGCGAAGCCGGAACACACCGTGTCGTCCATGGCCGAGCGCTTCGCGCCGGACGTGTTGCGGGCAACGCGCGTGGAGCCCGAGCGGCCTCTTGTTCGCGATGCATCGTTGTCGGCGCCCGGTGCGCGGCTCTTATCCACACCGACGCGCGGGGTGCTCCTGGTCCTGACCGCCGTGGCCATCGCACCGGCCGCGATCCTAGCCGGACTGTTGTGGTTCGGGGCGCTGCGCGGCCCCGACGCGATCCACGGCGAACGCAGCCCTGCCCTTAGCCCCGCCCTTGCCCATCAAGCCACGCTTGCTCCGGTGCTTCCCCTCTTGCCGCTTGCGGCCGAGGTCGCCTTGACGGCGCCGGAGGAGATCGTGACGACGGCAGGCGATCAGGTGAACTTCGCTATCGCAATCGACACGGCTGCGCCCCTGCCGGCGCGCAGCGCCATCGCCATTCGTGATCTTCCTGACGGCGCCTTCTTCTCCAAAGGGCGCCCCTTCGGCGCCGGCGAGTGGAGCCTGCGCCCGGATGAGATCGCAGGTCTCACCCTGCGCTTGCCCGAACACCAAACAGGCGCGTCGGATCTGCGGGTCGAACTCGTAGCCGCCGATGGCGCAGTGCTGGCCCGTACGGCGACCCGGCTCGATGTGGCTCCCCCGCCCACGGCCGGGCTCGTCGTACGGTCCGGTGAGGAGGACCGGGTGAAGGATCTCATGGCCCATGGCCAGAAGATGATCGATGTCGGCTATTTCGCCGGCGCCCGCGCCTACTATGAGCGCGCGGCGGAGGCCGGCAGCGGCGAGGCCGCGCTCGCCGTCGGCGCCACTTACGACCCGGCCTTCATCGCAGCGCTCGGCGTGCAGGGCATCAAGCCCGATCCCGAAGCCGCCCAGACTTGGTATGCGCGCGCCGGAGCTCTTGGCCTTGTGGATCACGAGACGAAGCTCGAGGGCCTCAAGGACGATTGGGCGCGAAGCAGCGAGCCGGCGGCGGCGACCGCGGCGACGCCGGATCCGGAAGAGGCCGAAGCGGCGCCAGTGGGACAGCCGAGCGACGCGCGGGAGCCACGACCCGGCCCGCTCGGCCGGCTGGTCGCCGCCGCCACCGAACTTGCCTCCAGCGAGGAGTGGGTCGAGGTGGCGAGCGCGGTCAATGTGCGCAAAGGCCCATCGTCCACCGACGAGACGTTCAAGGTCGCCCAGAAGGGCACCAAGCTCCGCGTCGTCGAGCGCGACGGCAATTGGGTGCACATTTCCGACCCCGCCACCGAGCAGGACGGGTGGATCTACACCCGCTTCCTCGCGGAAACGGATGCCCCTTAGGTGCTCACCGCGGGCGCGGTGCGCACCTGCCAGGCGAGGTAGGTGAGTGCGGCGCCCTCGCACATCAGCTGAATGCCGAGCAGCACGCCGAGCAGCCAATCGGCGCTGAGCGGCATGTTGGCCCACAGGATGACGGCCAGGAAGATGCTGACGACGCCACTGCCGAGCACCCAGCCCCAATTGGGGAACGGCTTGATGGTCAGTGCGAAGATGACCTTGGCGATGCCCTCTACCATAAAGAACACGATCAGCAGCACGGTGATGACCAACAACCCGCTGCCGGGCGCGCGCAGCAGCAACAGGCCAATCAGAATAGCCAGCACCGCGGAAATCGCCTGCAGCCAAAAATGCGGGACGTGGCGCGCGCCGATCAGGCCGATGCCTTGCAGCACGCCGCTGATAATCAGAATCCAGGCCAGCAGAACGATGATGGCGACCGAGGCGATGAGCGGATAGACAAAGGCCAGAACGCCGGCGACCACCAACAAGACGCCCTGGATCAGGTACCAGAACGAATAGCGCTTCACGGTCTCGCGCATGGCTTGGCGCAATACCGCGGCGGCTTCGTCCAAGGAAATGGCCATGGGTCGTGCCCTCCTCTAGGTTTGTGGCCGAATCAGGCGGCCGCGCGCCAGCATACGCCATGCCGGGGGGTATATGGACCAAGAGCAGACGAGGGATGGCCACCTGGCCTCGGCCATCGCCAAGGCCACCACCCGCCTCATCCCGTTTCTCTGTCTCGCCTATACGATCAACTTCCTCGACCGGGTGAATGTCGGCTTCGCCGCACTCCACATGAACACGGATCTCGGCCTCTCGCCGTCGGTCTATGGCTTCGGCGCCGGCATCTTCTTCCTCGGCTATATCGCCTTCGAGATCCCAAGCAATCTGGCGCTGCAGCGCTTCGGCGCGCGCATCTGGATCGCGCGCATCATGATCTCCTGGGGGCTGATCGCCTGCGCCATGGCGCTGGTGCGCAGCGAGACCGGCTTCTACGTGATGCGCCTGCTGCTCGGCATCGCCGAGGCCGGCTTCTTCCCGGGCATCATTCTCTACCTCACCTATTGGTTCCCGGCCGCCGAGCGCGCGCGCATCATCGCGCTGTTCATGGCCTCGGTGCCGCTCGCCACGGTGTTTGGCGGGCCGCTCTCCGGCGCACTTTTGGAGATGCACGGCTTCCTCGGGCTGGCGGGCTGGCACTGGCTGTTCATCATCGAGGGCGTGCCGGCCATCCTGCTCGGCATCGCGGCGCTGTTTGTCCTGACCGACAGGCCGGCGCAGGCGCGCTGGCTCACCGGCGATGAGCGGCAGGCGCTGGCGACCACACTCGCGGCGGAAGCCGAGACGACGAAGGCGATAGGCTATGCCGATATCGGCGCGGCGCTGACCCGGCCGCGAGTGCTGGCGCTGGGCATGCTCTATTTCCTCATGGTGATCGGGCTATACGGCATCGGCTTCTGGATGCCGCAAGTGATCGAAGGGTTCGGGCTCGATCCGCTCCAGGTGGGCTTCCTCACGGCGATCCCTTATCTGTTCGCGGCCATCGCCATGGTGGCCTGGGGACGGCATTCGGACCGCACGGGCGAACGCCGCTGGCACATCGCGCTGCCGCTTCTGCTCGCCGCGTGCGCCTTCGCCTGGTCGGCCTATTCGGGGCCGCTGGTGCCCACCATGGTGGCGCTGACCATCGCCACGCTCGGCTTCTATTCGGCGTTCGGGCCGTTCTGGTCGCTGCCCACGGCGCTTCTGACGGGCGCAGGCGCTGCGGCCGGCATCGCGCTGGTCAACTCCATGGGCAACGCGGCCGGCTTTGCCGGGCCGTATATCGTCGGGGTATTGAAGCAAGCGACGGGCAGCTTCTCGGCGGCGCTGCTGTTCTTAGCGGCGGCGCTGGCGCTCGGCGGCCTCATGGCGCTGTGCTTCCGGGAGGCTGAGGCGCCGCGCTAAGACACCACCCCCGTGACGATGTGGCCGCGCGCGACCGCACAGGAGATGGCGCCTCTCCGGGGCCCTACGCAGGCGCGGTCGTCCTCTTGCCTTTGGGGGTCGGGCGCTTCGGCGGCGGGGTGACGGCGGGCGGTCGTTTCGGTTTGCCGTTGGAGCCGTTGGATGCAGGCGAGTCCCGCTCGATCTCGATTTCGCCGGTGGCGGCCTGGACGCACGTGTCGACCGCCTCCTGCAGCGTGGTGGCATAGGCATCGGCGCGCACCAGCTCCAGCAGCGCCTTGAGGCCCTCGGTGTCCTCGGCCCGGTCCCAATAGGCGACGAGGACCATCGTGCCTTCGGGCAGGATGCGCTTCAGGCGCCGCACCAGATAGCGGATATGCGCCGGGCCCGTGCCGAGCCCCAGATAAGAGAGGCAGACGAGCTTCGCCTTGGTGCTGGCAAGTGCTGTGATGTGGCCGGCCGAGATGGTTTCGGGCGGCAGCGCTTCGGCGCGCAAGCCCCGCTTATCCAGCACGGCGGCGAGCATGGCGCCGGCGGCCTCGTCCAGCATCGAGCGTCCGCCGATGACCAGCACTTGCGGCTCCACGTCCCAACCCTGCGCCAGGCGCGCGGGATCGACGATGTGCTGCGCATCGTCCTCGTCGTCGGGCTCAAGGGCGGCCAAGCCTTCGGGGGGTATCCCGTCGTTGTTCTTCTCCGCCTTGTGGCGCAACCGCGAGAACCAGCGCCGCGGCTCGAAATCGGCGAGATTGTCCAGCATCTCCTTCACGGTCGTGGCGATGCGCTGGGCGCGTTCGGCATCGAGCGCGCCGCGGACGGCGTCTTGCTCGGCAAGCTTCAAGCCGCCCAGCGCCACCTCACCCAAATAGGACGCCAGGCTCTCGTCTTTGAGGGCGAGCTCGGCCTGGTAGGTGGCCTCGGCCGCGTCACCGATCAGCGCGCGCTGATAAAAGCTCTCTTCCGGCGACAGGGCCGGCTGATCGCCGAGCAGCACTTCGAAAAAGCGCAAGCCCTCCACGTGGCGGCCAAGCACGGCGAGGCACACGGTGATGGGCGTGGCGATGAGCAGGCCCAGGGGGCCCCACAGCCAGGTCCAGAAGATGGTGGAGCCAATCACGGCGATGGGCGTCACGCCGGTGCCGCGCCCGAACACTTGCGGCTCGACCGCCTGGCCCATGGTCAATTCGCCCGCGACGAAGAGGCCGACGACCATGAGCACCATGGTCCAGCCGGGATCTATGGCCGCGGCGATGAGCGCCGGAAAGGCGGCGGCGATATAGGAGCCGACATAAGGCACGAAGCGCATGAGCATGGCGAGCACGCCCCAAGCCACGGGGCTCGGCATACCGATGGCCCAGAGCGCCAAGCCGATAAAGACGCCATAGGCCGCGTTGATCAGCACTTGGCTCAAAAAGTAGCGGCTGAGCCTGGACGCCGCGTCGCTCATGGTCGAGGTGGCGCGCTGAAGATCGGAGCCGCCGAACAGCCTGATCAGGCGGTCGCGCAAATCCTCGCGCTGCAGCAGAATGAAGACGACGAAAAGCAGCACGATGCCTGCGGTGACGAGCGGCGGCAGGATCGTGCCGGCGATGGAGCGGTAGAGCGCAAGCCCCGTGGGTTCCGGCTCGCGGATCTCGACGGGGATCGGCTCGCGCTCGGGAACATCTGCCGGCTCGCCGACCTCGGGCGTGGCCGGCTCGATATCGGGCTGGTCGAGTTCCGCTTGGAGGTCCGAAAGGACGTCGCCAGCTTTCTGCAGCACCTTCGACTCGCTGGTGGTCGCGCGCAGGGACTGGACCTTCTGCGAGAGCGTGACCCGGTAGCTCGGCAGCTCCGCGGCGAGCTTGGTGGCCTCGCGCGAGATGAGCCAGCCGAGGCCGCCGATAATGGCGAAGGCGGTCACCACGACGAGGCCGACGGCGAGCACGCGGGGCACCTTGATGCGGCGGAGCGCAAGCAGCGGCGGGGTGAGCACGAAGCTCAAGAGGATGGCGAGCGCCAGCGGCAGCAGCACCTCTTGGCCGAAATACAGACCGCCGATGACGATGGTGGCGATAAGCAGCCCTTGCAGGGTGCGGGCGCGGCTGTCGCCGGCGGGCTGTAGCAGCGGCAATGGCGAACGGGGCGGCATGACGGGTCTCCGGCTGGACGGTCCGGCATTTGACGCCGAATAGAACAAGAAACCGTTGAGAAGCCTAGAGGGTTCCGGATCCGCAGGGCGTGCTTCCCACCAAGCGCCCTATGCATGATCCCAGATGATTGGTCCGCCGAAATATCCAGGCTTAGCCCGCTGCGGGCATTTTTATGCTGCCTGCGCCTTGATCAAGCGAGACGGGCAGCGCTAAACTTACAGTTGCATATAGCAGAATTGCAACGGAGGGTATCAAGTGACACATGCGCTGAATCTAACGCTACCCATCAAACAAGATGCCCAGAGTCAGGCCGCGCTCCAGCACCTCGCGGAGATATTCGAAACGCAGGTCCAGCCTGCGATTGAGGCGGCGCTGAAGGAATCTCGGCTCGTACACTTTGCTCGCGTGCTGGTGATCGACAACAAATATATCCAAGTCATCACTGAGTATGAGGGGCCGCACGCGGAATACACCGAATTCTTTCGCCGCAAGTTAGAGCCGGTATTTGCTGCCATCTTCGCGTTGGCCGACGGGGTCCCCGACGTTAGTGACCCCAACGCCTTCTGGGAGTTCTCGAAGAACCACAACGTTCGGTCCCTTGGCCGTGCGACCGACGGCGCAACGGACTTCAGTGGCAATCCGGCTGGCTGGCTGTTCTCAGCCTACGACCACAAGACTGTGGACGATGTCCTTTCCGCGATAGACGCGCAGAATTCTGAGACCTAGCGGCGTGTCCGATCTCGGCAATGTGCAGGCGATTGTGGTGCGGAGTTCTACCAGACCGCTTCACTCTGTCTTGCTATGCAAGATTGATCGCCCGCGCGATGCGAAGCAGATGCTGCGGCACTGGATGGCGCATACTGTTGATGGTCTGACACCGGACGCCCCGGGCCAACCTACCTTACACTTTCTATTCAGCTGGGCCGGTCTCGAAAAGTTGCTGCAGCAACATTCCTCGCTCGACGTAACGCAGGGGCGCCGCGAGTTCGAGACCTTCTTCGTCGATCCCATGCAAGCGCCGGGGGGCCTGCAATGGCCGAGCAACTTGGCTTCGTTGGAGATAGCTCGCCCGAGACCTGGTGGGACGCGAAGTTTGGCTCCGACGCCATCGACTTCGCCATTTACGCATCATTCGAGAGCCCTCAGCAGCAGGCAGAGGTTCTGGAGCGGCTGAGGCAATCCGCAAGACGTTGTGGCGTGCAGGAACTGGAAGTCGAGTCATTTCCCGAGCGTGCGCTGTCCGGCTATCGGCCATCTGACGGTCGGCTCCATTTCGGCTATCGAGACGGCGTCACGTCGGTCCCCGTCGACTGGGAAGACGCCGGGACGCCAGGAACGGCAAATATCCGGGAACTGGTTGTTGGATATCCAAGTGATGACTATCCGACGGCACCCATGAAAGCCGGAGCGTGGCAGGACTTTGCGCGCGACGGCTCGTTTGCTGGACTGACCTGGATTCATCAGAAGGCCGCGGCATTCAACTCGTTTCTCAAGGAAAAGGCCGCCCAAGTGGCACCCCAGATGCCTGCGCTCCACAGAGAAGAATGGCTCGCGGCAAAGCTGATGGGGCGCTGGCGCGACGGTTCGCCCTTGGCAAAATTTCCGGACGCACCTCCGCCGACGCCACAACTCGACAACGATTTTGATTATTCGAGCGACCCGCTCGGGGCGAGGACTCCGCTGGTGTCACACATCCGTGTAGCCAATTCGCGCGACCAGCCGATGACGTTCCCAAACCGCGTACGATTTCCAGGCGGGCCTCCGCGGCTCATTCGACGTGGCTTTTCGTACGGTCCCCGTCTCGACGGCACCGTTGACGACGGCAAGGATCGCGGCCTTGTCGGCCTTTTCTATTTCGCGCGTGTCAATGAGCAGTTTTACACGGTCTTGAGATGGATACAGGAGACCGGCTTCAGTCCGGCCTTCAGGACCGGAAAGAACGGGCTGAGGGCCCAAGATGCGCTCATGGGAAATAGATCCTTCCCCAAAGCCAACACGCAATTCAGCGCACCGAAAGCCGGTGAGCCTCTTGCGCTCCAGCTGGCCGACTTCATCCGCTACAAGGGGGTGGCTGTATTATTCGCGCCGAGCATCCGCGCTCTCGCAATCCTCTCGGCTGACTGAATTCATCTAACGCCGATGCCGTTCCACGCGGGTCTTTCCCCGCTAGCCGTCCTCGTCGCCGCGAACCATGGGCTTGAAGATCTGCCCGGTCTCCAGCGTCTCGGCATTACAGAGATACTGGAACGCCGTCTTCCGCCTGCGGTCGAAGACATCCATGTATTCGGCGAACCCCCAAACCAGGATGGTGGCATCGCCGTTCATGACGCGGTCGGCGAGGCTCGCCGTGGAATCGCACTCGACGATGTCCACGGCCGTCGCATCGCGGCCGATACGCGGACGCGCCGCATTCCGCGCGCGGTCGGGCAGCGGCATGACGGACAACAAATCCTCGTCAGATACGTCACGGATGCCGACTTGGCCCGCGCTCTTCACCTTGAAGGCCGGCGTCTGCCCCGTGTTGCGGAACGTGACTTTGACCTTGACGATGCCTTCGGACTCCGGCGTCTCGATGAACTCGATCTTGTCCACGTCGACATAGGCGCGGACTTCGTCCTCGCGGTCCGCATGAGGCGCATAGTCGGGCGTGCCGGCGTTTGCGGTCCGGCGCGCGGCCAAGGCCGCCATGGTCAGCGGGATAAATGCCAACAGCAGAAGGAGAGTGGCTAAGGCGCCGATCAGCATCAAGAGGCGCGACAGGCCTAGGCCGCGCTCGGAAGCGGCGGCGGTTTTCTCGGCGGCCTCCGCCGTGCGCCATTGCTGGCAGAGATCGGCCTCGTAAGGATGTTGCGTGTTCTCGCAGGGTTGCGAGAGAGTCCACGGCTTGGTCTCTTCGGGGGCGGCGTCTTCCGGCGCCGCTTCCGCCGGCGCGGCCTCCTCCGGCGCTGCCTCCTCTGGCGTTGCCTCCTCTGGCGTTGCCTCGGGCACGGCCTCGGCCGGTTCAGGCTCCGCCGGTGCAGCGTCCTCTGGTGGCGCGTCCTCCTCGGTGACGTCGTCGGCCGGCGCGTCCTGGGCCGGCGCATCCTGGGCCGGCGCATCCTGGCTCCAAGCGAGCGGTGGCACGCAGACGGAGGCCGTCAAGACAAAGACGCAAACAAGAACCCGCAAGCATCCGAAAGGATGGATCAGAAAGTGATAAGACATGGCGATGCGCAGCAGTCGTTTCCCCTCAAGCCGCCCGATCCTATTGATGGAAACGCCGATTGTCTCGCCTTCAACGCCGCTTAGCGCGAACTTCTCGCCGATCCGTATCCAAATGGCACAATTTAGGGCGCACCCAACAAAAAAATGGCCCCGGGGAGAGCCCCGAGGCCGTTTGCATATCGGCTTAGACCAGGCTTGGCGGCTAGTTGGCCGCCTGCTTCATGCTCTTCACCTCGGCCGAGACATTGGCGACGGCTTGCGTCGCGGCCTCCATGTTGATCGTGCGCATCTCACCCTTGGCGGCTTTGATGGCCTCCTTGAGATCGACCATGCGGATCGACTGATCCTGATGGGTCCGGAAGTACCAGCGCAGATTCTCAAGGTCGGAGACGGTCGTCCACTCCGTGATCTCGGCGGCGGGCTTGCCGACCGAACCGTTGATCACCGACCCCTTGGGGATGTCGAACTGGTTCAAGATGTGGAAGGCCGCGAACACCGCGTCTTCGGCGTTGGCGTTCGGCACGGCGGCCTGGCTGAACATGGCGGCGCGGACGAAGCGCGAGGGCGGCGTGAAGTCACCCGGCAGGCCGAGCATACCCGTGCCCGAACCGATGTCGGTCAGCGTCACCGGCCCAAGCTTCTCGGATGTGATGTCCTTGGCCGAGAGGTTGATGTAGTTGTCGAGATTGGTCATGTGCCAGTCATAGGTCGGCGCGTTGGTCATGACGCCGAGCGGCGCATCCGTGACTTGCAGCTTGCCGCCGATGGGCTCGACAGCGATCGACTTGCCGCTCTTGTCCTTCACGAAGAAATGCACATCGGCGACCATGCCCTCGGCGCTGCCAAGGCCGGGGAGCTTCGTTGGCACCATGGCGATATCCTGCACCGCCTTCTTCACCTCGTCGACCGTGGCGAAGTTGCCAAGCACCCACATGCCGAAGTCCTGCGGGGCCAAAGCGCGCGAGGCGTTCTCCTTGGTCAAGGGCGCGTACTGGGCGTAGCCCGGAAAGTAGAACAGGCCGATAGACAGGCCCTGGTCGTTGATGCCATCGACGATCATGACCTGGTTGACGCCGTTGGCGCCGACGATGTCGTAGCGCGTCTTGTAGGTGAGCCCTTTGCCGCCGTCAGGCAGCGCACCGCTGAACTCCTTACCCGCCGGAACGACGAGAATGTTGGACTGAAGCGGAAAGCCGAATTCGAGCGTACGTCCACGAATGGGGGTGCCGTCGGTAGCCGTGAGGCTGATGCCGGTGCAGGCAAAGGCGGGCGTCGTAGCCAGAGCAAAGGCGGTGATGAGCGCGTAAATCGCGGTGCGGCGGAGCATGGTGGGGGTCCTCCTCAAGGAAAGCTGCCGCACCATAGGAGCGCTGTCCTAATGCGTTGTTAAGCACGCGGGAAGCCTCGCGTCAGGCTAAAGAACGGGTGCCGGAGAACCGGCAAATTTGCCGCAAATTTCGAGGCTCAAACGGTGGCGCCGAACAGCGAGCCGATAAAATAGGTGGCTGTTGCGGCCGCGGCCCCTATGACGAGCATGCGCGCGCCGCCAAGAAGCGCGTTTCTTCCCGAGAACAGGCTCAACGCCGCGCCGACGCCGAACAACGCCGTGCCCGAAATGATCGAGGCGATGAGAATGCCATGGCTGGCATAGCCGAACACGTACGGGATCAGCGGCAGGCACGCGCCCACCGAGAAGGTGAGAAACGAGGAGATGGCGGCCTTTGTCGGCGAGCCGAGTTCGTCGGGGTTGAGCCCGAGCTCCTCGCGACTCAGCGTGTCGAGCGCTTTCTCCGGATTCTCGATCAGATGCTTGGAAATGTGGCGAGCCTCGTCGATGGGTACGCCGCGCGCCTCATAGATGAGCGCCAGTTCCTCGGCCTCCTCCTTGGGATAGCGCTCCAACTCGTCTTTCTCTTGCGCGATCTGGTACTGAAACATCTCCTTCTGCGACAGCATGGAGATGAACTCGCCCGCGGCCATGGAGAAGGCGCCGGCCATGAGACCTGCGACCCCGGTCAAGAGGATGACGCTGGCGCTGGTGCCGGCACCGGCCACACCCATGACCAGGCAGGTATTGGAGACGAGGCCGTCATTGACGCCGAACACGCCTGCGCGGAGCGTGCCACTTCCGTAATTCTTATGCTCGCGCTGGACTTCCTCCACCGTGGTCGGCCAGGAGTGGCCCTGCGCCCCCGCGCCGGCGGACGGCGCAACCTTGCCGCGATAGACCGACACGCCGCGGACCTTCGAGGCCGACAGCACGTGGCGCATGGCGCGGGGCCCGATCACATGCAAGAGCACGGCCGTGATGCGCGCCCGCAAGGCCGGCGTGTAGGCGGGAACAGTCTTCAGGTCCTTGGCCAGGATGCCGGCCTGCTGCTCGGCGGACGCGGCCATGTCGCGGAACAGCTTGGCCCGGGTGGGATCAGGCTCGGCCGCGGCAACGGCGCCGGACAAATAGGCGGCGGTCTTCTCCGACCGCCAGCGTGTGAGCGTGTCCTCCATGGTCCGCCTCTTCTGCTCAGACCAGTTTGATCTTGCCGGTGGCGATGTCATAGACGCCGCCGGCCACGCCGATTTTCTCGGCTGCGAAAGCGGCGGCGAGGATCTTGGAGTCGTCGGTCAGCCGTCGCATGTTGAGGCGAACATTCTCCTCGATAGTGGCAGCGAGGAAATCGCCCGGGTGTTTGCCGTGGGCGGCGATCACCGCGGGCTGAATGGCCTCGACCAGCTCGGGCAGATGGCCCGGCAGCTTGCTGCGCTCGCGCGACGACTGGAGCGCCGCGGCGACGGCGCCGCAACCGGAATGGCCAAGCACCAACAGCATCGGCACACCCAGGACCTCGACCGCGAACTCCATGCTCGCCAGGCCATAATTGCTGACCACATTGCCGGCGACCCGCACGAGGAAGAGTTCGCCAGGCCCCTGGTCCATAACGATCTCGGGCGGCACGCGACTGTCGGAGCAGGCGAGCACAGCGGCAATGGGGTATTGCGCCGCCGACCGCGCCGCGCGGCCGGCCTCAAAGTCCCGCTGCGCTGGCGCGTTCGCCACATAGCGGTCGTTGCCTGCCTTCAGACGGTCGAACACCTCCTTCGGCGTAAGGTCGTTGGGAGCAGGTTCGGCGGCGCGACCAGAGACCACAGGAAGCGTCGTCGCGGCGAGCAGCGCACCGGCGCCGGCCATGAGGTGTCGCCGCGAGAGGGCTTTAGACTCGCAATTTCCGCACATGACTTGACTCTCCTTCTGACCAAACGGCGTGACACAGCTTGCCGCAGTCATGCTTCAAGCGGTCTTAAGGAGGCCTTTAGGCCGCTTGCGGCTTTGACAGGATCATCCGGTAGCAATCGAGATTGCGCGCGAGGAACTCGTACGCGGCGCCCCACAGATAGAGCCGGAAGCGGCGATATTCGAACTCGCCGAAGGTTTTGATGACCGCGTCCTTGTTGGACTCCAGGTTCTCCGCCCACTTCTTGAAGGTGAGGTAGTAGCTCCAACGATCACTATGCAGCTCCTCGCATTCGAACTCGGTCTTGTTCATCTTGTGGAGAAAGTCGTCGAGCACGAGGAAGGAGTGATTGCCGGGATAGATGTAGCGCACCATGAAGGTCGATAGCTCGTACTTCTTGCGCGCGGCGCTGCCATCGAGGAACACGAGGCCACCAGGCTTGAGAAGCCGGTAGAATTTCCGCAGCACCTTCTCGTAGTTCGGCAGGTGCTCGATGACGCCCATGATGACGATGGCGTCGAACGGCTCCTCCGGCTCGTAGTCGTAGAAGTCGGTGAGCAGGATCTCGAACTGATCGCCGAAATTGGCGAGCTTGTCGCGCAGGAAGGATTGCGACACCTCTGAGTTGGTGATGCCGGTGTATTTGATCCCGGATTGCAGCGCGTGGCCCGAGAACGCGCCCCAGCCCGGGCCGATCTCTAATACGCGTTTGCCTTTGCCCAATTCACATTTCTCGATGGCCCAGTCGAACTTTCGCTCCAAGGCTTTCGACAGCGGCTCGTCGTCGTTCTCGTAAATGCCCTGGCTGTAGGCCGGGAACACGGGGTCGAGGAAGCTCAGAAACAGTTTTGGGTCGAGATTGTAGTGGGACGCGATGGCCTGCTTGTTGGTGTAGACCTGCCCGAACAGCATTGGCTGGATGAAGCGCCAAGCGGCGACCAGCGGATGGCTGTCGTCCAGCGACGCCCGAAGCGCGAAGGGCTTCAGCATGTCGCCTTCGATATCCATGTCGCCTTGCAAATAGGCTTCGGCGATGTCGCCCTCATCCAACGTGCGCAGCGCCTTGATGGCCCGGTCGTTGTGAAGGCCGACATGGAACGTCGGCTCACCCTGGCCCACGTTTCGTTTGGCCCCGTCCGGCAACTCGATAGAGAAAGGGGTCGCGATCCCGCCGACACGATTGATAAAGGCGTCGAGCGTGCTTGCGGCTGATGACATATAGATTGATCCCCCGGCTTGAATTCTTCGCCCGCGAAGCGTCCCCGCGAGCCGTCTTGTTCGTTGCTCGCCCAAGTGTGCCCCGGAAGCGGGCGGATTGGAAAGCCCACCCGCCGCCAAAATCCCATCGGGGGGGCTGTCGGCGGCTATTGTCGACCCGCGGGCTTCTCGGGCTATGATCCCGCGCCCGTTCATCTGAGAGGTCACCGAATGCCAGTTTTGCCCATCACGTCTTGTTGCCTGCGGCTCGCGGTCGCGGCCGTCATTGCCTTGGGGTTTTGCTTCAGTCTTGCGGTGGAGGCCAAAGCGAAAAAGCCGGGCGCCATTCTCAATGTCTGGCCGCTGGTCGGCGGCAGTCCCGACGGCGGCGAAGCGTTTCGCATTCTCTATCAATCCACCGGGCTCAAGGGAGAGCCCATCAAGGTCTCGGGCGCGATCTACATCCCGCCCGGCAAACCGCCGGCCGGCGGACGCCCCGTGATCGCCTACGGGCACCCAACCTCAGGCGTGGTCGAGAAATGCGCGCCCTCGTTGATGCCGGACAATTCCGGCCTGATCTGGGGGATCAAATCGATGCTGGCGAAAGGCTATATCGTCGCCGCCACGGATTATCCGGGGCTCGGCACGCCGGGCATCCATCCTTATCTCATCGGTGTGAGCGAGGGACGCGCCGTGCTGGACTCGGTCCGCGCGGCAATTGCCTTGCCGCGGTCGGGCGCCTCGAACCGCTTCGTCTTGTGGGGGCACAGCCAGGGCGGTCATGCGGTGCTTTATGCCGGCGAGATGGCCAAATCTTAAGCGCCCGAACTGAAATTGTTCGGCGTCGCCGCGGCGGCGCCGGCCACCTATCTCGCCGAGCTGTTCAACGCCGATAAGTCGAGCTCGGCGGGCAAGGAGCTGACCGCCATGGCGATCTGGTCATGGTCGAATCTCCACGGCTATCCGCCCTCGAGCCTGGTCGAGGCGAACGCCATGAACGTCTACAAGACGATGGCGCATGATTGCATCGAATCGGTGCCCCAATTCGAAGCCCTCGACAAAGCCGAGCGCCCCCCTGGAGAAGGAGAAATTCCTCAAGGCCAATCCCGCCTCAACCCCGCCCTGGGCGGGCATCATGAAAAAGAACTCGCCGGGGCAGCGGCCCGCGGGCGCGCCCGTGTTCCTGGCCCAAGGCACGGCCGACACGATCGTGCGGCCCTATATCACCAAGCAATTCGGCAAGGCGCTGTGCAAGCAAGGCGCTGTGCAAGCAAGGCGCTGTGCAAGCAAGGCGCTGTGCAAGCAAGGCGCTGTGCAAGCAAGGCGCTGTGCAAGCAAGGCGCTGTGCAAGCAAGGCGCTGTGCAAGCAAGGCGCAAAGGTGATGTTCGTCGAGATGCCGGGCGTGACCCACACCTTCGCCGCCAAGAACAGCGTGGCCGCCGCGCTTAAATGGATGGACGATCGCTTCCGTGGTGCGCCGGCGCCCAATAGTTGCGGGCGCTAGGACGTCAGCGCCAATCCCCGATGGTGAACGAAAGAATCAAGATCACGGCGAACAGCACCAGGAAGATGACGAACAGGAGCTTGGCGACTTTGGCCGCGCCGTGTTCCAGGCGTGTGAACCCGAAGGCTCCGGCGAGCACCGAAATCACCAGCGCGATGATCGCCCACTTGAGCAACCCCATATCTCTTCTCTGCCCTAGTGGGTGATCTTGATGGTGGTGTTGCCCGAGCCGTAGCGCTGTACCAACGAATAGAGCTTCGCGGCATTTGACGGATGGAGCCGTACGCAGCCATGGGAGGCCGGCCGGCCGAGCTGCTTTGTCTCGTAGGAGCCGTGGATGGCATAGCCCTTATAGAAGAAGATCGAATAGGGCATCGGCGAGCCGTTGTAGATCGACGAACGGTGGTAGCGCGACAGGGTCGTCGGCTTATAGGTGCCGGTGGGCGTGCGGTAGCCGGGGCGTGCGGTGGAGACCTTCCAGGTATAGGTCGGCTTACCGTTGACGAAGACCTGCATGCGCTGGCTGGAGAGGTCGATCTGGGCGATGACCCCGGCGAAGGCCGCGCTCGGCAAGGCCAGCGCCAGGCCGAGCAGCGCGGCCAGAAAAGCGGAACGTCTCATGATCGAATCTCCCTCAGATTAAGTCTGTGCCCACACCCATGTACCTTTGCGCAGGGGTCCCCTCCAAATGATGACATGGATCAGTCTAAGAGCCGGCGGCTGAACATCTCCTGAACGCGCCCTTTTTGGGTCGTGGACGCCCCGTACATGGGGTCATAAGGCCGTCGAGGTCCATTTGGCGCCGCCATCTGTGCTATTGTCGAAGGCAAAAGGGACTGACGAACGCGTGGGTCATGTGTCGATGGGAAGACTGCCCCTCAGCCTCATTGTGCTGTTGCTGTGTAGTGGTGCCGCCGCCGCGCAGACGAATCTTGCGCCCGCTGCCGCCGAGCCCGCTGAGACAGCGGCCGTCGAGTCTGAGACAGCGGCCGTCGAACTGCCGGAGCGGAAGCCTCCCAAGCCCCCGGAGCCGAAGTCGGGCAAATTGCCGGGGGCCAGAGAGCTGTTCGCGTCCGTCCCGGGGCCTGCCCCGCTCGCGGCCCGGGCGATTGGCTTCTACTCCAAGGGCTGCCTTGCCGGAGGTGTCCCCCTCCCCCTCAACGGTCCGGACTGGCAGGTGATGCGCACCTCCCGCAACCGCAACTGGGGCAGCCCGCAGCTCGTCCATCTTCTCGAGCGGCTTTCGAGCGACGCGCGGGCCCTCGACGGCTGGCCGGGCCTTCTCGTCGGCGACATGTCACAGCCACGCGGGGGCCCGATGCTCACCGGCCATACCAGCCATCAGGTCGGGCTCGACGCAGATATCTGGCTGACGCCCATGCCGGACCGCATCCTCACTGCGCAAGAGCGGGAGGACACCAACGCGGTGTCGATGCTGAAGGATCCGCTGCACGTCGATCCCGAGAAGTTCACCGACCTGCAGATCAAGCTCATCCGGCGCGCCGCGTCCTACCCGCAAGTGGCGCGCATCTTCGTGCACCCGGCGATCAAGAAAGCGCTCTGCACGCGCGCCGAGGTCGCGGGAAAGGACACGCGTTGGCTTGGCAAAGTGAGACCGTGGTGGAACCACCACTACCATTTCCACGTCCGCATCGCCTGCCCCCCCGGCATGGAGGGCTGCAAGAATCAGCCGCCCGTGAGCGGTGACTCCGGCTGCGATGGCAAGGAGTTGGACAACTGGTACAGCATGCTCAAGAAGTCCGCGATCTGGAGGACGCAGCAGAACATCGATCCGGACGCCAAGCCTTCGGGAAAGAAGAAGCCCTTCCCCCTCGGGAATTTGCCAAGCGATTGCAAGACCGTGCTGACGGCGGGCGGGAACGAGCTGCTCAGCGTCGACGACGAGCTGCCGCCCGTGGCGGTCAAGGCCGCCGCCAGCAAGGAGGCGGGCCCCGGCGTGCCCCTCCTCAGCAAGGCGCAGCTTGAGACCCTGCTCAACGGCGGCAAGATCGGCATACCGTTGCCCGAGCGCAACCCGGTCCGCTGACGCGTCGCGGAGGCCACTTCCCGTCTTATCCGCGATCGGGCACAATCGGCGCATGTTGCAGCGGTCGGACAATCCCTTCGAAGGTCAGAGGAACGTCTTCGGCGAGCCGCTGAAAGGCTGCTCGGACCGCCCGCTCACCGGCTTCTACCGGACCGGCTGCTGCCATACCGGCGCGGACGATTTTGGCTTGCACACGGTGTGCGTCGAGGTGACAGCGGACTTTCTGGCCTTCTCCAAGGCGAGAGGCAACGACCTCTCCACGCCACAACCGGATTTCGGCTTCCCCGGCCTGCAGCCGGGCGACCGCTGGTGTTTGTGCGCGGCCCGGTGGCGCGAGGCGCTCGCGGCCGGTAGCCCGCCGCGGGTGATTCTCGGGGCAACACACGAGGCTACGCTTGAGGTTGTCGACCTCGAGGACCTCAAGCGCTACGCCATCGACCTCGCCTGAGCGCGGCCCACCCTCTCAACCCGTCTTGTTGGCGACGCCCGGAGGTGGCAGCATGCCGCCCATGGCAGAGACCAAGAAGGCAGCGACCAAGAAGCCAGCGGCCAAAAAGCCAGCCGCGAAGAAGGCAGCGACCAAGAAGGTGGCGGCCAAGAAGCAGGCCGCGCCTTCCTCGGCCCCAAATCCGCGGAAGAAGCGGCAGATCTATCTCGAGGGCCACAAGCGGAAGTTCCTCGTGGTCGTGGACGAGACCCCGGAATGCGAAAGCGCGCTGGCCTTTGCCGCGAGCCGGGCGAAGCGCACCAAGGGACAACTGGCGCTGCTCTACGTCATCGAGCCGGAGGACGAGGGCATGCATTGGCTCGGCGTCGAGGAGGTCGCGCGCGAGGAAGGGCAGAGCAAGGCCAAGGCCGTGTTCCGGCTGTTCGGGCGCAAGCTCAAGGCGATGGGGTTTGAGGATCTCATCCCCGAGGAGATCGTGCGCGAAGGCAGCAAGGACGAAGAGATTACCACGCTGATCGAGGAGGACCAGGATATCGGGGTGCTCGTGCTCGGGGCCTCGAAGGACCCCTCGGGCCCTGGACCGCTCGTTTCGAGCCTCGCGGGCGGGCGGCTTGCCGGCGTGTTCCCGACGCCCATTACCGTCGTCCCAGGCCATCTCTCCATCGACGAAATTTTGGCGCTGGCCTAACCGGCGCAGACCAAGATTTACACGATTTGGAAGAGCCAGGCGAAGCGGCCTTTAATCTCCCTCTCCCCTTGGGGGAGAGGGCTGGGGTGAGGGGGCTGCACGTAAGCGATCACGAAAACCCCTCACCCGAGCGCAAAGGCGCTCACCTCTCCCCACAGGGGAGAGGTGAAGGTCCGTCGTTTGGTTTTGCTGAGAACAGTCAGCCCGAGAGCCACCTTGCGCTCAAGGTGGCCAATGCCCTCAAATAGGCCGAAGGCCGGTAGGGCGGTCAAGAAAGGCCGGTAGCGCATTAAATCTGCGCTCAAGCAGACTTGCCCTCAAATAGGCCAGAGGCCGGTAGGGCGGTCAACAATGGCCGGCAGCGCATCAAAAAAGCCAGGCGAAGCGGCCTTTGATGCCGTTGTCCTGCACGCCGTCGCCGAACTGTCCGGTATAGGACACGCCGGCCGTGGTTCTTTCACCGAGCGCGAAATCGACGCCGGCGTCGATCAGCGCCGAGTCTTGCGCAAGCGGCACACCTTCGATGCCGAAGCCGATGCCGGTGGTTGCGAAAGCAAGACTCGCGGCCGGCGTCACGTCGTCGAAGGCATGCTGCCAGGCCGCCGACAGATGCGGCACGAGCTGCATGCCGCCGAACTGCATTGGTGGTCGCGGCGCGCAGGCCGAGCGTGGAGTAGCCCACGTCTTGGTCCACATCGACACCGCGCAAGGAGGCGAGCGCTCCGCCATGCTCTTTGAAGCTGCCGGTATCGATGGTGACATAGGCGAGCCCGGCGAAGGGCTCGACCGCCATGCCGCCCATTTGTGTTGGGTAAGCGACCTCGCCGAACAGCTGGCCGGTGTCGGCGTCGTATGAAGCCTTCTGCCGCTCGAAGAAGCCGGGGAACAGCACGGCGCGGGAGGTATCGATATCGTTCCAGGCCCACATGCCGCCGCCGCGCAAGGCAAACGCGCTCGCCATGCCGCCCACATAACCGCCGAGATGATAGGTCTCGACATCGGCCGAGGAGGTGCGCGCATCGACATCGACATTGGAGAACGAGGCACCGGTGGCGAGCCCCGCCCGCCAACCATTGCCGACATCGGCATCCATGCCCGAGATAAAGCCGCCGAGATCGCGGTCGGCGGTGGCCGCGTTGCCGTCGCCGTTGAAATTGCCCCAGGCGCCATAAGCGCGTGTCCAGAAGGCGAGCGGCGCGGGCTCCGGCCCGGCGAGCGACTTGCCGTCGAACCCAAGCGCATAAGCTTGCGCGTCGAGCGAGGCGACTTGCGGCCCCCCCGACGACAGCGCTTCGCCAGAGTGGCTTGCCTGCATCAAGCGTCCCAGCACCGCCTCGGGCACATAGCGCGAGTCGTCGGCCAAGGTGCCGGCGACCGTCGCGTGGATCTCGCCCGACAGAGCGTCGAAGGCTTGCCGGGCACCGGCTTCGGTCTGGTTCAGCACCGCGAGATAAAGCGCGTTCTCCGTGGGGAACCGCGCCAGCGCGCCGGCCACGGCCCGCTGATTATACGTTCGCGCGACATCGGCGAATGTTGTCTCGTTGCGCGCTAGATTCAGCACCACGTCGTTGCCATCGCCGCCGTTGTAGAACACGGTCGGCACCAAGAAGGCGAGGCTCGAGGTGATCGAGGCGAAGGCGCCTTTGACCGCATCGCTGCCATCGTTCTCGATGATCGTGTAGTCGGTGCTTGTCTTGTAGTTTCCGTTCTCGGGCAGCACGCGCAAGATCGCGCCGGTCTGCGCACCCTTGCTTCGCGCTACTTGAGCGCGAACTTATCCCCGCCCTCAAAACCTGCCGTACAATGCACCTATCCCTCGCTCAAGAGGACGCGAGCTGCAGACCGTCTGTCGTTCGGGGTGAGGGACGCGGCGCCCGAGGGGGCGCGGTACGGAAGGGCCCATCGTGGACGGAAGTGCCACCCGGCCCGGACCACCGCGCCATGGGTAACGACCGGCCTCGGGGGTCTCTACTCCGCCCGCCTGCGCTGTAACGCGTGGGCCGCCGGGTGAGGCATGCGATCTCCATGCGCATGCCTGTGCCACTGGAGATAAGC
>Ga0307379_10004047_pt1 | contig 21074 bp, 19 predicted proteins | sample UN2MG_FD_202237 | JGI IMG/M metagenome (GOLD analysis project Ga0307379, IMG submission 202237) | Soil microbial communities from Risofladan, Vaasa, Finland - UN-2 | ecosystem: Environmental > Terrestrial > Soil > Coastal area > Acid sulfate soil | place: Finland: Risofladan, Vaasa | collected... | reverse complement strand
AGAAGCAATGAGTTCTATAGAAAAAACCTTTGACATAAGTCTGCGTGCATCGAAACCTTTTCAAAAAATATTACTATGAGGATTTTTCTACATTTCTACTCATTACAGAACTAACAGGTTTATCATAATCTTCTCCATTGTATAGGCCCACAAGTAAATCATAGTATCTCAAAAACTGAAATCCCGCGTCTGATGTTAGAAACTCCTTTTCATATTGAAATATAAAACCCTTCGTAAATAATACCTCCAGATATTCACCCAATAATTGAAAATTTAGATTCGTCTCATAAACAAGCCTAGTTTTTTTACATCCTCCCTGAGCGACTCTAAGGATGTCTGCAATTATATCCAATTTACCTCTTCGAACCATTCAGGGTAAAGTAAAAGATTATGACTTTTAAAGATAGTCGAAAGAAGGTTACTGAACTGTATTCTGATCAAATGTTATTGATCATGAAGAATTGCGTGCGCCCAATTTAATGAATAAAATAGAGGCAACCAAATCTGCTCTAAATGAAAGGAGACTTATTCCTTTCATATTAGTTTTAAACTCTCCAGACATTTTTATAACTGAAATTTTATGTCAGGCACCTCAGGTGAACTATTCCCACCCAACTACAAGTGGGTCTCGAAGCTGATGTCCACTGTCTACGACAAGCCCGACCCCAAGAAGGGAAAACGGGTGGCCCACCTATTCGTCGGCGAATGGGTGAACATCGAGGACGACTCGGACCCCAAATGGGTGAAGGCAAGCTTCAGAGGCGGCAAGGGATACGTCTACAGTGACGACCTCGACGATAAAAAGTACCTGGAGATCCACTTCCTCGACGTCGGCCAGGGTGACTCCATCCTCATCCAGACCGCCGACAACCGCAGGGTCCTCATCGACGGAGGAGCAGACGACGCCGCCCACACCTACCTCGACTACAAGTACGACTTGGAGAAGAACCCCAAGACCTTCGACGCCGTCATTATGACCCACGGTGACAAGGACCACAGCTGGGGCCTCTTCCCCATCCTCGAGGACCCCAACATCACCGTCCGCAACATCTACCACAACGGCATCTACAAGATCGGCAAGGAGAACACAGGACCAACAAAGAAGCTAAAGAAGGGCACCATGCTCACAGACACCTACTCCGACGTCGCCGACCTCGACTCCAAGGGCCAGCTCATCTCCACCTACAAAAAGTGGCGCGACGCAGTCAACACCGCCCGCACAAATGCCGAGAAGAAGGGCATCACCCTCAACTGCACCAGGGCAGACCACAGGACGCCCCACCTCCAGCTCGGAAGCACCGGGCTCACCATTAGATTCCTCGCCCCCATCAACTTCGGCTCAGACAAATCTCCCAGACTCCTCAAATACGGCGACGCCGGGGAGACCATCAACGGCAACTCCGTCTGCGTCATGCTGGAATACGGCAAAGCAAGGATACTCCTATGCGGCGACCTCAACAACCTCGCAGAAGGCCACGTCAGAAACCGCTGGAGGATCAAGGACCTAAGGGCCCACGTCTTCAAGGCCAACCACCACGGCAGCCAGCACTTCACCCCCGAGTTCCTCAACACCGTCAGGCCCTGGGTCTCCGTCGTCTCATCCGGCGACATGCCCGACTACGGCCACCCTCGCGCCAACCTCCTGGGAAGCCTCGGCCACTATGCCCCCAACCAGATACGGAAACCCCTCCTCTTCTCCACCGAGATTGCAGCCACATTCAAGAGGCTGCCCAAGGCAGAGCAGAAGAAGAAAGGCACCCAGCTCTACGAGAAGAACACCGAGGGGATAATCTACGTCAGAACAGACGGCGACTGGCTCGCCTCCGGCAGGGTCTACGAGAAGAAGGAGCACGGGGAGGGGGAAGTCAAGAGAAGCTGGAAGTGGGAGGCCTACGCCCACGACCTCGACAACTGCAAGGAGCTCTACAACAACCTGAAATGAGTGTAAGCTTTCGGGCTCTGTACTCTTAAGATAAAGGTGGTCAATAATCTACACATAAAATGAAATCTAAGGTATCATTTAACAAAACAGTATACATTAGAAAATGTTTAACACAAGATACTTACTAGAAATCGAAGATAAATGAAGGCAAAACGCCTTTCTTTACTCACTCTCCTGTCAATCACTACCTCCCAGTATAACGACTTGTCATCTTACCATCTGAAGACAAAACGGATCAATCATTTTAGATCAAGGCGTTATTTAGGTTGAGGACTGGATAAGGGTTGGGGATGAATAAAGGATCTCTCGTCACGAGTGCGGCCGAGGCTCAGTACTTCCAGCTCGTGACGTCTGCTCCGGGCGGAGCGGTCTTTGTTATGTGTTCTGCCATCTCCTTGGCGAGGCGCTGCACGATGACGTACCTGTCGAGAGCCGAGGCCACATTCGGGTCCCCATACCAGCAGTGGCTGAACCTGTCGCCATACATGAAAAGACCATCATAGTAAGGATCCTCAGTGTTCTCCAGAAACTCCTCCATGAGGTAGACGGCGTTGTTCAGGTAATGGGAGTCCATGTCGCCACAGTAGAACCGAAGCTTCCCCTTGAGCTTCGGCCCCAGGATCTTCCAGTCCCTCTCCATGATGTGTCTCAAATCGTAGTTCTCCCTCCAGAACTCCACGACGGAGGAGTCAATCTCCCCCGTCACCTTGTCGAAGAGGAGCGACGGGTAGCCATCGTCGGCCACGGGGACATACGTGGCGAACCAGATATCCCACTGGCTCCCGGAGCGGCACCTGGTCCCCTTCACGAGCTCCAGCTGGGCCTCCTCCTTGGTGCTGAATAGGACCTCTCCGACAGTAGTCCTGTAGCCCGCCCTCAGGTTCCGCTTCCATGTGCCCTCAATGAAGTAGGCGTTCGTATCCTCGTAGATGTTCGTGAGGCACATGGCCCTAAAGTCCACAGGGTCGGGGCACCAACACCAGCATCCATTGTAATCGTCGGGGTAGAAGACCTGTGTGGCGAGGATCTCCCAGCCCCCCGTGGAGCCCCCCATAAGGGTGCGAGCCCAGCCCTCACCTATACATCTGAACTTCTCCTCCACGTAGGGGATGAGCTCGCGGTTTATGGCGTCGCCGTAGGGTCCCTGATTCGCTGAGTTGACGGCGTATGAGTCGTCGTAGTAGGGAGTCGGGTGCTGGATGCACATGAGGATCATCCGGGGGAATCCTGGCTTCTTCCAGTCCTTGTAGAGCTTGTAGGCATACTTCTGAGAAAGCACGTTGTACGCTTCGAAGTACTCGGGGTCTCTGGGGAGGTCGGGACCTGTCAGGTCCTTGAGGGTCTTCATTAACCTGCTCTTGTTAATGGGCTCTGCTTCGAGCTCCGGGTCTGGTGGCGTCTCGCTGAAGCCCGTATAGAGGTTCTGGCTGAAGTGGCCGTGCCAGACGATGAGAGAGTATCGGGCTTCGAGGTGCTCGTCGAATCCCTCTGGGAGGAGGACGGCCCCCAGGTGCATGGGGCGACCCCAGAACTCGGTGAGGAGCTTACTCTGGATCTTGACGTGCTTGACGTACTTTGTGTCCTCGGGCTCCTCGATGGCGGGGATGACCTGGTCTAGGACGATCTCGACGGAGCTCCCCTTAGAGACTTCTATCAGGACCTTCTCAGGAGTGCTGTACAAGTTGCCAGGGGAGCGGTTCCACTTCTGACCCTCGCCTTGATCCATGGGAAGCTTCACCACGTGGCCGTCGGATCTGTGGAAGGTCTCGTACCTGTGAATCAGGGCTTGAACCCAGTACTCTCCGGTTGGGATCTGATCTATGCTCTCCAAGGGGAAGCCGAAAACGCCCCGGTCGATGACAGCCTCGTCCCTTGGCTTCATGTCCTCAACGTCGATCCCGAAGATGAGCTGGGTGTCAGGGTAATTGCTAATCTGGAACCTGGGCTCTTCGCCCTCATCTGTGGAGATCATTAAGAGGACCCGTCCGTCTATGGTCTTGCTGCAGAGCTCCTCAAGGTATGATACCTTGAAGCTGAACATGGTGGGCAACCTCTCGTACGGAGTCACCCCTAGGTGCTATTACTTTTTTGCGCGCATATCCCTCCTGCGCACGCTCGTTAAATCGGTAGTTAGTACCTCCCATATCATAGAGACAGTCAATACTACCGTTATCAAGAATCGACCTGCCAAAGACACGCGCCACTCAACCCTCTAACTTCCTGACGCTAGACCTCAGGTCGATGATATCACTCCGACTATCCACGACAGCCTGAAGCAACTACAGATCCCAGGGAGATACTAGGTCACTGTAGATCAGAGGGGTCTACCCCGAAGAACAAGCCAGAACCATCATTGATTCGCTTATCGAGTCCACACCTTCGATCCTTAATCAACATTTATTTATTCATCTTGAACCGTTGAGAGAAAACGAGGTCACATACATTGAAGAGCTACATAAAACTCATCGGCCCCTCCATAGACAAGGGGCTAGACGCGATGGACGGACTCCTCAAGAACCTGAACAAGAGGTTCCTTTACGGAGAGACCGTCTCCCACATAGTCGGCGTTGTGGACCCCACCTTCGACCTCAAGACCGGCAGCCTGGTCCGCCAGGGGAGGGAGACCCTCGGTGATGACGACTACGTAATAGAATGGGAGCAGCCACCGACCTCCCAGCAAGTGAGGGGCCTGATAAGGCTGATCGACGAGTCACTTGTCTTCACAGGCTGCAGGTACACCATAACCACAAAGTGAACCTCGGCATTCGCACAACACGTGGACCAAGGTAAACTGTGGTTAGGCCCCGCCTTCTCCTAACCTTCCGCGTTCCGTCGCCCACCTCATCAGCAGCTGCCTGATGAAGGAGCCCGTTCTGTACGCTGACTCTTTGCTACCCCTGGATCGGAGCACCAGCGTGAAGATGCCGTGCCCCTCCTCGACCAACCTGAGTACGTTGTACGTCCTTATCCCGCCCAGGCTCGGCTGCCCCTCTCCGTACGTGAAGACTAGATCCCAGGTCCGCCCCTTCACATCCTCCCTGAGACCGGTGATGAATCGCTCCGCCATCGTGTCCCTGTAGCCCTCCATGGAACCCTTCATGAACCCGAGGAAGGAGTCAACGAGCCCCGCCTCGACCTTCACCGGCAGGGAGATCTCGACGAAGCCCTCATCCATCGACGGCGCACCCATGCTCCACCTCCTCCTCAGCGACGGTGTGAGGACCACGGAATCGTGGAGCGCGAGGATCGAGCCCGCGGCCACCGACGCGAGGGAGATGCCGATCGACGCGACACACCAGAACGCCGAAATCTTCTGCTGGACTACCGGGGCGAAGGAAAACCTCGCCATCAGGGGGTACCAGCCGAGGCCGAGGAGGTAGCCTAGGCCCCCCGAGATGACCCCTATAATCGAGGCCTCGGCGAGGAAGATGCCAGAGATGTGGGCGGGGTTTAGCCCGATGCTGGAGAGGATGTTGATCTCCTTGCGACGCTCGTACATGGCGTTCATCATAGTCGTGACCACGTTCAGCACCACGATCACCCAAGGCACCAACAGCGGGAAACCCTTGCCCCCCAGCATATCACCCATGTGGGCGACGTTCACACTCCCCCTGGATGAGACCCAGAAACGGTACTCCCTCGTCAAAGCCATGCCCTTCCCGATGATCTCCGGGTTCACCCCCTCCTCGAGCTCAACGGCTATTCTGGACAGCTTGACGTTGCGTACCCTGAGGGCGGTCTCCACGGTCGTCACCACGACGTTCCCGGGGTCGCAGGTCACCGCATCGATCAGTGGGATGTCGGAGCCCGGCTCATAGTTGATCTGATACTTAGGGAGGATCGACTCGCCGTCCACGTCCATCACCCCGCTGATGCCACGGGAGAAGAATCCCACCACCCTCATCTCCACGCCGCGGATCACGATCTGCTCCCCCAGCTCCACGTTGAACCGGAAGGACTCCTCCAGGAGGCACGTGTCATCCTCCCTCAGAGGATCCCCCGCGACGACCACCCCGTCCAATGCTTCCATTATAGGCTCAGCGTCCGGCTGGACCCCTAGGACCCCGTAGATGGACTTATCCCCGATCCTTCCATAGGGTCCCAGCGTCGGAGTGTTCTCGGCCTTGACGGCGATACTCGCTACACCGTCCACCCCCGCAGCCCAGTCGACCACCGACGGGATGACGGAGTAGAACCAGCCCTCCTCGAACGTGGTCCGCGGCGCGTACTCTGGGGGCCTGATGAGTACCCCCTCAGCCCCGGGCTCGAAGGAGGTGATCGCCCTGTAGGTGAGGCCGTAGCCGGCCGAGAGGGAGGTGAGGGCAACGAAGCTCATCGTCAGCACGAGGAGCGTTGAGAACATTAAGGCCGTCCTGAGCCTCCTGTTCCTGAGGTTCCGCTTGGCCATAGCGAAGATGACGGGGACAGAGGCGAGACGGGGAAGAACCCCACCACCGGCCCCCCTGCCCAAAATCTGAGGGGCGGCCCCCTCGATGAACAGCGCGACGGTGAAACCGAGGATGCTCATCCTGAGGAAGGCGTCGGCGGCGACCGCCCCGCTGCCAGGATAGACCCAGTTCAGGAACAGGATCATCGGCACGTACAGGCCAGTCGCGACCAGCAGCTTCCTGAGGCCTCCACCCGTGAGCAGCGAGGCCAGGGCGACCGATGTGAGGGAGATGAAGACGATGAGAACGTTCACCGAGAACGAGGCCTCGACGGCGACGGCCTCCAGCCTTCCCTTGACGCCCGCCAGCTTCAGGTAGGCCTGGCGGAGGTCAACGTAAGACGCGTCATAGTCCCCCTTCTCGAGGTGATACGTCCCCGTCCGTATCAACTCATCCGATCTCCGGAGCTCGTGCCTCTCCGAGGCCGTGTAGAACCCCTCGCCCTCCATCAGTGTCAGGTTGTCCCCCACCTCGCCCCTGAGCCCCTCAAGCTTCACCAAGTCATGGGCGAGGCTGTACTTCCGGATGTCTAGGTCGACGACCTCCCCCGCTCCCAGCAAGAAGCCGTCGCCCTCGGAGACCTCAAACCTTCCGAAGGCCTCTATTATGCTCTGAAGCGATATGGACCAGCCGATCAGCCCCCTCCTAGTTCTCTCATACGTGTAAGAGTAGGAGCCCTCGATCTTCACGGGGATCCCGGATGGCACGACCACCAGGTCGGGGTCGAGCCCGATGAACTTGCTCAGGGTATCCAGCCCAGTCCCGTAGATGAGCCGATAGTCGCCGAACCTCATGATCATACCCGTCGACGGGTCTATGACCTCGAAGGCATAGCTCGTGATGACGCTGGTCGACCCGATGCGCCGAAGTTGCCCCCTCATAGCGAGGGTGGCGGCTCGGGTTAGAGTGAAGTTCACCTGCTCAGCTACGTCCCCGGACGTCTCGATGGAGCGAGCCGTAGGCATCAACTCGACACCCGGCGTCTCAGGATCATCGAAGAAAGCGTAGAGCTTGCACGCCACCTCATTGGTCTGGGCATCTAGGATGTAGAACCCATCAGGGTCCGTCACAGTCTTCCCCTCGAGCCGGAGACCCCACAGCCTGATCGAGGCACCCTGGACGGGAGATCCGTTCGGGTCGAACACGAACCCTTCGAGTCGGATGTCAGATGCCCCTGTCGCGGAGGGAGAAAGAGTGAGCATGGATGCGATGACCAAGAGGGCTAGGAGCGGCGTTAGCCTTCGTCTCAACGCTGTCCCATCAACTCAACCAAGATGATGTGATGAAATACTTAAGAAAAGCGGCAGATGGGCCCTATTCACCCAATCTCTTATCCCTCACACCCACTGGGTAGAACATTATTTAGGTTGAAGACAGGCCTCTCGTCTGGGAAGGTGCTTAGATGAAGAAGACCCAACTCGGCCCAACGCAGCTCAAGATCTCCAGACTCTGCTTCGGAACCGAACCCTTCGCGATAAAGAAGGGCCCAGACGGCATGAAGACCCAGGGAGACCTCTCCCCGGAGCAGGGAGGGGCCGTCCTGCGGGACGCCCTGGAGATGGGAGTCAACTTCTGGGACACATCGGACGACTACGGGACCTACCCCCATATCAGGGCCGGGCTGGACCTGGTGGACAGGGGGGACGTCGTCGTAACCGACAAATCCAACGCCAAGAGCTTCCAGGAGGGCAAGGAGGCCGTCCGGCTCTCCCTCGAGAGCCTGGGGACCGACTACGTCGACCTCATGCTCCTCCACAACGTCCCCCCGTGGACTCTCAGCAGACGGGACTCCACGGGGCGCCCCTACGAGTCGGGGAGCCTGGCGGACAGGATGGAGACGCTGAGGGCGTTCCACGAGGCGAGGGAGACCGGCGAGGTGAGGGCGACCGGCCTCTCCACCCATAGCACCCTCGTCCTCAGGCAGGCCCTGGAGGTCCCCGAGATAGAGGTCGTCTGCACCACGCTGAACAAGGTGGGGGGCTATGTCGAGGACGGGACGCTGGACGAGCATCTTGACGCCCTCAGGGCCCTCAAGGAGGCGGGGAAGGGCGTCTACGTCATAAAGCTGCTGTACGGGGGCAGGCTGAGAGAGGACGGGGACTCGGCGGTGAGATACGCACTCCAGTTCCACGAGTTCGTCGACGCATGGAACATCGGGATGTACGACGCCCGAGATGTGGAGAGAAACATCGCCCTGCTGAGGGAAGTCCTAGGGAGCTAACATCACGGATTAGGGGAACCCAACTCCCCGGACCAGAGTGAAGGGTGAAACACCCAAACCATGACCTACCTACTTCTCACAAAGTCCCAACGCCATCAAATCTAAAAATATAGAATCAGGGCTGCGGAACGCGCGAGGAATAGAAGTCGCAGAACGAATCGCAGTCATCTAATTACCGTGATATCGTCACACGACTGCTCAGGGCTTGACCGGGCAGCCCTATTCTGAACTTAACCCTGAGCGCCCCGCTCTTCCCGTGGAGCTTGGATATCCTGCCGACTAACTTCGGATCGTTGTGTGGCCAGTGCACCTTCCACCCTATCAGCCTCCTGGACTCCGATGGGTCCGCATCGAGCACCTTGATTATACATTCACGGCTCCTCTGCCTCTTCGGGCCTATACGGTAGTTCATAACTACACCCGTATACTCCTCACGCATCCCTTTCGCCAAAACCACTCCCACCATTTTAACGGCAGCCACCTTGACCCACGGACCTGAACGACATCATCAACCAGCCACCTCCCTCTACAACGACACGAGGTTCTTAAAGTCTTCGTAGAGGAGGTGCTTCCACTCCCTCTCGGCGTGGAAGTCGGCGTCGTCACTCACACGCCTGACATCGCAGCTGTAATGACCATCCGCGTACCCGGAGCATTCGTCTAGACTGGTCGGGTACATCCTACACTTCGCCGTGCGGAGCTCCCAGGTGATTTCCTGGGCGGCATACCTAATCTCCGCCATGTTGAAGTGATCCGTCCCCTCGGAAATCATGTTGATGTCGGGTTCACTATTGACGATGTTCTTAGATCCCTTGGGGAAGTCCTCCGCCACCACGGTGATCTCCTCGAAGCCCCCCTCCTTCAGGCACCTGAGGGTCTCCTCAAGGTCCTTGACGCCCGCCCTCTTCGCCCTGCGATCCTCGTCCACGAGGACCCTAAGCAAACGCCTGCCCGATTCCTCGTCCCCCGTCACGTAGTTGACGCTCCCGCTGTCTTCGTCAACGCCCTCCAGCTCGTAGCCTCTCAGCGTCTTCAGGAGCTCCACCCGTATATCCTGCCACTCGTTCCGAAATTCGACTGCCATCTGAAACACTTATTCACGTAATATATAGGGCAGGTCACTTATATATTAAATTGAGAAAAAACTATGAAAAGAAAAAATAATAATTATTCTCACCGGAAATAATCCATAATTAATATATAGATACCGTAATTACTGTGAGATATGCCGCATCGGGAAATCCGTTGATTTCAGTATTTAATCTATATTATTGATTAATTTTCATTAAATATGGTGAATTTGATAGAATACGAGAGGTTTGATAATAGTGCCCCGACGTAGATCCAGACTTGAGATCATACTGGAGGTCTTCGAGGCCGTGCGAGGCGGAGTCACGAGCCCACCAGGATCATGTACGCCACAAACATGAGCTGGAACTCGGCCCAGAAGATACTGACAAGCCTGATGGAACAGGCATTCCTCGCCATCGATGAGACCGGGGGGAATGGAAAGAGAAGGCGGAGCTATGAGATAACTGAGAGAGGGGTAAACGTTCTCAACCATCTGAACAGGATGAACGAGCTCCTCAGCATCAGTGGCTAGATGAGGCGTCACCGCTACGCGATCAATCCACGATGTTCTGCAGGAACCCCATGAGGTCGTAGTCATCGAACTCTCTCAAAGACACCAAAAGTCGTTAAAGCTGAATATGTATAGAATCGACGAGAACAGCGGTCCGTTTTGGACTAGGACGCATGCTACCATCTCGTAGATCACCGCCAAGGCGATGAACGTGAGGATCTCCCTGAAGCTGAAGAGCCCCTTGACAAACGATTCTATCAGCACCTGCAACGCCACCGTAGCGCCTGTGCAGATGAGGAACATCGACGCATCGCCGTACCTGAGGAAAACGTGGGACGACACCACGAAGGTGAGCGCACGCAACAAAAAACAAGTCCGCAAGAGCTCCGTCAAAGTGGCCCCCCTCAACAACCTATCTGTTCTAAATTATAGTATTATTAGGAAAGCCTACAGAGACCTTCATAATATAATATGTTTAAGCGCTTAACCCAGCTAGTCTCAGCGTTCCTGATCCTTATCGTAGCCGTGGGAGAGGTGACCCTCTACATGCAGAACCCTAACCCCGAGGTGTACGCCAAGCTGAACGTCCCCGTCCTCGACGACAGCATGGTCACCCCGGAGTCCCTAGGCGCAGCGGTGGACGCTAGCAACATCTTCGCATTCGACCTCTACGCGAGATACAGCGCTGGTGAAGACAACCTATTTTACTCTCCGTACAGCATCTCGACGGCCCTCTCCATGACCTACGAGGGGGCCCGGGGGCAGACTGCGGAGGAGATGCGTTCTGTGTTCCACTGGGACGAGGACGACCTTGCCAGGAGGTCCGGGGCAGCCAGGGTCTTCAACCTGCTGAACGCCGGGGACCGGCCCTACACCCTCCAGACAGCCAACGCCCTCTGGATGCAGGTGGGCTACCCCTTCAAGGAGGACTATGTCACCGTGATAAAGGACTCTTACGGTGGTGAGGCGAACTCCATCGACTTCGCCAAACTGACGAAGGCGGTGGAGACTATCAACGGCTGGATCGAGGAGAGGACCAACGACAAGATCAAGGACATGTTCGACGAGAGCTCCCTGAGGGACGCTAGGCTCGTCCTCACCAACGCCATCTACTTCAAGGGCGACTGGGCGACGCAGTTCGACGCGGAGCAGACGAGGAATGGAGTCTTCCACGTAGCCCTGGACTCTACGGTCGAGGTCGACATGATGCGTCTGTGGGATGAGGATTTCAACTACACGGAGAACGCTGAGGCCCAGGTGCTGGAGCTACCGTACAGCGGCGGCGACCTCTCCATGATAATCGTTCTCCCCAAGGGGAACGACATCCACGAAGTCGAGGACACCCTGACCGCAGCCAAGCTCCGGGAGTGGCTCTCGGACCTGAGGCCCACCGCAATGGACGTCAACCTCCCTAAGTTCAAGTTGGAGACGAAGTACGACATGGGTGAGGACCTCGCTGCGATGGGGATGCCCACCGCCTTCACGGGCGGGGCGGACTTCAGCGGGATGTCCGACAGTGGGCTCTTCATCTCCAAGGTCATCCACCAGGCCTACGTGGACGTCAACGAGGAGGGGACCGAGGCCGCCGCAGCGACCGGGGTAGTCATGCTCGAATCCGCCCCGATGACGACGCTCTTCAACGCCGATCACCCATTCACGTTCCTCATACAGAATAGGGAGACGGGCCTCATCCTCTTCATGGGAAGGGTCATGGACCCCTCCTAGCGAGCCAAACCATAAAACCCCTGCCAGAGTTATTTCAACCATGCGAAAGATAGCTTTCATCGGCGGTGGGAAGGGCTCCCTCTCTCCGGAGCTGGCGAGGAGGCAGGAGATTCTGAGGAAGACGGCCAGCCTTGACACCCAGATCGACTACTACGGCGGGAAGGGTAGCATCGAGTCCAGGGAGGGCGAGTACAAGGGCACGGGCAAGTTCGGCGCCATCGAGGACGAGTACGGCCTTGCCTACCACTTCCCGGGGACGGCCCGCATCATCGTAGAGGCCGAGGAGGAGGGGTACGACGCCATCATCCTCAGCTGCGGGGGCGACCCCGGGTTCTTCGCCATATACGAGGCCGCGGGCATCCCCATCATCGGCCCCGACACAACAGCGCGCCACGTCTGCAGCCTCATCAGCCACAGGTTCACCCTCCTCAAACGGGTGTGCCCGGGGCGGTGAACACCCTCCTGGAGCACGAGACCCCCCACGGGCTGGGCCGCTGGTTCTCCACCAGGAAGATCGGCATGGGCGTTCCTGAGGTTAGAGAGGTCCCAGAGAGATGCTTCCGCAACACCCAGAGGAAGGCGAGGGCAGCCATGGCGGAGGAGGGCTCAGACGCCTTCACCTACGGCTGCATGAGGATGACCTTCCTGGAGATGGAGGAGGAGCTTGAGGCGGAGCTCGGGGTGCCCTTCGTCAACCCTGCGAAGGTCGCCGTTCGGATGGCGGAGATGTACATCGACCTCGGGTTGAGGCATAGCAAGCTGGGCTTCCCAGCCCCCAAGAACCTCTACTTCAAGTAACCCTCGAAACGCTGGATGTAACAACGCTATCATCGACGAATCATAAGGAGGAGAAAGGATGAAGGACGTGAACCATATCTCGGATGATGGAGACTCATTTAGGTCATTCAACATAGTTGGCCTTAGCTACGTCAGCCTGTATCTCAAGGACTTCGATTAGGCAGCTAAGTTCTACAGCCAGGTCTTCGGCCCTTCCACCTCGGTGGAGAATCACATCCTCTGCTGGCCCATGGGCTCCACCATGCTCACAATCTTCCCGAGCGAATACGGTTCCGCTAGGGGCAGCAACCCCCGCAACACAGAGTTCGGCATGCAGGTCGCCTCCCCCGAAGAGGTGGATTGCCTCTACAACAGGTTCCTCTCCGTAGGCGCTAAGGGACGCCATCAACCCGAGGACACGTGGATGTACGAGACCATGAGGTTCGCCTGTATCGACGATCCCTTCGGGGTGAGGATCGACATCTACTGCCCCATTCCTGAGGAGAAGGCAGGATGGACGATCATCTGAACTCTCTGCCGAAGAAGGACCCCTAAGTGAGTTGAGTATAATGTAACAGTCTGGTAAGTGAAGTTTAAATACGATACTTGAGGCAACTGAACGGATTACGACATGTCCAACTACTCCAAGGTATTCAGGGACGTCATCTATAACAGGAATGTCATCACAATTGCGATCACCACTTCACTCATCAGCCTCTCGGGTCAGGCGTACCGCCCATACTGGGGCGCCTACCTGAAGGACATCCTCTTCGCAGACACCGTCGCTATAGGGCTCCTCTCCGCCATCGCATCCTCTGAGAGGCTACTATTCCAGCTCCCTGGGGGCATCCTTGCCGACAGGTTCGGCAGACGGAAGATCATAGTCTACGGCACCGCCCTCAGGATGCTCCCCCCCATCATCTACCTCTTAGCGACGCACTGGACCCACACCATTCCGGCCCTGCTGGTCAGCGGAGCCGCCAGCATCTACATGCCGGCCTTCAACGCCATCATCGCGGACTCCCTGCCCACCAAGCAGAGGGGCGCTGGCTACGGAGCCTACCGAATGATCACGTCGACTCCCCAGTTCGTCTCCCCCATCATCGGGGGGGTCGTCATGGACTGGCTGGGATACCAGCAGGGTGTGCAGGTGTTCATGGTCACGGACTTCTTCATCAGCGCCTTCGTCACCTACTACCGGTGGAAGTTCCTCAAGGAGACCCTGGACATCGAGGACCGCCCAGGCTCAGGCGGCAGGCCACAGATGGGGATACGGGACAGCCTCACCACTGTCTTCAGGATGAGTAAGAGCGTCAAGGTGATGGTCCTGGTCACCCTCTTCAGCAGCATAGGGATGAGGATGGTCTTCGACTTCCTCAGCCTCTACGCATTGAAGCAGCTCAACTTCACCAACACCCAGCTGGGCCTCGTGACCACCGTGGGAGGCCTCATCTCCATAGTACTCTCCATGCCCGCGGGGATGCTCTCCGACAGGTTCGGACGCAAGCCTATGATCCTCATCTCCCGGACGGTCAGCCCCCTCTCATACCTCGGGGTCACCCAGGTCACCACGTATCCCCAGTACTTCGCCGTCCAGTTCATCAACAACATCGGCAACGCCATGGGGGGCGGAGGCATGTTCGCCGGAGGCCCCGCCTGGAACGCCCTACTCTCCGAGCTCGTGCCCAAGGAACAACTCGCCACCGTCATGGGCAGCATAGGTACACTCTCAGGGATCATGGCGATACCCTCACCCATCATCGGGGGATGGCTCTGGGATGAGTACGACCCCAGGATGCCCTTCTATGTCTCAGTGGTGTTCGGACTCATCGGGGCAGCGATCTTCGCGCTGGGAGTCAAGGAACCCGATAGATCCGAACATGAGACTCCGACCGAATAGAACCCCCATGACGCCCATTTAGAAAGGGTTAACAATACTCTCGGCTCTGACTCATATGACCGGTATGAGCTTCCTGAGCAAGAGGAACCTCACCATCTTGCTGGCGTTAATAGTATTCGCGGCGATAATCGCAACTTCCCCCAGATCCGATGTCAAAGACCAAGACGAGCCGGTACCCGAGGACGGGAGCGAGGTGAAGATCGGCGTCACCTACATGGTCCTCTCCGAGGACACCCAGATCTGGCCCCACCCCATCCCCGAGGAGGACGTCCTCACCCTCATCGAGATAACCGAGGCGGAGATAAACCACTACGCCGAGGAGCTGAACTCGTCCATGAGGTTCCAGCTCGTCCCCATGAGAATCACCTACTGGGAGGAGACCCCACCCGGGCTGACCGAGATCAGGGCGCTGCACGAACAGGGTGTCGACCTCGTCGTGGGCCACGACTTCTCCATGGCCATGAGGTACTCCTATGGGTACGCCCACGCAAACAGGACCCTCATGCTGAGCCCCACAGCCACGTATCTGGGGCCCGATCCCCTCGGGGAATACGTCTTCACCCTGAGGCCCGGGACCCACCCCACAGTGTTCGCCGAGATGCTGGCGGACCTCGGCTTCAGGAGGGCGGTCGTGTTCGGGACGGGGCTTAGCCTCTGGACGCCGTACTTGGACTCGGTGAGCGAGAAACTTGAATACGACGTACGTGAGACATCCATAGTCTACGACATGAACGCCCCCGACACCTATAGATTCCACCTCGGGCAGGCAGCCGAGAAGGTCAGGGAGCTGCTGGAGTACCACGCCCCCGAGGAGGTATGCCTACTCTTTGACACTATGATAGACATCGAGGAGATGCCGAACATGCTGGATGTGGCCTGCGAGTTCCCTGAGCTCTCCAAGATCCGCTGGTTTGACGTCATAGGCTGCTCGGAGGAGTTCATCGTGGAGAGGGGACTGGACGGCCTCTTCGCGGAGCACGGGCTTACCCAGATGATCGGGTCGACCTCCAACGGCACGGAGGCCCACCGTTTCACCGAGAGGTACAAGGAGAACGTGGGCTCCCTCCCCACACCGAGCAGGATCTACGACCAGGCCGCAAGGTACGACGCCATCTGGATCATGGCGAAGGCGGTCCTAGAATGCGGGACCGACGACTCCACGGCGGTCAGTGAGAGGCTCCCCGAGGTTTCGGAGGACTACATGGGTGCCATCGGCTCATGCCGCATAGAGGACGGAGCACGCGCAACGGCAGACTACCGCGTCTACGAGTGGCGCCTCACAGGGGACGACGCCGCGTTCGTCGAGATAGGATACTACGACTCCTCGTCGTTAACCTTCCACTGGTATGATACTGAGAACCAGATAGGTTGAGACGCACGCAGAGACTCACAGTAAAGATAATTTACCATATCATGCGATATTGATTATCTATGAAAGGGTCCCCCTTTCCAATCCTCGAGACTGACAGGCTGCGCTTACGCAGCCCGAAGGACGAAGACATCCCCCACCTCCTCAAGATCAGCCAGGACGAAGACGTGATGATCTACTACGGCGTGGAGCCATACAAGTCGGAGGAAGAGGCTGAGAAGGAGGTGGACTGGATGCTGGGTATCTATAGGGAGAAAAAGGGCATCCGCTGGGTGATCACCCTGAAGGAATCTGACGAGTACGTCGGCGACGTCGGAGTCGACAAGCTGGACATGAAGCACAGGAAGGGAGAGCTTGGCTTCAAACTCGTCAAGAAGCACTGGCGCAGAGGGGTCATGACGGAGGCGCTGACCAGAGCCCTCGACCATGTCTATGATGAGATGGGGCTGAACAGGGTAGAGGCCCTGGTGGATCCCCGCAACGACGCCTCCTGGGCACTTCTCAGAAAGATCGGCTTCAAGGAGGAGGGAGTCCTGAGAGAATACGAGTTTGAAAAGGGAGAGTACATTGACCTGATCATGACTTCCCTGCTGAGAAGGGAGTGGAAGCACCCCTAAAATCAGCTTGACAAAGTCACAGCCACAGAAGAGAACACGTATAATGCTTTAACGCCCCTTTAATCCACCATGAACGCACAGGCCCAGTTGCTGAAGCAGCACTCGGACTACATCTTCGAGCGTATAGAGGGCACGGTCAAGGACCTGTCAGAGGAAGAAGCAACCTGGAAGCCATGCCCGGGCTCCAACGACATCAGGTGGATACTCACCCACATGGCGAGAATCGGAGGCATCCTCATCCCCCAGGTCCTCCATGGTACGGTGAAGCCGGGTGGATGGGACAACGACTACGAGGAACAGCCCCACGCCCTGAATGAGCTGATCGACGACTTGAGGAGCGCACACGAGGCCATCAGCGGAGGCCTCGACGAGACGAGCGACTCCGAGCTCGGTAAGACCCTCCCCCTCTGGGAGAGGGAGACCGACGGGAAGAGCCTGCTGTTCCACCTTCTGGCAGAGCTGATCCACCACAACGGGCAGATCGCCATGCTGAGGGGCATCTACAAGAGACGCATGGAGCAGTGAAACAAGGGGTGAGAGGCTCTCCTTCCACTTCAGGTGGCATGTAAAAGGCACCAACGGAGCTGTGATCGTTCGCTGCCAGAGTTTACTCGATGAGCGCCTACACAGGTAACTTCTTTAATAAACGGCGTCAACGAAGGCCCGACACTGACCGTCCTCAGCGGGGTCCACGCGGTGGAGTGCGCCCCCATCGAAGCGGTCTACCGCTTGGCGGAGACCGTCGAACCCGAACAGATGTCGAGAACGCTGATCCACATTAAAGAAGAGAGTTCTTGCTTGCTATCTCCCTGTACGCCTCAACAGATTTCTTGGGGATCCTCCGCTTAGTATCGCGGTCCACGTTGAACAGTCCAAACCTCGGACGATAGCCGTCACTCCACTCAAAGTTGTCCATGAGTGACCAGTAGTAGTATCCCATCACGGGCACCCCGTCCACCTCTATGGCCCTGTGGACCTGCTCGACGTGGGAACGCAGATACCTCACCCGCTTCTCATCCTTCGCGTCCGCTATCCCGTTCTCCGTCACGAAGATGGGCCGCCTGTACCGACCGTACGCCCATGCCAGCACCTCTCTCAGCCCCTCGGGGTGGATCTCCCAGCCGTACTCTGAGCAGTTCCCTGTGCATGGCTCGAACCCGTAGCTCAGCAGCGGGTGGCCGCCCTCCTTGTGCTTCACCCTCCAGAGGGAGTAGTAGTTGACACCGAGGAAGTCGCAGCCCTTCACCAGGTGCAGTAGCTGCTCCCCGGGTTCCACCACCATGTCGGCATCCATGTCGTAGTCGCCGTGGAAGACCGCGTTAAGGCCCCATTCGTTGAACATGTACTCGACGTAGCGGCTCATCCGGACGTCATCCGGGTTACCCGGGTCGGCGGGCACGTAGCTCTGGAGGACGCTCACGAGCCCGACGTACGACGGACCGTAGGCAGAGGCCTTGACCTTATCCCATCTCTTCACCTGCTCGTAGGCCATGCCGTGGGCCATGGACACGTTCTTCAGGCACCTTAGGAAGAGCTCTGGGTCGTTGAGCCCGGGGGGGAACTCCCCCCTCTCCGTCAGATAGCCGTGCTCCGCTACGATACGGGGCTCGTTCACTGTACCGTAGACGTCGACCAGGTCCCCCAGCCTGTGCGCCACGTATGCGGAGAACTTGCCGAACTCAACCAGGGTCCCCTGGCTCAGCCAACCGTTCGCTTTACAGTTCCCCTTGGTGTCCCTGGACTCTACTGGGTCGTGTAGCCACAGCGGGATTGGCCAGTGATAGAGGGTGAGCATCGGGGTCAACCCATGGCGAATCGCTGATGAGAGAATCTCGCGGTATCTGGTCAAGGCGTCAACGTCTGCGAGCCTCTCAAGGGCATCCATATTTGAGTTGTCGATGTCCAGCTGGCAGACGTTGTCAAACTTGTCCCGCTTCACGTTGACCTCGACATCCGACGTGGGCTCGGGGAAGATCCTCCCCCAGTCAATGGAAAGCCTCACGGAGTTGCCGCCCAGCTGGGAGCGACACATCTCAAGGTCATCGTCGTAGAGCTCCCAGAACCCCGGACCGTCCACGGGGGAATCACCGCTCACCCGCCCCACCTTAATGTTCTCAGGGTCGTGGACCCAAGCCCACCAGTCGGTGCCCTTCGATGGCTCACCGCGCCCCATCTCGGCTTGGAAGGAGGAGATCGCCGTGCCCCACAGGAAGCCCTCGGGAAAAACCCGCTCCATTCTATTCCATCCCATAGAATAGTAACGAGGGATAATATTATCTATACAAATTGGTGGATGGCCTACCTGAAGCCCTTTAGGTAGCGCCCCTTGGCCCTGAACAGCTCCTCCACCATCTTACAGGGTCTCATCTATGCTCAGTATGGTGCTCGTGAGGGGATCACTCTTCTCGGGGAAGAGGATGAGGGAGTTTACTTCGCGCGCATGAGGGATGAATGGTGTTGGTGCGCGCCGTCGAAGAGAGCTATATCGATGAATATCCAGCTCAGTCGCGAGGACCTGGGATATCCGGCGCGCACGTGTTCAACTTTGTTTCATAATCATATTAATACAGACGAAACAATGTTCAGTAACTTCGTGAACGATGCCCCATCCTCGATTTTAGGATGTCGTCGAAGCTGCATTTTACAGCCCCCTCGCATTTGGACAAGTGAATGATTGCCCCTTCTCATGATGAGGTGGTCTTATTCACCACAGAGTTTATCTACGGAGAGGTTGGCTATTTGAGATTTAATAAATGTCCAATAATTACGTCAGGGTCTTCAAGAACGTCATCTCGAACAGGAACATCGTCACCATCGCCTTCACCACCTCCCTCATCTCCCTCTCGAGCCAGGCCTACCGTCCATACTGGAGCGCCTACCTCAAGGACGTCCTGCTTGCCAATACAGTAGTGATCGGCCTCCTATCCTCGATCTCGTCCTCCGAGAACCTGCTCTTCCAGCTGCCAGGGGGGATACTTGCCGATAGATACGGCAGAAGAAAGATCATTGTATATGGAACAGCCCTCAGAATACTTCCTCCAATCATCTACCTTCTGGCCACCCATTGGACCCATATAATACCCGCTCTCCTTATTGCGGGAACCCAGAGCATCTACATGCCCGCCTTCAACGCAATCATCGCCGACTCCCTGCCCGAGGACGAGCGTGGGGCCGGGTACGGGGCGTACAGGATGATCACCTCGATGCCCCAGTTCATCTCGCCCCTCATGGGCGGATTGGTTATGGACTGGCTGGGCTATCAGCAGGGCATCAAGATCTTCATGATGTTTGACTGCTTAATCTCCGTGTTCGTCACATACTCCCGATGGAAGATGCTCAAAGAGACCATCGAATTTGACGATGGGCCTGGTGCCAGCGGTAGGCCTCGAGTGAGCATAAAGGACAGCATCAAGACCGTCTTCCAGTTGGGCAGCACCGTGAAGGTGTTGGTGCTCGTCACGTTCCTGAGCAGCATAGGGACGAGGATGGTCAACGACTTCCTGAGCCTCTACGCCCTCAAGGTGCTCAACTTCAGCAACACGCAGCTGGGGCTCGTTACCACCGCGGGAGGCCTCATCTCCATCTTGCTCTCAATGCCCGCCGGAATGCTCTCGGACAGGTTTGGGCGCAAACCCATGATACTCATCTCAAGGACCGTCAGCCCCCTCGCATCCTTCGGCGTGACCCAGGTCACCAGCTTCAGCCATTACTTCGCCATCCAGTTCGTGAACAGCATCGGCAACGCGATGGGCGGCGGAGGGATGTTCGCCGGCGGTCCGGCTTGGAACGCTCTCGTCTCAGAGCTGGTTCCCAAGGAGAAGCTTGCCACGGTCATGGGGTCCATCGGCACCATCTCCGGTCTAATATCGGTCCCGTCACCAATCATCGGTGGCTGGCTGTGGGATGAGTACAGTCCAAAGATACCGTTCTACGCCTCGATGGTGTTCGGATTGCTGGGTGCCGCCGTGTTCGCATTGGGAGTGAAGGAACCAGAAAGACGAAAACCGGTGCAGACAGTAACTCATTAACTTTTTTTCTACTCATATGCACGCATGAAAAACCATCTAAAACCAGTTGAGATAAGAAAAGCGTAACTTAATAGAAAAGCCACCCTTTTAGAATATGATGGAACGAAGAGTTCTAGGGAGGACCAATCACAGGAGCTCGATAGTCACCCTCGGGGGAGCCGTGTTCATCTACCCGGTAGAAAAGGCTGGAGACGACTTCGTCAAGTATGCCTTGGATCGGGGAGTCAACCATATAGACGTAGCCCCCACCTACGGCGACGCTGAGGTGAGGCTCGGGAAATGGGTTAGGGAGTATCGAGATGACATCTTCCTGGCATGCAAGACAGTGAAACGGACGAAGGAGGAGGCCTCCGAGGAGCTAGGTAGGAGCTTGGAGCACCTGCAGACAGACCACCTTGATCTCTACCAATTCCACGGGCTGGACAGTCAGGGAGATCTAAGGACAGTGGTGGGAGAGGGCGGGGC
>Ga0307379_10004046_pt1 | contig 21075 bp, 15 predicted proteins | sample UN2MG_FD_202237 | JGI IMG/M metagenome (GOLD analysis project Ga0307379, IMG submission 202237) | Soil microbial communities from Risofladan, Vaasa, Finland - UN-2 | ecosystem: Environmental > Terrestrial > Soil > Coastal area > Acid sulfate soil | place: Finland: Risofladan, Vaasa | collected... | reverse complement strand
GGGCTGATCGAGGCCGGTTACCCGGTGATGGCCTTCGAGGGGAACATGGGCGACGAGCGCGAGTTCGACGAGGCCCGGGTCAAGGTGCGTTTCGATACGTTCATGGAAACGCTGGGCGTGACGAAGGACGGAGACCAGTAGACTGGAGATTGAATTCTCAATCGGCAACGGCCGCAGCTTTTGGAGGTCAACGTAGGATGATTACCGCGGGAATCGACATTGGAGCCAAGACCGTCAAGGTGGTGCTGGTGGATGACGGCAAGGTGTTGGGCAAGAGCCTGGTGCCGGCCGGCATGGACACGGGCGCCTCGACGCAGCAGGCGTACGACGAGGCTTTGGCGTCCGCCGGGCTGGACAGCGCGAAGGTGGAAAACGTCATGGCCACCGGCACCGGGCGCAAGGAGTGCGTGCTGAAGAATCAAGAGATCACCGAAGTGGGCGCCGCGGCCAAAGGCGCTCTGAACCGGCTGAAGTCCTGCCGCACGGTGGTGGACGTGGGTGCGGAGGAGGGTCGCAGCATCCGTTGCGACGAGAAGGGCAAGGTGATCGACTTCGCGTTCAACGAGAAGTGCGCGGCCGGGGCGGGGACGTTCGCGGAGGGCATGGCCCGGGCGCTGCAGGTGTCGCTGGAAGAGCTGGGCCCGCTGTCGCTGAAGTCGAAACAGGCCGTTCAGATGAACGCCCAGTGCGCGGTCTTCGCGGAATCGGAGGTTGTGACTCTGATTCACAACAAGACTCCTCGGGAGGACATCGCCCGGGCGGTGTTGGACGCGGTGGCCAGCCGGATCATCTCCATGGTGCGCAAGGTGGGGTTCGAGAAGGACGTGATGCTGATCGGGGGCATGGCGTTGAACCCGGGCTTCGTGGCGGCGATGAATCGCGGGCTGGAGATGGACGTGCACGTACCGGAGGACTGTGAATACATCGGCGCGCTGGGTGCGGCTTTGGCGGCCCAGGGGCAGTCGAACTGATACGCTTGGCCTTGATGAGGAGGCAGGACCCTTGAGCGAGAAGAAGGAATACTGGCGCTGGAAGGAGTACCGTTGGCACGACGAGGGCATGGACTGGAAGAAGGCCGACATCATCAGCGCCGGGGTGGACATCGGTTCGGTGAGCTCCCAGGCGGTGATCATGCTGGACGGCAAGCTGTACGCGTTCAGCAACCAGCGGACGGGGTTCGACAGCCCGGAGAGCGCCAACCAGGCCATGACCTGGGCCATGGAGGGCACGGGGATGACCAAGGAGAACCTGGTCTACACGGTGGGGACCGGGTACGGGCGGGTGAACGTGCCGTTCGCCGACAAGGCGATCACGGAGATCGCCTGCCACGCCCGGGGCGGGAACTTCATGTACGGTCCCAGCGTGCGGACCATCCTGGACATGGGCGGGCAGGACTGTAAGGCGATCCGGTGCGACCAGCGCGGGAAGGTCGAGGCCTTCCTGATGAACGACAAGTGCGCCGCCGGGACGGGGCGTGGGATGGAGGTCTTCGCCGACCTGCTGTCGGTGCCCATCGAGGAGGTGGGCGAGCTGTCGCTGTCGGTGGAGGAGGAGCCGGAGCCGGTGTCGAGCACGTGTGTGGTGTTCGCCAAGTCGGAGGCGGCGGGCCTGCTGCGCGAAGGTTGGCCCAAGAACAAGGTGCTGGCCGCCTACTGCGCGGCCATGGCCCACCGGGTGGTGACGCTGCTGGAACGGGTCGAGGTTCAAAAGGAGTTCGCCATCACCGGTGGGATCGGCAAGAACAGCGGGGTGGTGAAGCGTCTGGAGCGGGAGCTGAAGCTGGAGGCGCTGAAGACGGACTACGACTCGCAGATCGCCGGGGCACTGGGCGCGGCGTTGTTCGCCCAGGCGCTGGAGATGAAGCGCCGCAAGGCGTGAGACGATCGAGGCCTGGAGCTTGCCACGCGGGGACTGCCGAGCATGATAGCGAATTATGGATACAAGGACGGCTCAGGCGACTACTTCATCGCCATTGATACGGACAAGTGCGACGGCTGCGGCGATTGCGTGCCGGCCTGCCCCAACCAGGTCTTCGTCGTGGGCGAGGACCCGAACGACCCGCTGTGCGACGAGCCGGTGGCCATGGTGGGCGAGCAGCAACGCAAGAAGTTGAAGTACACCTGCGCGCCGTGCAAGCCGGATCACGATCGTCCGCCGTTACCGTGCGTTCAGGCCTGCAAGCCGCTGGCGATCTCCCACTCGTGGTAGGCGTAGCGCTCGGAGGTTGGGGGTCGGCGGTCGGGGTCCGGGGAATGAGGCTGTAGGTCGACATGGCGAACATTACTCTGAACGGCGAGGCCTGTGCCGTGCCGGAGGGTGCGACGATCCTCTCGGCGGCGACGGCTCAGGGCACGTACGTGCCGTCGCTTTGCAGTCATCCTGATCTGCCGGTGTTCAAGGATCTGCCGCGTGCGGCCCGGGTGTTCCGCGGTGACCTCGCGCATGAGGACGAGCCGGTGTCTGAAGGGGCGTCGGGCGGCGCGGGGATTTCCGAATTGGAGGGCTGCGGGCTGTGCGTGGTCGAGATGGAGGGGGCCTCCGAGCCGGTGCGGGCGTGCCAGACGCCGGTGGCCGACGGCATGTCGATCTGCACCGACAGCGACGCGCTCAAGGCACTTCGCCGCACGAGCCTGATGAAGATTCTGGCGACGCATCCCCATGCGTGCATCACCTGTGCGCAACGAGAGGGGTGCAGCCTGGAGGATTGCTCGTCCAACGTCCCCAAAGAGGAGCGGTGCTGCAGCCAGTTTCACGACTGTGAGCTGCGCAGGGTTGCGGAATACGTCGGCGTCAAGGAGGAGACGCCGCGTTACCGCCCGGCGGCGGCGGCCGTGTTGGACGATGAGCCGCTGTTCTCGCGCGACTTCAAGCTGTGCATCGACTGCGCCCGATGCGTGCGGGCCTGCAACATGGTTCGCGGCGTCGAGGCCCTGGGAATCGTGCACCAGGATGGGCGGTTGGTGGTGGGCAGCGTGGCCCCGACGCTGATCGACTCGGGGTGCAAGTTCTGCGGCGCGTGTGTGGAGGTCTGTCCGACGGGATGTCTGACGGACAAGGACGCCAAGGCGGGTGACCGGGAGCGTTGGCTGCTGCCGTGCGTTCACGCGTGCCCGGCCGGCGTGGACGTGCCGGCGTACATCCGGCGGGTCGCGGGCGGTGACTTCGGCGGGGCGGCCGCGGTGGTGTGGCAGAAGCTGCCGCTGCCGCACACGTTGGGGCACATCTGCTTTCATCTGTGTGAGTTCGAGTGCCGGCGGGATCGGGTGGATGAGCCGATCGCTATCTGTGCGTTGAAGCGGTTTGCGGTGGAGGCCGGTGACGGGGCGTTACTGGCGGATGTGCCGAAGCCTGCGCCCAGTGGGAAGCGTGTGGCCGTGGTCGGGGGTGGGCCGGCCGGTCTTACGGCGGCGGTCTTCCTGCAACTGCGGGGGCACGCGGTGACGGTGTTCGAGGCGGGCGACGCGCCGGGCGGTATGCCGGCGCAGTCGGTGCCGTCGTATCGGCTTCCGCAGGCGGTGCTGGAGAAGGACCTGGCCGTGGTGCGGGGGCTGGGGGTGGAGATCAAGACGGGCTGCCGCCTGCCGACCTCCGACGCGATGCTTGATCTGTTGGAGCAGGACTTCGATGCCCTGCTGGTGGCCGTGGGCCTGCCGCGCAGCCGGAAAATCGACGTCGAGGGGAACGATCTGGCGGGCGTGTTGTGGGGGCTCGAGTTCCTGAGGGAGGTCAAGAGCGGGCGGACGTTCGATCTGGGTGAGCGGGTAGTCGTGGTGGGCGGAGGTAACGTGGCCGTCGACGTGGCCATGACGGCGCTGCGGCTGTCGCAGGGGGCGGTGCGGTTGTTCTGCCTGGAGAGCAGAGAGGAGATGCCGGCCCACGCTCATGAGATCGCAAAGGCGGAGGCGGAAGGGATTGAAATCAACTGCGCCTGGGGACCGGGCGCGATCGTCGAGGCGGGTGGCAAGGTCGGCGGCGTGGAGTTTCGGCGCTGCACGCGGGTGTTCGACGAGCAGGGGAAGTTCGCGCCTGCTTTCGACGAGAAGGAGCGGGCGACGGCCGATGCCGACAGCGTAATTCTGGCCATCGGACAGGCCCCGCCGGAGGACGTCCCCGCCGAGGGCGAGGGTGTCTTCTGGGCGGGTGATATTGCCGGTGGGGCGGGCGGCGGATCGGCGATTGCGGCCGTGGCATCCGGACGGTCGGCCGCGGAGCGCATCGACCAATACCTGGGCGGCGACGGGCGGCTGTCGGTTCCGCTGGGGGATCGGGAACCGCCGAGCGCGTGGATCGGGCGTGAGGAAGGGTTCGTGCCCCGGGCGCGGGTGCGACCGGCGTGCGCCAGCCCGGTCGAGCGGCGCACGGACTTCCGGCCGATTGAAGGCAGCTATTCGCCGGAGGAAGCGGTCTGTGAGGCCAAGCGATGCCTTCAGTGTGACCTGCGGTTGCTGCTGGGCCGGCCCGAGGCTCCTCCGGAGCGGTGGCAGGAATTCAATCGGGCGAACGTGGAAGAGGTTCCTGCGGTCGAGGGGGTGTACGTGCTGGCCGGGGCGGATAAGAAGCCGACGGCCATCAAGGGGGCCGAGGACGTCCGGGCGGCGTTGTTGGAGAAGCTGGAGTCGGGCGGTGAAGCGTGCCTCTTCCTCTGGGAGGGGGATCGGATGTATACCAAGCGCGAGAGTGAGCTAATCCAGCAGCACCTGAAGCAGCACGGCGAGCTGCCCGGCGGTGGAGACGATGAGCTGGACGACCTCTTTTGAACGGAAGGTTTCCCACCGCGGTGCTCGTGCCGCAGAGCGGCGTGACGACTGTGGTGGATCATCGAGGGACAACCACGTGGCGGCCGATCGAGCGCGGCAGTATCTGAACACACTCTCCGGGAGCATGCGTTTCGCCCTGGGGGACGAGGCCATCGCCTACGGCGCCCTGTTCGCGGGTTGCACGTTCTTCGGAGGTTATCCGATTACTCCGGCGTCCGAGGTGGCCGAGACGATGGCTCGCGAGCTGCCGAACGTGGACGGCTACTACGTTCAGTTCGAGGACGAGATCGGGAGCATCGCGGCGGTGATTGGAGCGGTCCGGGCGGGTGCGAAGGCGATGACGGCGACGTCGGGTCCGGGGTTCTCGCTGATGCAGGAGAACATCGGGTACGGCATCATGACGGAGACGCCGTGCGTGATCGTGGACGTTCAGCGCTCGGGCCCATCGACGGGTCAGGCGACGAAGCCGGCCCAGGGCGACGTGCTGCAGGCCCGGTGGGGGACGCACGGGGACCACGAGATGATCGCCCTGTCGCCGAACTCGGTGCAGGAGTGTTTCGACCTGATGATCGATTGCTTCAACCTGTCGGAGCGCTACCGGCATCCGGTGATTTTCCTGCCCGACGGCGAGATCGGGCACCTTCGGGAGAAGCTGGAGTTTCCCGAGCTGGACGACGTGGACCTGTTTCCGCGTGGGGGGGTGCATCCCGACGACGATGCGGCGTTCATCCGGCCGATGAAGGAGTTCGGCCAGGGCAAGTTCCATCACGTGACCGGGTCGACGCACAAGGAAGACGGGATGCGTGACGTGGTGTCGCAGAACGTTCACGAGGAGCTGATCACGCGGTTGTGCGACAAGATCGACAAGAACCGCCGGAACATCGTGCGGTACGAGGAGCGCTTCATGGAGGACGCCGAGACGGTGGTGGTGTCTTTCGGGGCCTCTTCCAGGCCGGCACTGGGGGCGGTGTTGCAGGCCCGTAGCGAGGGGCGGAAGGTGGGCTACTTCCGGCTGATCACGATCTGGCCGATCTGCGGCGAGCGGCTGGCGGAGATCGGCCGGCAGGTGGGCAAGATTCTGGTTCCGGAGATGAACCTGGGTCAGATGGCCCGAGAGATCGAGCGGTTCGTGAGCGTTCCGGTGGTACGGGTGTCGAAGATCGGCGGGGTTCCGCACAGCGTGCGGGAGATCCACGCGGCGATTGAGCGGGAGGCGTCATGACCGAACCGGGCCACAGTCTGCTCAACTACCTGCGCAAGGAGATTCTGCCGACCACGCACTGCCCGGGGTGCGGGTGCGGTCAGGTGCTCAACGCGTTCGTGCACGCCATCGACGATCTGAAGATGGACCCGGAGGATCTCATCTCGGTGACGGGGATCGGATGCTCGTCGTGGATACCCAGCCCGTACCTGAAATGCGACACGCTGCACACGACGCACGGTCGGCCGGTGGCGTTTGCCACGGGTGTGAAGGTGATCCGGCCGCAGAGTCACGTGGTTGTCATCGCGGGCGACGGAGACCTGGCCGGGATCGGCGGGAACCACCTGATCCACGCGGCCCGGCGGAACGTGGGCCTGTCCGTCTTCCTGGTGAACAACTACATCTACGGGATGACCGGCGGGCAGGTCTCGCCGACGACTCCGTTCGGGGTGCTGACCACGACGACGCCGTATACGAATGCGGAGTACCCCATGAAGGTGGCGGAGCTGGTGGCCGCCGCCGGGGCGAACTACGTGGCCCGCTGGACGACGTTTCACGGGCACTATCTGGTGAGCTCGATGAAGGAGGCGTTGCAGAAGAAGGGGTTCTCTTTCATCGAGATCATCTCGCAATGCCCGGTGAGCTACGGGCGTCGCGTGGGCCTGAGGGACGGGTTGGCGTTCATGGAGCACTTCAAGGACAACTCCCTGCCGGTGAGGCTGGCCCGGAACATGACGGAGGAGGAGCTGAACGGCAAGATCGTGGTGGGCAAGCTGATCGAACGTGACCGGGTCGAGTTCACCGAGACGCTGCGGCAGATCAACCAGCGCTGCGGCGCCGAGCGGGCCCCGGAACGGCCGAGTGAATCAGAGAATCGGGGCGACGAGTAGACTCAAGCGGCGGGTTTTGTCCGCCTGCGGCGGACGCACCCAGCCTACGCAATGGTGATTGCATGAACATCCGGCTGGCCGGTTTCGGTGGTCAGGGCATCGTGATGGCCGGATACGTGTTGGGACGTGCCGGGCTGCTGGACGGGCGGAACGCGCTGCAGACGCAGTCGTACGGGAGCGAGTCGCGCGGGGGGGCCTCGAAGAGCGACGTGATCATCTCCTCGGAGCAGATTCTGGATCTGCTGCCGACGGCCCTGGACGTGCTGGTGGCCATGTCTCAGCCGGCGCTGGACACCTACGTGGCCAGCCTCAAGCCGGAAGGCATCCTGATCTACGACAGCGGCCTGGCACAACCGTCCGACGGCGGGGTGCGGGCCGTGGGCGTGCCGGCCACCGCCGTGGCCGAGAAGACCTTCGGGCGCGACGTGGTGGCCAACGTGATCGTGCTGGGGTGTCTGGTGGGTGTCACGGGGGTGGTTTCCCACGAGGCGCTCTGTCAGGCGGTCAGCAAGAGCGTGCCGCCCAAGACGGTGGAGATGAACCTTCGGGCCCTCGAGGAGGGCATCAAGCTGGGGCTGGAGCGGAAGGAGCGTCTGGGGGAGCCGGGGGCGTGATCGAGGGGGCCTCCGCGGTGCATCAGCTCGAGGTGGCGTTCCAGTCCAGGGCCAAGGCCCGGTCCAGGTCGGAGACCCGGAAGATGCCCAGGGCCGTGCCGGTGCCGGGCAGGGAGCTGGCGTAGATGTAGTCGATGTTGACGCCGGCCAGGGACAACTTCCGGGCGATGTGGGCGAAACCTCCCGGGCTGTTGGGCATCTCCAGTGCCAGGCAGTCGGCACTGGCATAGGCCATGCCGGCGGCGGCCAGCAGCTCCTTGGCCAGGGGGACGTTGTCCACGACCAGGCGGACGGCGCCGGTGTCGGTATTGTCGAGGACGGCCACCGCCCGGATGTTGATGCGATGGTCGGACAGATGAGCGCAGAGATCGGCCAGGATGCCGGACCTGTTCTCGAGGAAGACGGTGAGTTGCTCGACCCGCTCGCGTTTGACCTTCATGGGGCTGGCTTCCTTGTGGCTGACACCGGGGCCTGGATGGAGGCGAGAATAACGCGAGGAGGCCGCCGGGGCCAGAGGGATTCGGCGACGGCGGCCGGCGGGTTGCCTGGAGGGCCGGGGGCGGTGGTGCGTCCGCGCCGGGGGAGGTGCCGGTTGCCCGGGGAGGGGGCCCCGTGTTGCAGGCGGCGTGAGCGGGTGCTAGCTTTACGTTTCGGGCGGAAAGGCGGTGCGGCTTGGGTCGTTACTACATCCTGCGTTCCGGCGACGTGATCGAGGAGCCGGACTACGACAAGTGGGCCCGGTGGTACGAGACCTCCTATCAGGAGGTTCGCGGGGTGGCCAGCAGCCAGGCGGCCTACGGCACGGTGGAGACGGTTTTCCTGGGTCTGAACATGTCCTTATCCAAAGACGACCCGCCGAAGCTGTTTGAGACCCGGGTCCACGGCGGGTGGTTCGATGATCAGTGGGAACGTTATTCGACACTGGAGGACGCCCGGGCGGGGCACGAGGCCTGGGTGGCCCGGGTCGCCGCGGCGGAGGAGGACGAGCTGCTTCCTCCGGGGTGCCCGACCTGGTAGGCGCTTGCTCCGGGCGCTCGCGCCGGGGCCATTCGATAACCGACACGTTCTTGCGTTCAACGGTCATCTACCAGTTGATTGGCGGGGGCCGCGACTCTGCAGACCTGGGCCACACGATCAACGGCCTGGCATTCGTGCTTATCGCCAACGCCCCTAACGAGGACTTTGCCAAGTAGACGGCCGACACCGAGCCGGCGCTGGCCGAGGCCGAGGCGCCGGCGGCCCAAACGGAGGGCGTGGACCTCGATCCCCACATTCGGGAGTTCGCCCGCCTGCAGGCCGAGTACGAAGGGGCCGTGAGCAGACCCGCGGCCAGCCCGCGGGAGACGTTTGAGACACCGTGGAAGGTGCCCGTCGACCTGTGGGAGAAGCGTCGGCTTACCACCGCAGCGCCCGGGAGCAGTGCATGGTCTACGCGCCGGAGTGGCTAGAGGGCCTCGACCTGCGGTGAGCCCAGGACGAGCGGACGATTCGCAGCCTCAAACGGGGCGGGCAGTGACGGACGTGGCTGCCCTGGCCCTGCGAGACCGCCCGCTTCATGCAACGTTGGGGAACACTTGCGCCGAGCCTCAGACCTGGTGCGGTGACCGGGTCCGTTCAACCCGCCGGACCGCACATTACGCTAAGAGGATCTTGACTCAAGGCAAGACACAGGCAAGCTACTACCCCGATTGTGCCGGCAGGATTCCCGGACTGTCGACTCTCATTTCCCTTTGTCGCCCGCCGGTCAATCGTAGAGTGGCTGCACGGTGGCAGTGTAGCTTCCGTAGACCTCCTCATAGTATTCCAGGGTTTCGTTGAGAGCAGAAAGGTCCGGCGGTTCGTCCTGCCATTCGCTGCACTGGCTAGAGGTGATCACGTAGCCGGCCTGTTCACTGCCCACGTCAAGTATGTTACCAACCGTGTTGATGACCAGCCCCCGGTTGCTGTAATGGATATCGCCGTAGATGTACTCCTCCTTGTTGGGGTGGATGCCCAGCAGGTAGCCGGTCGCGTCTGACTCCTTGGTCCACACGAAAACCGTCCGAGGATAGGCGCAGTAGCTGCCGCCGGATTCCGTGGTGACTGCTTCGATCGTCACCGGGATTTCGTTGCCGCACACCTCGACTCTGATCTCGCAGGCGTCGCTGGCGCTGGCCAGATAGTGGCCGTCCGCGTCATACTGCTTGACGCTGAGATACACGTGGCCCTCATACTCGTTCCAGATGCTGGCGTCGAAATACACGATCGGTTCGTCATAGAGGGCTCCGATGGCGTTTCCGGCGCTGTCGTAGAGCGGCCGGAACTGGGCAATGCCACCCTTGTCAGCCCACATGGGAGCGCTCCAGGAGTACTCGACCGTTGAGTCGGTCGGCACGGAGACCGAGGCGCTGATGGTCAGCTCGTCGTTCATGCACAGGTTCGCCTGCTTGGGAAAAAGCTCGACCTCGAGAACATCCGAAGCCGGCGGTGCCGGTTCGTCGTCCTCGCCGAACTGCACCTCTACGGTGTTGGACTCAACGAGGTCCTCTTGCACGAGGGCTCGCACGGTGGCCGTGCCTTCGACGGCACTGACCAACTCCACCGTAGCCACTCCGTCCGCGCCGGTGACCACGGGGTTGCCGGTTATGAACGTACCCAGGTTCGTCTCGAACACCACACTCTTGCCAGCCACCGGATCGCCGGTGGGCACCAGAACGTCATCCTCGGTCATTTTCTTCAACGTCGCGGTGATGAGGGACGTGTCGAAGCCGTTTGCCTGGACCTTGGTGGGGCTGGCAGACAGGATGATGTCATAATCGAAGAAGTCGATGGCCAGCTCGTTTTCGCCGCAGGTCATTACGTGATTGACGGTCTCGACTCGCAGTTCTTGGCCGGCGGCGTTTTGGGCGGTAGCGGTGAAGGTCACCTCGGAGCCCACCCGGAAGCCCACGATGACCGCGGACGAACCGGGTGTGTATTCCACGGGATTGGGAACCTCCAGAAGAGCGTCGGCAAAGGACGTCTCCACCGTGACTGTGGCAGTGTGCAGGGGCAGTTCGTTGGAGTAGACCTTGACCCAGCCGAAACAGAGCTCCAGGTCATTTTCGTCGCAGTCCAGGCCGAAGGTCTGTTCGGAGATGCCTACCAGGGTCCCCCCGGAATCCCAGGCCTGGGAGGTCACCGACAACTCGCCGACCAGGAAATCCTCGATGGTCTTGGTGTCCGCAGGATTCAGCGTAAATGGCGGAATAGGATCTACGGTGGGGTCCGAGTGTACAGCCTCCACCGCGACGCTTTGGACGGTCACGCCTGCTCGCGGGTACTCCGAGACCGAGAAGTCCGCCTGGGCCGTGCAGAAAGCAAGGTCCAGTTCGTTGAGGCCGGCGTGCAACTGCACGGTCTCCTGTCCGCTGGCCAGCGTATTGCCACCGCTGTCTACGGCGATGATCTTGAAGCGAGCCTCAGCCGGAACGATGTCGTCAAACTGGTGGGACGAGCCGACCAGCAACTCCCTGGCACCCACGCCAGCGAGGCCCGGCTCGGTGTAAGCCAACTCGATCCATATTTCATGGGTTCCGCTCGGAGCAGCAGCGGTATCCACCGTGAGCCCCACCCACCCCGGCAAGTAGAAGTTGGACGCGGTCCAATACCTCAGCGTCAACCTGGATTCGATACTGCCGATTAGATACGTGCGAGCGGCGTCCAGCGCAGTAGCGACTTGAACGTTGGTCTTCGGTTCCTCCTCCAACAGGCCTTCCAAAACGGCGACGATGAGGTCCTTGCCCTGCAAGGCCGGCCCCTTGTGATTCCATCCCCAGAAGTCTCCAGCGTTGTTGTTCGTAAAGGCGTGGTGGGCGGCTAGAGAGAAACAGGATAAGATGTGCACGTGGCTGGCGGGCAAGGTGCCCACCTGTTCTTCAAGCAGGTCGCTCCGCAAATAGATATCCTCGGCATCCGCCTCCAGAATGGGATCCGCATACATAAAAAGGATCATCTTGCCTTCGGCTTTCCACTGCTCGTACTTGGCCTGTCGATCGTCCCCGACAATAGGACTGTAGTCCACGTTACTGCAACACTGGAGGAAGTGCAGGGGCACGCCATCGAAGTAGTTCCATCCCCCGTGTCCGACCATGATGATGAGACCGTAACTGCCTAGATTGAAGAAGTCCTCCGGAGTAAGGTCCGTGCCCGCTTCGGTGCGAGCCAGAAGGTCAATGTCGTTGGAGGTCCATCCGTGGTCGGCGAGGGCGTCGCGGGCTTCCTCGACGGTATCGACGGCAATGGGGTCAGTGATGCCGGCTGCGGTGATGAGCAGAGCCTTCCTGGAGGATGGCGTAAGGAAGTCCGCTGCCATTGCCCTGGCATGTCGTGTCGCGGTTTGCGATTCAAGCGCGACTTCCGCATGCCCCGTTGGGAAAGCGGGCATAGTTCGCGCTTGGGTAATGATCTCCGAATCGATGCCTTGCCAAAGCTCGCTGAAATCGGTGGTGTCCAGGGCCGCCAATGTCCCATCTTCCATCTCCATGAAGATGGTCGTGCCATCCGCGGCCAGCGTCGCCGAAGTGATGTCGGGATATTCATCGCCAAGTTCCAGCAGGAGCTCGGCGCGGGCCTGGTCGAAATCCATGCTCTCCAACTTGGCTCGGCAATCATCGCGGGCACGGCGCAACGTCTGTACGACTTCATCCGAAAACAGGGGAGCGCCCCCATGATCGTCCGAATCCGGCTGGTCCGTGCCCGGGCTGCCCGAATTCCCGCCGCAACCGGCGATCAGGATACAGCAGGGCAACAGGACGGAAGTCCACAACTTAGCCGAAATCACATCGCTGCGTCGATTCCCCAGCATGAGTTGTTCCCTCTCTTCTCTGCTGTCTGTCGGCAGACACAACTTGGGATCAATCGTAAATGGGCGTTGTTTCGCACATGGCGCGCGCGAAGCGGGCCGTGCTCTTCAAGATCATATTTCGTTCTTGCGATTCCGCAGCGCGTAGTCCTGTCTTTGGACCGACATTCTCTAATGTAACCTCGCCCGGCCGCGCCGCCGGACCATGTTCGGTCATTGTACGGCGCCATCCTCCCGGTTACGCCTACCCCGCTTTCGAGCTTCCGGTCTAGCCGACATCTGCCAGAGGGGTTCTGGTTACACGAGGTTCGCAAAACCAACCAGACAGCTTACTGAAGCCAGGCATCGGACCCAACGCCTCTCCCCCTTATTCTGCCGGTTGCCCAGGGCTGTTTGCGGCGTTTTCGGGTGGCGCGATCAAGCGGCACTTTACGGGCAGCCTCCGTTTGGTTGCCTTGGAAGGCGGGGTCACCGCTCTTCTGTCCTGCGTCCAAGCGTCGTCGGCGCACCAAACCGCTGGATGCGATCGAGAATCATCGCGAACAACTCCCGCGGTACCGCAACTTCGGCCATATGAAACGTCATGTACTTCGCGTGCCGAACCACCTTGGGTCCGATCTTGATGAGTTTCTCCCGCAGTCCCGGCGCGCCGGGATCAGCGACCAGTGCTTCACGGGCCTCGGTAGCGCCAGGCGACGCAGGAAGTTGGCGAGGTTGTACGCCAACGCGAAGAGCTGAAGCCGTGCCTGGTTGTCCTTGAAGTTCCGGCACGACCGCCGCGTCCACTTCACGGCGTACTTGCCTTCCTTGATCCATTGCTGGGCGGTCGCGGGTCGAATCTTGACGGGGCATCAGCGACTTCCTAGATTGGCCGCCCACTGACCGATCCGGCTCGATACCCGTCGGGCAGCGGGGAGTTGTCGTGCGTTCCTACTTCCGCTTTGTAACTTCACATCCGATCCCCGTGTTGGTGCTGGTGGTCCTGCCGGCGGCGGTGTTGGGCGCGTTCATGCTGGTTCTGACGCGGGACACCAGCCCGGACGCGTTCATTCCTCCGGAGCACCCGGCGCTGCTGTCGAAGCGGGCGGTGTTCGAGGAGTTCGGCCTGACCGAACCGATCGTGGTGTGCGTGATTCGTGACGCGGAGGGCGGGGTCTTCAACCGCGACACGCTGGAGCTGATTCGCGAGTTGACTGAGGCCATCAGGAACCTGCCGGGTGTGGAGCCGGACGACGTGCTCAGCCTGGCGACCGAGTCGGGCGTCTACTTCCGGGAGGGTGAACCGGGCTTCGAACGGTTGATGGCGGAGGTGCCGACGGACCGGGCGGGTCTGGAGGCGTTGCGGGAGGACGTGCTGGGTTACGAGCTGTACCGCGGCACGCTGGTTGCGGCGGACGGGTCGGCCACCTGCATCCTGCTGCGGCTGCGCGACGATGAGCGGGCGGATCACCTTTACCGCACGCTGGAACGACTGGTTGGCGAGATCCCGCACGGGGACGAGCGGATCGTGGTGGCCGGCGAGCCGGCGGTGCGGGCCCACATGGGCACGGCGGTGTCGGACGACGCGCTGCGCATGAACTTCGTCTGTCCGGTGGTGATGGCCTTGCTGATCGTGCTGGCCTACCGGACGGTGCGCGGTTGCATTCTGCCGCTGTGCGTGATCGGCGGGGCGTCGGCCCTGGCACTGGGATCGATGGCGGCCTGGGGTGTGCCGGTCTACATCGTGACCAACGGCATCTTCGTGATCATCATGGCTCTGGGGGTGGCCGACTCGCTGCACCTGATGGGTCAGTATTACGAGGAGCAACTCGACCTTCGCGGTCGCAGCCGGCAGGAGGTGGTGGTCGATGCTTGCACGGCGTTGTGGTTCCCGCTGCTGGTGACGTCGCTGACGGACGTGGCCGGCTTCTTCGCCCTGTACCTGGTGGGGGTGATGCCGCCGATCCGGTACTTCGGGCTGTTCACCTGCGTGGGGGTGCTTGGGGCGCTGCTGTTCTCGTATACGGTGATCCCGGCGGGCCTGGCCGTTCTGCCGCTCAGGACGAGCGGGGCGATTCGCAAACGGTCGGCGTCCGCGGACGAGGCGGTCCAGGTGGACTCCGTCGGGCTGATCATGGGTCGCCTCGGTGGGCTGATCTGGCGGCGGCGCGGGATCGTTCTGGCGGTGGGGGGCGTGGTGATCGCCGTGTCGGCCTGGGGCGCATCCCGACTGATCATCAACGACGCCCGCATCCTGGCGTTCAAGGACAATCACCCACTGGTTCGGGCCACCCGGGCGATCAACGAACGCTTCGACGGCACGGCCGAACTGGACATCGTGGTGAGGGCGTCGGAGCCCGGGGCGATGCTTCGGCCCGAGGTGCTGACCCGGATCGAGCAACTCGAGAACTTCACCGAATCGCTGCCGCACGTGGGCGGGACGCACTCGGCGGCCGGTTGGGTCAAGCGGGCCCATCAGAAGATGCACGAGGAGGACCCGGCCTACTACGCCATCCCGGACGATGCGGACGACACGCGGTTCTATCTGGACGTGCTCAGCGCCCCTACGTCGCCGATGGCCCGATCGCTGGGCGAGGTCATCGACGAGACGTACACGCGGGCCAACCTGATCGTGCGCATGACGAGCAGCGAGTTCATCCACCAGCGCGACGTCGTCCAGGCGTTGCAGGGACACCTGGCCGAGGAGTTCAACGACGAGATCCTGCAGGTGGAGGTCAGCGGGCGGGTCTATCTGGACTACGAGTGGTTGGGGTTGATCCGGAGCACGCACTTCCGCAGCGTGGCTTTTTCGTTCGCCTGCGTGCTGCTGATGACCGGTTTGATGTTCCGCTCCGTTCTGGCGGGCGTGCTGTGCACGCTGACGGTGGGGTTGGCGGTTCTGGTCAACTACGCGCTGATGGGGTTCGGGCAGATTCCGCTGGGCGTGGGCACGTCGATGTTCGCCAGCATCGCGATCGGGGCGGGCGTGAACTTCCCGATCCACGTTCTGGACCGGCTGCGTGTGGGGCTGGGCGTACCCGATGCCGAGCCGGCGGCGGTGTTTCGCACGACGTTGACGTTTACGGGTCGGGCGTTGTTGTTCACCAGCGCCGTGGTGGCCGTCGGGTTCCTGCTGTTGTGCGTTTCGGAGTTTCGGACGCTGGTCCGGTTCGGGCTGCTGGTGGGCGCAGGGATGTGTGTCAGCTTCGTGGCCAGCGTCACGTTCCTTCCCGCAGCCGTGGCTGTCATCAGGCCGCGTTTTCTGTGGTCATCCCGTGCGGCGGCCAGGCGGTCCTGAGAGGGCCCAAGAAGCCCCCAGAACGGCATCCTGGAGGGATCCGGGGTGAGGTGGTAGCGGGCCTACTACCGCTGGAAGGGGTCCTAGGGCCTCCTAGCCATAGGTCTGGTAGATCCAGCTTTCGGCATCGCAACATCTGGCGTGCGTCGAAGTGATATCCTGGGAGTTCGCCCTTGTCGGGCAGGAATTCTGGCACGCATAACTCCCTTGGGTACATGTGGTTGGAGACTATGCCCGAAAACGTGGTGTTTTTGGTTTGACGGCGCCGATATCTTGGGGTACTAAGACACTTGCCCGCTATATGTTGTAGTCTGGCCCGTCGTCGCGCCTTGTGACGGCCAGGATGCGAGAATCGGTCCGTGTGGGGTTTACGTCGGGGTCTCGGACCGATCTTTCTGCGCGGGGTGCGCCCCGCCGGGCGCGTGAGCGCCGGTGACGCGGGGCGGGAGGTTGGTTAGAGGTCAGCTTGACCCTTTGTCGCCGGTGGTGGCGTGGAGAGTGTGATGTCGGGTGCGTTGATGGACCGAGTTTCAGGCGTCAGGGACGACGCCGACATCGACGAGCCGAAGCTCGCCGTAAACGCGCTCCGCGTCTTGCGGGCACGTTACCTGAAGAAGGACGGTCGAGGACGCATCGTCGAGACGCCGTCGGAGCTGTTGAGGCGGGTGGCCAAGGCGGTCGCCGACGCCGAGCTGCTCTACGGCGCCACCCCCGAGACCCGCAGCGAGTGGGAGGATCGATTCTATCGGTTGATGGCCTCGTGCCGGTACCTGCCCAACAGCCCGACGCTGATGAACGCGGGTCGGGAAATGGGCATGCTCAGCGCGTGCTTCGTGCTGCCGGTGGGAGACAGCATCAACGAGATCTTCGACTCCATCAAGCACACCGCCCTGATCCAGAAAGCCGGTGGAGGCACCGGCTTTGCGTTCGATCAGCTCCGCCCCACCGGCGACTACATTAGCTCTTCTGGCGGGACGACCAGCGGCCCGATCAGCTTCTGGCGGGCCTTCTCCGAGGCCACCAACGCCATTCAGCAGGGGGCTTTTCGGCGGGGGGCCAACATGGGGATGATGAACGTGGATCATCCCGACGTTCTGAAGTTTTTGTACAGCAAGCAGGACCTGACTCAATTCACCAACTACAACATCTCGGTCAAGGTGACCGACGAGTGGATGGAGGGCCTTCGGGCCGACCCGAGTTCTCCGCACGTGGTTCGGAATCCGCGGAACGGGGCCCGGTACGTGATTCCCCGGGACTCGTCGATCTGGGAGTACGACCTGCGTACGTTGATCCGAGTGGACGAGGCGGACCCGCCGGTGGTCGAAGAGCCGGTCTACACCAAGGGGGACGTCTGGGGGATCATCGTGGATCACGCCTGGCAGACGGGTGAGCCGGGGGTGGTGTTCATCGATCGGATCAACCAGGACAACCCGACGCCGCACGTGGGTCGGATTGAGGCGACCAATCCCTGTGGGGAGCAGCCACTGCTTCCGTACGAGGCGTGCAACCTGGGCAGCATCAACCTGAACAAGTTCGTTCTGGAGCCGGGCACGCCGGAAGCAACGGTCGATTGGGATGCTCTGCGGGAAACGGTGCACGAGGGCGTCCGCTTTCTGGACAACGTCATCGACGTGAACCAGTATCCGTTGCCGGAGATCGCCGCGATCTGCCGGGCCAATCGCAAGATCGGGCTGGGCGTGATGGGCTTCGGCGACGCGCTGTTTTCGCTGGGTTCAGGCTACAACAGCCGGGAGGGCGTGGCGTGGGGCGAGCGGTTGATGAAGTTCGTGAACGAAGAGGCCCACAACGCCAGCGAAGCGTTGGCGCAGCAGCGGGGCTGTTTCCCCAACTGGGCGGGCAGCACCTGGGATCGGCTGCACCAGCGCCCGATGCGTAACGCGTGTAGTACGACGGTGGCTCCGACGGGCACGATCAGCATGATCGCCGCTTGCTCGTGCGGGATGGAGCCGTTGTTCGGGCTGGTGTTCTACCGGAACGTGCTCAAAGGGCAGGACGACGGGCAAGGCCCGATGGCGGAGATCAATCCGATCTTCGACCGGGCCGCCCGCGATCAGGGCGTGTTTAGCGAGGGAATGATGGATCGCGTCGCCAAGGATGGCACCCTCGCTAACCTTGATGGCCTGCCGGAGTCGCTTCGGCGGGTGTTCGTCTGCGCCCACGACGTGGCCCCGGAGTGGCACGTGCGGATGCAGGCGGCTTTCCAGCGCCATTGCGACTCGTCGATCTCCAAGACGATCAACTTCCCGAACAGCGCCAGCCGCGAGGACGTGGCCGGCATCTACGGAAAGTGCTTCGACGCCGGCTGCAAGGGCGTCACGGTCTATCGCGACGGCTGCCGGCAGGATCAGCCGATGTCGCTCGAGAAGCGTTCCGGCGGGCTGAGCGAGTCCACAAAGGCCGCCGCCGCCGAGGCGGGCGCCCCGGTCGGCGCCCGCACGCTGGAACCGGTGGAGCTGCCGGAGATCTGCAGCGCGGTGCGTACGCGACAGATGACGCCTTTCGGCAACATGCACGTGCAGATCACGGTTGATCCGAAGAGCGAGCGGGAACTGGAGGTCTTCGCCCAGTTGGGCAAGGGCGGCGACCTGGCCAACAGCGACCTGGAGGCCATCTGCAGAATGGTGAGCCTGTGGTTGCGTGCGGGCGGGGCGCTACAGCACGTGATCCGGCAGCTCAGGGGCATCGGTTCGAGCCTGCAGGTGTCGACGAAGGAAGGCAAGATCATGAGCCTGGGCGACGGGCTGGCCCGGGCACTGCAGCGTTACGAACGGGCCAAGACCCGCCTGGGCCTCAGGAGCCTGCTGCTGGGAGAGTTCGATGGCGAGGGTCTGAAGCCCGAGGTCGTCTGCCAGCAGCACCCGGCCGGTCCGAACGGGAAGGGCAACGGCAACGGAAACGGAAACGGAAACGGAAACGGAAACGGAAACGGAGGGGGACATCCACTGGTGCGCCACGGTAGGACGGACGATCCGCCCGCGTCGGAACGGGCGGCGGGCGGGCGTTCGTCCCAATACGAGCAGTACAAGGTACGTTGCCCGGAGTGTCAATCAGCACTGAGATTTATAGAGGGATGCCGGATTTGTGAGTCCTGCGGGCATTCTGCGTGCTAGCGGGTGTATTGGGTCCGGTAAAAATTAGGGGAATAATTCGGAAAATATGTTTGGTCCTGACGTAAAATGTGATTAGAAAGAGGAACCTTTCCGGCGGTGAAACCGATATAAAGGTCGGGCGTACTGCCTGGTTTCGCCGCGGGTCAGACGCTCAGGACTCATAAGGTTTCATGGAGGGGCCGCTGTAAGGCGGCGTGTTTCGCGACCCGGTTTTTTGGCTTCTTTCCCCTCCGGAAAGCACCGTCGACGCCTTCGGGCGCACGGTGCTTTCTTTTTGCGCCTGTGGCTTCTGCGGCTGTGGCTTCGGCGGAATCGTCGGGGCCGATGACGGCCAGGTGATCCAATCGGGGGCTGCGGGTGCAGTGAGCAGGGTGCCTGCAGACGGGCCGGCGATGGCGCCATCTCGCGACCGCCGGGGTGGCACTGGCGGCCAGCGTGCTCGTCGGCGGGCGAGATGCGGGCTTGAATGCGGCTTGCCGGATGGCCGCGGTGCGGTATACTACGTGATTTCAGCCAGCCAACGGCGGAGGACCGCCAGGGGTTTCGAGGCTGAATGGGCGAGGAACTGGCCAGGAGGTTCTTGTGGCCGTCAGGCTTAGACTCAAACGGTTGGGGCGACGACATCGCCCGTTCTATCGCGTGGCCGCCATGGATTCCCGGGCCAAGCGGGACGGTCGCGTGATCGAGGAACTTGGGCACTACGATCCGATTGCCAAGGAAGAGGAGGCTCAGGTCTCCCTCAAACTGGAGCGGATCGATTATTGGCTGAGCATGGGCGCCCAGCCCAGTGATACGGTCCGTCGGCTGATCGAGCGTAGCCGCAGCCCGTCGGGCGGATCCTAGCCCTAGCAGCCGGTTGCCCCGCGATGCGCATCGACGTTGTGACGCTCTTTCCGGAGCTGTTCGAGAGTCTCCGGACAACGGGCATCGTGGGCCGAGCGCTGTCCGGAGGGTTGGTCGAGATCGTCTTGACCAACTATCGGGACTTCGCGCACGACCGTCACCGGAGCGTGGACGATCGGCCTTTCGGCGGGGGCAGCGGCATGGTGATGATGTGCGGCCCGGTCTTCGAGGCCGTCGAGCACATCGTGGCCGTGTCCGGCAGCGAGCCGTTGAAGATCCTGCTGACTCCGCAGGGTGAGAGGTTCAGCCAGTCGCTGGCGGCGGAGCTGTCTGGGCGGTCGCACCTGTTGCTGCTGTGCGGTCGTTACGAGGGGTTTGACGAGCGGATTCGGGAAGGGCTGGCTCCTCGGGAGGTATCGATCGGGGACTACGTGCTGTCCGGCGGGGAGCCGGCGGCCATGGTGCTGATCGACGCGATCGTTCGGCTGTTGCCCGGGGCGCTGGGCGATCCGAACTCGGCGGCGGATGAGTCGTTTTCGGAGGGGTTGCTGGAGTATCCCCAATACACTCGTCCGCGGGAGTATCGGGGGATGTGCGTGCCGGAGATTCTTCTTTCCGGCAACCACGCGGAGATGGAGGCGTGGCGTCGAGAGCAGGCCCGAACGCGGACGTTGGAGCGACGGCCGGATCTCTTGGACAAGCAGGCGTTGCCGGAGGATGGCCTGGGATCGGGATCCTCGCGGGAGCCGTGATTGGTCGCCGGTGGGCGGCCGACGACGAGGCAGTTGAGCATCAGGAGTGTTGAGATGAGTCACCCGTTGATCGACAGCGTGGAGGAGAAATGCCTCAGGCGTCGCGTGCCGGAGTTCCACAGCGGAGACACGGTTGACGTGTTGACGCGGATTCGAGAGGGGGGCAAGGAACGGACTCAGGTTTTCAACGGGGTGGTCATCGCTCGCGGCGGTCGGGGCATGAACGAGCGGTTCACCGTGCGTCGGATCGTGAACAACGAGGGTGTGGAGCGGGTGTTTCCGCTGCACTCGCCGTCGGTGGTCGACGTGGCGGTGAAGCGTCGTGGCAAGGTGCGCCGGGCCAAGCTGTACTACCTGCGCGATCGCGTGGGCAAGGCCCGTCGTCTGCGGGAGCTGCGGGTGAGCAAAGAGAAGCGTGGCGGAGCCGAGAGCAAGGCCGCCAAGTCGCCGCCGCCGGCAGAGGTGGCGGAAGGCGAGCCGGTCGCCGCGCCGGCATGAACCTCGGGGCCGCGGGCGAGAGAGCGGCGGCCAAGCACCTTCGGGGGCTGGGTTACCGGATCGTGGCCCGCAACTACCGCTGCCCGGTCGGCGAACTGGACCTGGTGGCGGTTGACGAGGACATCATCGTCTTCGTCGAGGTCAAAACGCGTCGGAGCAGCGAGGCGGCCGATCCGGAAGTCAACGTCACGCGGACCAAGCAGCGTCAGATCATCCGAACGGCCCGATACTACCTGATGGAGAAACGCGCCCAGGACCGCCCGGCGCGGTTCGACGTGGTAGCGGTGTTG
>Ga0307379_10004045_pt1 | contig 21077 bp, 24 predicted proteins | sample UN2MG_FD_202237 | JGI IMG/M metagenome (GOLD analysis project Ga0307379, IMG submission 202237) | Soil microbial communities from Risofladan, Vaasa, Finland - UN-2 | ecosystem: Environmental > Terrestrial > Soil > Coastal area > Acid sulfate soil | place: Finland: Risofladan, Vaasa | collected... | reverse complement strand
AACCACACATCTTTAGCGAAGGCTCCTGTGGGGGGGTGGGGCGTCTTGGCGCGGCCCCTGCGCCTTGATATGCTACCGATGCTACTGAGTCGTCAACAACATTACCGGTTCCGAGGGGGCACCTAATACTACAACGCTACAAGCACCTTGGTTGACAGATGATCGTATCCTTCAAGAACACGCCGATGGCGTGCAGTAAGCGTAAGGTTCGGCACCGGTGGCAGCGGGCCGCGCGGGCGTTGCGTTGTTGGGTCACAAGGAGGTCGGCCCCGATGGCCTCGGCGCGCTTCCGGGAGCACCGGCCCCCGCGGATCCAGACCGGCACGAGGGCGGCCGTCGCCTCGCGGATCTGGCAGACCGTCAAGCCTGGATTTTTTCCCCCCGTGGGTCTCGCGGAACTCCGCCAGAAACAGATGGCTGACGGCGCTGAGCACGAGGTGCCGTTGGATCGCGCGGTACTGGCGGACCTCAAAGTGGTCCATCCCGAGTTCGCCCTTGCTGTCCTCGAACGCCCGCTCGATGTGCCAGCGGCTGAACGCCACGCCGAGGAGCGTCTCGGTCGGCGCCTCCGGGACGTTCGCCAGGAAGTATTTCACTTGGCCCGAGAGCACCTGCCGGGCGACCACCAGGACGTGCGGCGCCGTGGGGAGACCCCGTTCGTCCTTCAGCCAGACCCGCAGGGCCTTGGCCTCCCAGACCTCCGGGCCCTTGGTGCCGTCCTTGACGTGGTAGCGTTGCCACCGGATGCGGCGGAGCCGGGGCGAGGACCCCAGGAGGTGGCGGACCTCGACCGTCGGGTTGCTCTTGGCCTTCAGACGGGGATAGCGGGGCGGGCGACCCATCCGCCGCTCGCGTCCGTGGAGGCGGTAGCGGACCGCCGGCCGCTTCGTCCAGACGTGAAAATCGCTCGGCAGTTCCCCGACGTAATTCTGGCCCAGGGCGTCCAAGGCCCGCAGAAACGGGGGTTTGCCGCCATAGCCCTCGTCGAACGTCATCCAAGCGAACCGCAGGCCGTTGGAGAGGGCCCGCTGGATCTGGCCCAGGCCGATCTGCCACTTCGAGCGGTACACCACATCGTCGGGGATGCCGACGGCGCGGCAGCGGGCGCGGTCCGCGTGCCAGGTCTGGCGGGGCAGGTACAACTCGCCGTCCAGGAGCGTGTGGAAGTCGCCTGCGGCGTAGCCGAGGTGGACGCTGACGACGCAGTTGTCGGTCTTGCCGGAGGCCCCGCAGTATTGCCGCTGGACGCAGGCGGTGTGCGTCCCCTTCTTGGGGAAACTGGTCTCGTCCAGGACGCCGACGGCGTCGGGATGGCCGTGACGCCGGGCCACCCGCTCCTGCAGCCGGTCCCGCACCAACGCCTCGTCCCAGCGGAAGAGGCCGAGAAACTCCTGGAGCGTCCGCGGGGCGACGCCGGCGGCGTCGGCCATCGGCTCGACGCTCTTACGCCTCAGGTCCGACAGTTGCCCCTGAACATAGGTGTCCAGGTGGCGGCGGGTCGTGACCCGCCCGAAACAGTCGTCGAACTCCTTCAGGTACTCGGTCAAGGCAGGTTTGATCCGAAGAATCGTGTCGGCGTCCATGGCCATGGCCTCCTCGGGGACCCATTCCCCTCGACAAGGCCATCGGCATGGGAACAGAGCCATCTTGAGCCTTTGTAGCGTTGTAGTACTAATGGGCAAGATGGAGCAGATGCTCAAGTCCGAGATCACGCGACTGGCCAGGAAGGAGATACGGGCAACGTATCTTCCTCTGGCGCGGGACGTTCGCAGGCTGAAACGAACCGTGTTGGCCCTGCGCAAGACGGTCGCGGTCCTGGCAAAACTCAGAGATGAGTTGCAGGCCCAGCGGACGGCGGAACGGGCCAAGCTGACTGCCGCCCCGGAAGAGGTGAAGGTGGCACGGCTCTCGCCCCTGCTCGTCAAGAAACTCCGCAAGCGGCTCGGCATCACCCAAGGCGAACTGGCCACGCTCGTCGGCGTGTCGACCAGTGCGGTTGGCTCTTGGGAGTACGGGAAGGCCAAGCCCGAAGGCCACAACCGAGAAGCGCTGGTCGCCCTGCGGAAACTCGGCAAGCGCGAGGTGCGGGGAATCCTGGCCGCGAAGGCCGTGGAAGCGCCGCCGGAAGCCAAAGGCAGGGGCCGGAGGAAGAGGCGATAACTTTGCCGATTGGCGTTTTCGCCGTGGTTACCGGAAGAACGAGCAGTTTGCCCTGACGATCCGCGCTGCTTTCCAGGCAACGGGTCATGAACTCGAAATGGGGGCATCTTGAACACGCCCAAGAAATCACCGTTAAGGTCACCTCCACTGCGCGATGCGGGTCAGTCGCTACGGGAGGAGCTCGACGAAGTCTTGTACCGGAAGGCCATGACGTGGGTGCTGGTGGCCCTCCTAGGGATCCTGATGGCGGGTCTCGAGTGGTTGCGGTGGTGGCTGAACAGTCCACCTCGGCCGCTCATCGCCAGCGGCGTCGGGCTCCTGATGGTTGCCTTGGCTATCTGGCGTTTTATGAGGTTGATCCCGCGGATTCGCCGGCTTGCGGGGGAAACAACGGATCTTCCCGTTCTTTCGGTAACCAAACACGAGGGGTTTGTCGAGTCCTTGCAGTACTTCAGGAAGCGGGTTTTCAGCCGGGACACTTCGGATTACAAGGTTGTGCAAAGAGGAGAGTTTGCGTATTCAGCAATTCACCTCGACGAAGGCGCGATAGCCCTTCTGGGTACACACGAGGCTGGCCTCATTAGTCCCATGTACAAAGTCTTCCGAATGAAGGTTCCCGCCGAGGAAGTTGACCCGGTCTTTCTCCTGCTTGTTCTCAAGTCGCAATCGCTCATTGAGCGCTACAAGAATCTTGGAAAAGGGTCTGTGAAGCGCCGCAAGTCAATCTCCTTTGAGAAATTTGCGTCCATACGAATCCCTCGACCTCCATCCGATGCACAGAAGGAGCTCGCAGCCAAGGCATATCGTCTTTACACGCTTCAAGACCAAGTGGCCGTCGCCAAGAGAGAGCTTGACGAAACGCTAACGGGCTTGCTGCAGAAGGCGGGGGCAGCCCAGCCCTCTCGTTAGGCGGGACTAGCGCAACCGCCTGTCGCCCGTCTGGACTGGTCCACGAGATTGCCTTCGGGCGGAAGTGCGGCTTGCAGAAATTGGCGGCAGTGCTATCTCGCGATGGGCCGCTTGCCGATGAGACAACCCCCGACGCCCTCCAGCATTGGGACGTTGCCTGTGATCTGAGAGACGAAAGGTTCGCCCGTGATTCCGATGGCGCAACTGCTTAGCCCCAGTGCCTCAGCAACCAGTTCGACGGTTGCGCCGAGAGCTCCGGCATCACGCCAGACAAGACTTTCACCATTCTCGTACTTGGAGAGCGTCAGACGGAAGTCCGCAACAAACCACACAAGGGCGGCCTCACCTACCGGCAGGACGGAGTTCACTGCACTGAAGAACGACAACACCACATCGCGGTTCATGGGCTCAATCCGACCCAAAGCATGGGCAATCGAGTCATACAGAAAAACCGCGTCTCGTTGCGGCGGTCGGTTCATCACAAGAACACTGATTGGATGCAAGCCGCCGGCTGATGGGGCTGGCCGGTGCTCCCACCTGTAGCCATCGTCGTTGCGCCTTCTCTGCTTGGTCTTAAAGGCATGCCACAGCAGGTCGGAAACATCTCTGTCCTCAGGCGCACGAACGAACTCCCGCCTCGACTCTCTGGCATGAAGCACATCAAGGAATCCCCGAAGATCAGCGTTCTCAGGGATCGGAAGATACTCCACACCGACGGTTGGGAGCACAAACCTGTCAAGAGGAACACGCGGGAACCTAAGCGTTGGGCTTGCAAGCCTAATATGGTTCATGGCCCAACTCCGCCAGGACATCGCGGTGCTTGTTACACCCTCGACACATGCCACAGGCGACGTTTGAGGTGTGACAGGAATGGCACCAGGCTAGGACAGACATGTCAATCCCAGATGCCCGGATCAACTCGGCACTGGTCATGCCGATTGCCGGTGCGACAACACGCATGTGGCCCTCTTGATATCGCATGAGGGCGTCTATGGCCTGGATGAAGGCGAAAGTGCCATCCAGGTGCGTACAGTCGGATTTCACCGTGCCCAGCATGAGTTCGTCGACGCCGAGGGCAATGGCACGCATGGCCGCGATGGTCACAAGCAGTTGGTTTCGGAATGGCCACCATTCAGAGGAAGGGGCCTTCAGGTCCGCTGCCATCCCCGCCAGATCGCCGGAGCCCAGGTGCCGGCAGTCGACCGCCACAATCTCGTGGGCAATGCCGGCGGCCAGGCAGACTTGCCGCGCAGCATCCACTTCACCTTGCGCGCAGAGTTGGCCATAGCAGATTGTGATAGCCACAGACGGCCGTTTCCAGAAAACCAGCGCGGCCGAATCCATGCCGCCCGACATGAGTATCGCAGACTTCATGCCTTGAGGCCCATCCATGCCGCCCGGTAAACGCACGTGGCGAAGTCATTGCACACCACACAGTCCATGCCGCGCAACATCTTCATGTCCTCGGGCTTCTCGGCCTGGACAAACACCATGACCGGAATCCCTCTCGCGCGAGCATACCCGATCTCGAACAGCGTGCCCGGATCAAGACCGTCAACGACGGCGAACACGAGCTTGGAGTTCTCTAGCCCCTCAATGTCCTTCTTGGCAACATCTTCCGCCTCTCCCCTTCCAATGTCGTGAAGGGGTGAGAAGACACGCAATCCATGATCCTGAAGGGTTTCTCTTGCCTGGTCGATGAGCCACCGCTGAGCGAAGTTGAAGAAGGGACCCGCCAGGTACACCTGGAAGTCATGGCTGACCGAAGCGTTCTCCAGCGGGCGAGTCGGCAATGGAGCAAACCTGTCGGTGGCACTCAAGTCCCGTGGGATAGGCAGCGTGCGGGAACAGCAGTAGTTGGCCGCGGACTTGGACGCGAGCAGTGCGGCCTCCTGGGGCGCCAAGCGACCCTCGCACCAGTAGTGTGCGAAGGCCGCTGCGAAAACGTCCCCGGAGCCAATCGGAAACACACGCTCCGTTTCAAAGGCAGGCACAACTTCAGTTCCCGATGAATCGACAACCATCGCCCCCCGGCATCCCATCTTGACCACGAACACCTTTGAGCCGCATTCCTTCCTCAGCCATGCGGAGAGTTCCGTGTGGTTGGCGGTGCGTGTCAGCTTCTTCCACTCGCCCAGATTGGCCACCACTGCGAGTGATTCCGCAGATGAACCGTTTGCTTCGAACCAGCAGGGGTCAAACGCAGACTGAGGGTCGTAAACCACTCGCTTCCCGCGCACAACGGCGTCGCCTTCCAGCATGCCGAATCGCAGGATATTCTCGGCGTTCACATGAAGCAAATGCTTGTCCCGAAGCGTGTGCGGCGCTGGCGTGATCCGCGGGACCGCCAGTGCATGTTCGTACACGAAGCTCACCGTCTGATCTATGGTTTCGCAAGTCGCCAAGCGGAACGCGAAGGAGGCGGCGAGATGTTCGAGGTTTTCCTTTTCCGGTACACCCACGAAGGTGTGAAAGCCGAGATTGGGTGACAGCTCTGTTAGCGCAGCAGTCGCGCGCAGCCCCGATCCGTACAGTGCCGACCAGTCGGGCTCGTAGCAGATTTCCCGATAGGTTCCCCCCACGATTTCTATCATGAGCCGGCCTCCGGTCGAACCTGGACCCTACAGGCACCGGCGTCAATGGAAAGGACCAGTGCAATATACTTGTGACCCTCACTCATACAGCGGATGAGGTCTACCAGCCGAGGCTCCGTAATCGACCCGGCCGTCTCTCCCTCGCTCGTAACTGCCACAACCGGCCCCCTTGAACCAGCCAAGGTTAGCCGCAATATGTCCTTGGCCTTCAACTTCGAGATCACGCTGACCTTCGGTGAGTTGAGGGTCGTCGAAAATACCAGATCATCGCAGTCGACAGGACCCGGTTGAACTGGCCCACCACCGCCTCTGCCACCTGTACCAGACATGCTCATCCTCCTTTCTGAGGAACTGGCTACGGTTTCCAACATCCGTTCGCTTCAAGAGGCTCGAAACGATTCCACGACTGGGCGGAACCAGTTCTAGCAGGCCCAAGCCAGAGCCATTCGGCCCGCCGCCCTCATGTGCTGCCAGATTATGGCATCCAGAAGCGATGCACGAAGGCTCAGGGCCTGGGCAAAGCCCAGAAACCGCTCTTCCAAGGTCAAGTAATCCTTGGGAACCTTCTGATGAGGCGAGAAAAAGCCTGCGATGATGCCGGCTCTGTAGATATGAATGTCGATTATTGCCACTGAATCACTTGCGAGCCAATTCCGTGTGATCCACGAGGCCGTCTTAAGGCCGATGCCGCGAAACGACAGCAGCCAACCTCGAAGCTGCAAGTCCGTCATCGCCTTCGTACACACTGATGTGGCACAGCGCAGGAATTCGCCCAGGTACTCGCTCTTCTGTCTGGCGAAGCGGTAGAGGATAGATTTGCCCCGGACATCCAACGGTTGGCGAAGAACAGAGCGTATCTCCTCGGTACTCGGCACGTCCCCACACAGAAGGCCCAAGTCCCTGATTCTGAAAAACGCGGCTAAGGCTACTTCTGCCGGGATGCCATGACCTCCCAGCAGGCATGCGGCCACTTCCTCGGTCAGGGTGGCTCCAATCCTGTAGTTGCTGCAATCGCACTGCCCTCTGCTAAACCATGCTTGGGCGGCCCAATAGGCGGGTGTGAAGAGTTGGTCAACGCGCCCCCAGCGGACTCCGTCGGTAACAAGGTCGCCGGGGTCGGGTAGCTCAAAGCAATCGGGAACAGTCACAGACGGGTTACAGACGCGCTGCATCATGTGCCCCCACGAGCCGTACAACGAGCAGTACCATACTTTTCACCCCCACCAATGCAAGACAAAAAGCCGTGGCGCCGCGGAACTTCAGGAGTCCGAGCCCAACGTGGGCCGTGCCATCGGTGTAGCGTGGTCTGCAAAGGCCGCACGCCGGACGGCGAAGCGGGCGCGCCGGGCAAGCCAGTTGCATTTGCAGGCCATGATATCCCCGCTAGGCCCCGTCGTTAAACAGGTGCTCCATGCGGAACGCCACGTCAGCATCGGTCGGCAGGGCCACCAACCGCACCAGATGCCCGGACGCGGCTGACCTTGACGGGTGTAAAGCCGGCGGCGCGGGTGAAGAGAAGCCACATTCGCACGTGGCCTTGCCGCAGCCCGCCTCGTGCGGCCGATGACGCTGACTTGGAGGGGTTCCTTGCCCTGGTGCTTGCCAGCACCCTCCCGAAACTCCATTTGCACTCAGGGGCGAGACCGCCCGCGAGCCGGCCGGGCCGGGTACCAGAACCATCGGCTGCAGATGGCCTACGATGCCGACCATTCGGATGGGCCAGCGGCGCGCGACGCGGGCGCGGAAATGGGCGCATTCACAGGATGTGCGGATGGTGCCGGCGGCATTGGTGGGGAAGCGGAACCAGAACGGCGGAAGTCCGCCGTGTGTGTGGTCACACATCCCCGACTGGCAACTCATGCGGCGAGACGACGCGCATGCGGCTTTGGCCGGAGGGGATGAGGACAAGTTCGGTGCGGCGGCGCGGGCAGTGGGGAGTGTGTGAGACAGAGGGTGTTGGCCATCCCACCCCTTGGCCATCTTGATTGTTGACACGGCCAAGAGAAGTCGTATGCTATCGCTGTCAGCTCTGCTGGTTGGACTCAAAGCCGTACGGTCGAACGGGCAGATGAGCGGTATGCTGGGGGAAAGGATCTGCCATGAGCAAAAAATCCTGGGTAGTAGTGATTGCCGCCGCGGCCGTGGCCTTAGTCCTGATTGCTGTCTTCACTCCGAAAGGCAAGCAGAGCCAGACTATTACCCTCGGGGCGACTTTCCCGCTCACGGGGGACGTCGCCTCCTACGGCCAGAAAGCAAAGCGAGGCATCGAGCTGGCCTTCAACGAGCAGAACGCCAAGGGCGGGCTTCTCGGCAGACGGGTCTCCGTTGATTTCCAGGACGACCGTAATGACAAGAAGGAGGCCGTCAGCATCGTCACCCGGTTCGCAACGATTGACAGAGTTCCGGTGATCTTTGGCTCCGCAGGCAGCGGTTGCACGCTGGCCATTGCGCCGCTTGCCAACCGAAACAAGGTCGTCCTCATATCGCCTGTCTCTTCGTCGGCGCAATTGTCAACTGAGGGCGGACCTTACTTCTTCCGCACGTGTCCCGCAGACGATCTTCAAGCCGAAGTGCTTGCCGCGTGGGTTCACGAAGCCGGCGTCAAGAAGGTAGCCGTCGTCTATACGAACAACTCTTGGGGCAAACCTCTGGCCGAAGGATTCGAGCAGAGGTTTGCGAAACTCGGCGGCGAGGTGGTCCTGAGCGAGGGAGTCGCCGAGAACACAACGGACTTGCGGACAGTTGTTGCCAAGCTCAAAGACTTGCCAAGCCTGGACGCTGTGGTGTCTCCCACCTATCCGAAGGAAGGTGGAGCGTTGGTTCGTCAGATCAAGGAACTCGGCCTCAAGGTGCCCCTCTTCGGTGGCGACAACTGGGGGGCGCCGGAGTTTCGGACTGCCACAGGAGACGCAGCGGAAGGGGTGTTCTACACGGCTCCGTCGGACAGCAAGAGCCCTGTCTATGCGGAGTTTGCCAAACAGTATGAGAGCAAATACGGTGAACAACCGGATGTCCTTGCCGCTTATGCCTACGATGCTGCTGCCGCGGTATTCAAGGCCATCGAGACCTGCGGAAGCACGGATTCCGAGAAGATCCGCGAGGCACTCACGAAGGTCTCATTCACGGGCGTTTCCGGGGAGATCGCGTTTCTTTCCAACGGAGATCTTGCTTCGCAGTCGATAGGAAGAATGACCATCAAGGGCGGGAAGCCAATCAGTGCAAATCCGTAAAGGAGAATGCCTATGAAGACAATTGCCAAGAATGAGCGTGGTGGCCGTATTGGTACAGGCTCTGCCAAGCGCAGCGTCGCACGTGCTGAGGAGTTCAAGAGACGGATGCTCGCTTGGCCCAACCCTGTCGAATACGTCAACAACATGTATGCCTGCCATCCGGGCGATGGCAGCGCCGAGTACTTCAAGGCCGTCTTCGGCAAATGAAACCCGATGCCTCATGGAATGCTCTCTGGGAAGGATGGAGGCGACGCGTCGAGGCGCTCGTCCGGGAGCACCCTCTGCAACTCATCAGTTGGGAAGCAACCCGTCGCTGCAATCTCCGATGCATCCATTGTGGATCACCCTCGGAAGAGGTCAACCTCGATGAGGAACTGACGGCCGACGAGGTCGTAGGCGCCTTTGAGCAGATTGCCACCGACTTCGACATGCGGCAGTTCCATCACGTCAACATCACCGGCGGAGAACCGTTTGTCCGCCATGACCTACTCGGCATCCTGCGACGAATCAGCCGCTGGCCAGTCTATCGCAACATCGATATTCAGACCAACGGCATCGTGTTGGCTGACTGTCCTGGAATTCTGGACGAACTCAAGGAGTGTGGCGTAACCGGTCTTGGCATCAGCATTGATGGCCTGGAGGCGACTCACGACGTGTTCAGGTGTATGACCGGGGGATTTGCTAGGGCGTTCAAGGCGGCACGCCTTGCGGTCGAGAAGGGCTACACTGTAACCGTGTCAATCGTGGCCCATGCCAAGAATGTGACGGAGATTCCTGCTCTATTCAACATCGTGAAAAAGGAGATAAGACCTCGCAACTTCCGGGTCATGACGCTCGATTCGGCGGGACGTGCTGAGCACCTCGTCGGGTACATGCTGTCCGCCGAGCAACTGAGGCGAGCCATTGAGTTCCTGCGCGCGGAGTATGCACGAAGTTGTTCCACTTACGCTGATCCTCAGGCCACGATGGTCGAACTGGGCTGCGGCGGGTGGATGGGGACGGAACTGGAGGGGATGATCCGCCCGCTCGTTTTTCATTGTATAGCCGGCATTAATAACTTGGGCATCCTCTACGACGGCAAGCTTGCTTCCTGCAGCAACATCTCTCGGGAGTTCATCCAGGGGGACCTTCGGACACAAAGGGTTAAAAAAGTCTGGGAGACACAGTACCGACAGTTTCGCCACTTCGAGTGGAAGAGATGCGGCGTTTGCGCCGCTTGCGATCAATGGCCCTTCTGCCATGGGGGCCCAATGCACAAACGTGCTATCTCAGGGCGCCTGACAGACTGTCTCTACGAATTGCTGAAGGAGAGCTTTCAGCCTTTTCCTTCTCCGGAAAGGACCGGGCCCACCTTGCAGGTGGAGACAGCCGATGAATAGACTAATGGAGTTCTTCCGACAGGCTGAGGATGAACAGCGTGTGCACTTGAATTGGAGGCGCCAGGCTGCTCCTTGGCTGTCACTCGCAATTGGCATCGCGTTCTCCGCCTTGGTTGGTGGAGTTGTTGGCTGCATATCTGCCGCTCCTTCAGCAAAGGAAGTCGCATTCTGGGTAATTGTGTTCTCCTCGGGAGCGGTTTCCGGCCTTGTGTCCTTCGTTGTGATGAACGAAATCACCACGCGATTCTTATCGAAGTATGCTGCCCTTACAAAGACCGCTCAGGAGCTGGAGTTTTTTCGCCGTGCGGGCGATAAGCTAGGGGCTTTTATGTTTTTTGTTGAGGGGAGTAACCTTGATAGGGCCCTTGGCTGGATGAGCGGAACGAACTCACGTTCGCTGAACATGGTCATGGCGCAAGTCATCCAGGAGCAACTGGATCGGGCTTTTCAGCCTACCAGGGTAATAATTCCTATAGGTAGTTTTTCGGATCACTCAAACATTCTAGCCCGCTTGTTGCCGAATGCTGAGAATGTGTGTTTTACCTGCATCAAGTCGCCGAGGAATTGGTTCATAGAGCTCGATAACGATGGTGTTGTACATGAAGATCTTCCTGCAACCCTTCCGCAGACTCGCGATATTAATGTTACAATGCTCACACCATACTCACAGGAGAGGGTGAGGAAGTACCCGTCGCACTACATCCGATTTCTTCAGTCCGGTCACTGCAGCTTGCAGCGACGACGGGTTTTTCTTCTCAATAGGGGCGAATGGGATAATCTTGTTGCTCCGAATAACAGTGAGTTTTTCGAGAAATTCATGATGCCATGCGAGCGAACGGGATTTGTCGAGACGCGTTTCGTTTGTGTTGATAGAATGGAGTATATGGTTGGGGTCAGGGGGGATACTAATATTCGAACTCGTGTTCAACTCGCGGTGAAGGAGAATGTGTTAGCCAGCGATTACGACATATTTGAAGGAAGAGCCATGCTCGTGTATATACCAGCGCCGCCTGCGGATGCCAATGCGAAGAAGGAACAGCCAGTTCTTGAGTTTCATGTCGGGGGGAAGGTGAGTGTGTATGCCGACCTTGTCGACTTGGTGTTTAAAGAACTTACTGACGAATACGGCATCTTCACCCCAGAGCAGGTGCGGGCCATGATCTCGGGCAAGGTCGCAGGGCCGGCTCCGGTTCAAGGGGTGCTTCCAGCCGGCGGGGTAACAGCGCTCGCAGAGACACCGCCAGCCCTAAGAGTACCGCTGTCCGCAAGGGCACCTCTTGCCGCGGGGGCACCTCCAGCCGCAGGGACTGCTCCACCTGACGTCTGATTAGGAGGCAGGATTGCCGAGCAGCCAGATCATCGTCAACGCGGTTGTTGCCGCAAGCACTGTTATGTTGGTTGGCAGCGGGTTCCTGCTCATCTACAGCACGACCCGCTTCTTCCACTTTGCCCATGGCCTTGTCTTTGCTGCTTGTCCCTACTTTGCCTTTTTTCTAAAGTCGTGGCTGGCGATTCCGCCTGGAGCAGCCATTGTTCTCGCCGTAGCCTTCGCAGCCGCTCTCGGCTGCCTTATGGACGTCTTGGCCTACCGGCCGTTGCGGCATAAGGGCGCATCTCCATTGGTGCTCCTCCTTGCCTCGCTGGGCCTCTACATCTTCTTGCAGAACGGGATCTCTTTAGTGTTTGGCGATGACACAAAAAGCATCCGTTCGGGGGTGGTGACAGAGGGCGTCGCCATACTGGGTGCAAGGATCACGCCGATTCAGATTACCACCATCTGCGTAAGCGCAGCTCTCGTTACCCTCCTGTTGGTTCTTCTCAGAAAAACCAGGCTGGGGCGGGCTATGCGGGCGGTGGCGAACGATCCGGAATTGGCGTTGATTTCGGGCATTGACAGTGACCGTGTCATTCTCTGGGCGTTTGGCGCGGGATCAGCCCTGGGGGGCGTGGCTGGCATTCTTGTCGCTCTTGACGTGGACATGACGCCGACGATGGGGATGAACGCCTTGCTCCTGGGCGTCGTCGCGGTGGTCGTGGGGGGCATCGATAGTATCCCCGGTCTGGTGATGGGTGCGCTACTCGTGGCTCTGGCCCAGCAGGTGGGGGCATGGCAGATTGGGTCCCAGTGGCAGGATGCGATTGTGTTTGTCGTTCTTCTGGCCTTTCTGCTCTTCAGGCCACAGGGTTTCCTTGGGAGAAAGCTGCGGAAAGCCGTCGTATAAGTCAGGGGATCGCAATGACCACAGTCCGCCGGTTTGTAGAGACGAGCGGCAAGGATGAGTGTATTCTGGTCAGCGGGAAGGCCCGTGGCCAGCCGGGCTTGTACGTGGCCTCGGTGCTCTATATGAAGCGGTTGTCGCATGCGTTCATCCCTTCGCTGAAGCAATTCTTCTCGACGAAGAACGTGGCCGCTGCCAGAAAGCAAGCCGAGGGCTGGATCACGACACGTCTGTTCTCGGGGCATGTTGTGAGGCGTCTGCGCGAGGGATAATGGAATACCTCCTTCACATCTTGATCCTTGTCGGCATCTATCTCATCCTCTCGGTGTCGCTCAACCTCATCGCCGGGTACGCAGGCCTCCTGTCCATTGCACACGCGGCCTTCTACGGGATTGGGGCCTATGTGGTCGCCCTCATGGCTCTGAACTGGCAGAGTCCTTTCTGGGTCAACATAGTCTGTGCCGTCATGCTCAGCGGTTTGCTGGGAGCACTGGTGGGGATTCCGTCGCTTCGGATTCGGGATGACTACTTCGTTATCGCCACATTTGCCTTTCAGGTTATCACGTTCAGCGTCTTGAATAACTGGGTGAGTTTCACCGGCGGCCCAATGGGGCTTCCGGGCATTCCCCAGCCGGTGATCTTGGGCTGGCAGGTTTCCACCCACCTGGAGTTTTTGCTCTTGGTCGGTTTCTTCTGTGCCCTGACGCTATTGGTTTGCCGCCGCATCGTGCGGTCACCATTCGGGCGGGTGCTGAAGGCGGTCCGCGAGGATGAAGTCTTTGCCCAAGCCGCGGGGAAGAACGTGGCGGCGTATAAGGTGCTTGTCTTCATGATTGGCGCCGGGATGGCGGCCGTGGCAGGTGCCATGTACGCATACTACATCACTTTCATCGACCCGACGAGTTTCACGGTGATGGAGTCGATCTTCATCCTGTCCATCGTGATCATCGGCGGTGCGGGGAGCCTGAGGGGGCCGATAGTCGGGGCGGTGGTGCTGGTCACGCTGCCCGAACTGCTGCGGTTTGTCGGCCTGCCAAGTTCTGTGGCCGCGAACGTCCGCCAGATACTCTACGGGGGACTCCTGGTCGCCTTCATGATGTGGCGGCCACAGGGCTTCCTGGGTGAGTACTCATTTGAGAAGGGGAGCGGCCGGGGATGACGGACGCCTTGCTCGAAGCCGAGGGCCTTGATAAGTGCTTTGACGGCGTCAAAGCCCTGGCGGATTTCTCGTGCGCGGTCCGCGAGAGAGAGATTCTCGGTCTCATAGGGCCCAACGGCGCCGGCAAGACCACGCTCTTCAACGTCCTCACCGGCTTCATCCCATCGGACGGCGGCAAAGCCACATTCAAGGGCACGAACCTACTGCGTCTGCCGCCGTACAGGATCGCGCGTGTCGGCGTCGCACGCACCTTCCAGAACCTGCGGCTCATTCGTCGCCTGAGCGTGCTCAACAACGTTCTCCTGGCGTTCCAGGGCCAACCAGGGGAGCGACTGCGGAACGTCTTCTTCCGCCCCAGGGCTAGCGCAGCACGCGAAGCGGAGAACCGCAAGGTGGCGCTGGCATTGCTGCAAGACGTGGGGTTGGCGGAGAAGGCGAATGATCCGGCCGAGGCGCTTTCCTACGGTCAGCAGAAGTTGCTGAGCCTCGTCTGCTGTCTTGCCACAGGAGCAGAACTCCTGCTCCTGGACGAGCCGGTCGCCGGCATTGCCCCAGAGATGACCGAGAGGATTCTCGCGGCGATCCGCAGCCTGCCCGGCAAGGGGAGGTCCGTGGTCCTCGTCGAGCACAACCTGGACGCTGTCATGCAGGTCTGCGACCGGGTCATCTTCATGGACGCCGGCGCCAAGGTGAGCGAGGGCACGCCGCAGGAAGTCCGCAACGACCCGAAGGTTATCGAGGCGTACCTCGATTGAGAACCGCCCGTGATGCTTGAAATCAAGAATCTTGAGGCCGGTTACGGCAAGAAGCAGGTGCTCTTCGGCGTGTCGCTGGAGGTACATGAGGGGGAGGTTGTTGCCCTGATCGGCCCTAACGGCGCCGGGAAGTCCACCGTTCTGAAGGCGGCCTGCGGCCTGATTCCGACATGGAAAGGCGAGATTCGCTTCGGCGGCGTGCTCACCAACGGCTCGACGCCGGCGCAGAACGTGGCGCGGGGGATGACGTTCTGTCCCCAGGGGAACCGCGTCTTCGATGAACTCACGGTCATGGAGAACCTTGAGATCGGCGGGTTCCAACTTCCGAAGAAGAACCTGAAGGTGCGGATCGAGGAGGTCCTCGGGGTCTTTCCGGTCTTGAAGGAACGCCTGCAACAGGAGGCGGGCAATCTAAGCGGCGGCGAACAGCAGATGCTGTCCCTGGCACGAGCGATGGTGCCCAGCCCCAGGCTCCTCCTGCTCGACGAGCCGTCCCTGGGCTTGTCACCGAACCTTGTGGCGTCTGTGTTCGGGCGGATAGCAGAGATAGGTCGCCAGACCGGGGTGGCCATGCTTGTGGTGGAGCAGAAGGTGCGAGAGGTACTGGCTATCAGTCAGCGGGTCTATTCGCTGAAACTGGGCCGCGTTGCGTTTGTGGGGGCCTCGGCGAGTCTGAAGGACGACAAAAACAAGTTGCGAGATCTGTTCCTTTAGCGTGATTCTGGGCCGTCGAGTCGTTGCCCGGCTGGGTTGTCAATCGCATGCGCCATCACGATCTCGCCCGGTTGCCACAAGCCCCGTAGCATAGAGGCCAAGGTGGAATGGCCTGTTGGGGATTGTTCCCGTGCGGCGAGTTCATCGTAACTAACCTGCGTGGAAAGGCATCAAATGAACGTTCAGATGGACACGAGCTTTGAAAGTTGGGGTGGATTCTGGCAACCCGGCGAGAATCCCCGGATTGTCCAAGGCCGACTTCTGTATGATCCTACGAAGGGCATTACGCTCGATCTGACAGAGGCCCCGTCGGGGATGCCGCCATTGGGGTCCGAGGAGCAAGCACAGTATTCAGTGCTTTTCGGACAGCTCGTAAACGGTACTCTCGTGACTGTCACAGAAGCCTTTGTTACCCAGTCTTCGTTCGGTGGAGGTATCGGGTGCCCAACCAAGCTCATCGCCAGCAGCGCGCTGTTTGGGGCACACGTACCAGACTTGGACCAGTTGCTGGTGAAATCTTACTCGATAAGGCTGACTTCACTAGAGAACTGGATGTGCGCATGCCCGGTCCAATGGAAGTGGGCAAGCGACGGCGAGAAGCACGTAGGGGTGGATATGACCTACCGGTTTCCACAACCGATTGCTGTCAGTCTTCCCAAGATGGGCTTCGACATTGAGATTGGGCACACACTCACGACGCGCCCCGGTCACTCTTCGTTCGATCTTGACGGCAAGGGCTACCTCAAAGTGGCTGCTCATGATTCACTGACAATGGAACGTGCACGGGAAATCGCATGGCAATGTCAGAATCTTATGTCCCTGCTGGTTGGGCAGAGAGTGAGCGTGAGGTCGGTTGAGGTGACACAACTGCCTACAGACACCGCTGAAACCGCGACCTCAAGTTGTCAGATTCTGTACCATCAGATCGAGAAAGCAGGTCACGACAATCTACAGGCGGCGCTGATGCTCATACCCTACGCGACCATCAAGGACGATTTTCCTCGCATGGTTGAGCAGTGGCTTGATCGTTCCGAGCAATCTGTGCTGGCCACCAACGTCTACTTTGGTTCTCTTCGCCACCAGTCGCCTGCGGTCAATGTCAAGTTCCTCGCAATTGTCCACGCGATTGAGTCATACCACCGCTCCCTCGGCGTGGGCCTATACATGGATCAGGACAAGTTCGATAAGGCCGTCGAAAGATTGCTATCGCACATCTCACCGGAGATACAGGGTGACCACCGACTGAGCCTCAAGAACCGTTTGAAGTATGGTAATGAGCACTCGTTGCGCAAGCGGCTGGCTGACATGCTGGACCGCATCCCCGAGAACGCGCGCCTGCGGATAGCGGGCGACGTAGCCAAGTTCGTTCAGCGTGTGGTCGCGACCAGGAACTACTACACGCACTACGACTGCTCATCGAAGGAAGAGTCGTTCTCCCCGAAAGAGGCGTACACAGCAGCAGAGCGCCTTCGTATTCTCCTCGTTGCGAATCTCATTCACAATCTCGGCATCAAGGATGCCGACCTGATGGGTGTCCTCGAACGAAGTCAAGACTTCCAGCACTGGCTGCGCCAGCCGCTTGTCTCGTAGTGTGTGACCCTGTGAAGCGAGTCGCACGAACGACGTGTGGAGAAGAGCGTGACCTACGATCCGAAGCTGATTGAGGACACGCAACTCAAAGAGACCGACACCACTGGCTACTACTCCCAGTGCTGCGTGTTTCTGGACGAATTCCTTGATGCTCGCCCTGACTTGGCTGACCAAGAGATTCGCAAGAGGGTGCAGCAACTGCTGGCGTGGATGTGCGCCGATCCGGAAGACCGCAACCCGAACACAGCCGCGGACATCGCTGTCGACTTGCTCCTGTTCGGGATGGTGGGCAAGGCCATGTACTTCCTCCGCAACCAAGAGCATGCGCCTCAGTTTCACAAAGAAGTCCGTCGTTTCTTCAGCGACATAAACCACGTCCGTAGCAACGCTTGGCTGTTTCACACGGCCGGGATGCTGGCTCGGGCCGGGTTCGAGGTCGCGTTTATCGGCGAGCTTGGCGATGAGGAGCGAAGGACGCCGGACTACAAAGCTCACCGTGCAGGTCTGACCGTGTTCGTTGAAGCCACTGCCCGTTCCCAGGCGCACCACCAGATCGACGACATTGCCACGTTGCTGTGGGACGTGATGCACGGCGACAAGAGCAACGGCAAGCAACTCAAGTTTGTCGACCCACAGTACGATCCAGGCTTGATCGCAGTTGATGTTTCAAACTGCAACCTTAACGCCAACGCAGCGAATCTGCCCCCCTATGTAAAGCTCAAACGAGAAGCGATTGTCGTGCAGAACGACCGAGGATACGTTTACGACTTGGCGAAAGATCCCGAGTTCTTCAGGCGAATGGAGAACACAGGAAACGTGGTCGAATATGCGATTAGGTACTTTCACGCGATGGCGGCTAAGGGGCGGTATCACGTCCGAGCGCTGCTCGTCGGGGTAGCCTTACGCTTCATCAGAGATGGCAACACGGTCTCTGCCCCCAAGGCTGCGGCGCTATTCGTCGACCGCCGTTACCCACAGTTGGCCATCCAGGCGCTCTCTCCGAGCATTTACCTGATCGATACACAATCACCGTTGCCCGAGCAAGACGAGTCCTGAAAGACGATGCCTTCTGCTCGACTCTGAGACTCACGCCAACGGCCCAACACCGCTGGCCGGGCAGTCTCATCCGCCAGCCATCGTTGGAGGCACACCGAAGCGAGAGCCCCGAGGGGCCCAGAGGCTCTCTGCGACGAGTCCAATTCCTCCCGCTCCAGTTCGCGTGGGACAGCCCCGGCGGCTGGCGAAACACGCTCTCCATAGCAGCCTGCCCGGAGAGACGCCCGGGCGGGTTGCGCCCGGGCGTGGTACGGAGGTGCGTTGAGACTACTGGCGGGCGAGGTCGGCCACCTCGAACTGGCCCCGGTCGGTCTTGCGGAACCGTGAGGCGTTGCCCTTGTTGGCGATCTCGCGGATGACGGTGGCGCAGAGGATGGCGGCGATCTTCTTGCCGGGCCCGGCCATGCCAAGAACGTCGCCCGCCAGGAGCGCCTCGCGCCGGGCCGACTGCGATTCGCTCCAGGCCGACTCGGTGGTCTGCGGGTCGTCGATGATGGCCAGGTCCGGCCGCACGACGTGTCCGTCGGCCAGTTTGTGTTTCTGGCCGCGGATGTTCCCGCCCTCAAGGCCCGTCACCACGAGGATGGCCCCCGACGCGGGCGACCCGGCCACGGTGGGCATGACGACCTTGTCGACCGTCCAGTGGATGCGCGTGGGCTCGCCGTCCAGGGTCTGGCCGCCGGCGCGGTCGTGGATCCGCTCCAGCTGCCGCTCGAGCCTCTTGTCCTCGGTGTGATTCGCTTCGGCGGCGACGCTGCCTGCGAGAAGGTCAAGTTCATCGAGCGTCAACAGGACCTCCCCCTCGCTCGGCGGGGTGTTTCGGATTCGGTCTTCGACCTCTTCGTCGAGGAAGGTGAGCGCGTCAAGCAGCCATTTGCGCTCCGCGGCGGTGAGTTTCAGCCCGACGGGCTGGCCGCGAGAGATACGGATTCGCTTCACCATGGAAAGTCACCTCTTCTTCGCCGTGAAAGCAGAATCGTCGCCGCGGTGGACGAAAATCCTGCCGACGAGCCTCCGAGGTGCTTCGAGCACCGCCCAGCCTCGGCCGCGGCAGGGGTCCATCTCATCCTGGCCGTCCCAGGACCACTCGGCCGCAGGTCTGCCGTCCCGTTCGGTGAGGCGATGGTCAATGTCACCCGAGACCAGGCCGAACTGGAACTCACCGAGGCCGTCAGGCCGGAACTCGATGAACGCAGGCACTTCCATGTCGCAGTAATCGCGGTCCCACTGCTCCATCTCGGTGATGTGCCAGCGGCCGATGATTGGGGAGCGGAGCTTGCGGCCCGGCATTGTGGGATTCTTCGGCACAGAACGCTCTCCCGCATTTCGAGACACGGGACAGGCTACCAAGACTTTCGTCGTTCGGCCATTGTTTCTTCCGCGGCACAGGAAAGGCCTGGTGTGGAAGGCCAGACGTCATCAGGCAAACGTATAAATACCAGTTCAACCAATAGTATTAGCGGCAAGAAAAGCGCGTTGCATTGGCGCTACGGTTCAGGTGAGCGTCTTCGCTAGCCGCCATAATTGCGTTCCCGAACTCCGCTCAGCACCGAAATCCAGATTTTTTGAAAGGACGTTTCCTATTTCTAAACGGGTGGAGGTTCTTGGTCTACAGATGGTAGAGGTGTAGGCCGAGAAAATCCGAGCAATCTAATCCTGGTAGGAAGAACAGGTGGCCATGACATTGGCCTTTCTCCGTGACGGTTTGGCGGGCGGTGTGAGTCGTCCGTACGGTAGGGTGTTGTCTCTTCTGGCATCATTATCCTGGCCCTCTTGCCCTGCGGCCTTCCCTAGAGCTATCAGCCGCGCCTCAAGGTCCTGCCATTTCACACAAATGCCTCCAAGCCTCGACAATGCCTTGTTTCAAGACGATTGCCCTTGATAGTGGCACGAGCAGTTCTTCTTGCGTTGCCACAATAGGGGCGGCGTACGGGATTATCGGATCTTGACGTCGAAGTTCGGATTGAAAAGCTCCTCCACGGGCTTAGCCGGACATGCCAATCTCCTGTGCGGCACTTTTCACTCGGCAGATAAAGGCTTGTAGAAAGAATCTTCGACCATGAAAGGTTCTTTCTATGAGCCATTAGCTTTATAAACTAGGCCGCCTATAGATTCCGCATGGCCACTGAAGATAGCCTAGAAGGGCTGAGGATGCGGCTGGACGGCCAGGCAACAGATAGGGGGTGCGCCTTCAAGTTAACGCCTGAGAACAAGGCCACAATCAAGAAGTTCTGGGCTGTTCTGGAAGCCAATAACCGGAACCCCAAGACTATTTATTCGTGCATTTATCCAATCGCCCTACTTGCAGATGGCCAGGCCAAGAATCTGGAGGATTTCACGTCCGGAGACATCATGCAGTTTCTCGGCAGCGTCAAACGTCGCAAGATAACAGCGACAACCGAGCAGCAGTACCGAATCAAGGTCAAGGTTTTTTACAAGTATCTACTGGGAAACTGGAAGGAAACCCCGCCTTGCGTAAAGGACGTCGTCGTCACGATACCGAAAGGGCAGCGGGTTGAGAAGGCCCCATGCGACCTGTTGGCGGCAGCAGAAATAGAATCCATGCTCAAGGTCGCTTCGACCAGAGATGCGGCCATAGTGGCCCTGCTTGCCAACACGGGGATCCGCAGGAAAGAGATATCTCTGCTCCGCGTCAAAGATTTGCATATGGCCCCCGAGGGTTACGGGACTGTTCACGTCCCGGCCGGCAAGACCGGAGCCTACGACGTCATAGTCGACGACGCCCTGCCTTACCTCAAGGCGTGGCTGTCCCAACACCCCTCAAGGGACAGGGACAGCTTCAATGACGCGCCCCTGTTCGTATCTATGTCGGACAAGAGTTGGGGACGGGCGATGGACGGCAAGTCGTTTCTGCCAATCGTCAAGACGGTTGCCCGGCGCGCCGGACTCAGCGGCAAGCGGGTTTATTGTCACCTGTTTAGGTCCACCCAGGCCACCAACAAGGCCCGCGAGGGCTGGACGGCCGAGATGATCAATTTGATGCAGGGACGGGTTCAGCACAGCCGGGTCGTGCACGAATACGTCAGGTTGGCGGGCGGAGACGTGTTGAACGAATACAGACGCCGGCGTGGTTTCGTAAAGGATGAGGCGGAAACCAAAAAAGCGATCAAGACCAAAAGCTGCTGGAAGTGCGGCGAGGCTAACCCGGAGGCCAACCTTTTCTGTTACGTGGAATCGTGCAGGGCTCCGCTCAGGGGATCCGAGCGCTTCGAGGAGATAACTAGGGCGCTGGACGTATACCATGCGATAAAGCGCATACATTCGGATCCGGATTTGCGGAGGGACCTGGAG
>Ga0307379_10004044_pt1 | contig 21079 bp, 27 predicted proteins | sample UN2MG_FD_202237 | JGI IMG/M metagenome (GOLD analysis project Ga0307379, IMG submission 202237) | Soil microbial communities from Risofladan, Vaasa, Finland - UN-2 | ecosystem: Environmental > Terrestrial > Soil > Coastal area > Acid sulfate soil | place: Finland: Risofladan, Vaasa | collected... | reverse complement strand
CATTCTACTCCCACACCACATCAACAAGAGTAAGACAGACTATACCGTGGAAGGATCCAGGTCCATCCGCCGGCCATTATCATCACTGAAGGGGCTTGGAGACGCTGCCGTGAATGCTGTTGTATCAGGGCAACCCTACGCCGATCTGCAGGACTTTGTGAACAAGGTCAATCACCAGGCTGTGAATATCAAGGTGTTCGGCATTCTGGTTGGGGCGAAAAGCATGGAGAGCTTCGGAATGACAGCCAACCAGCTCGTAGAGGGTTTTGAGACCATGAGGGTTAAGGTGAAGAAGGTCTTGAAGCAGAAAGCCAAGCAGGCTGCATTCGGTGAGCAGGATATGTTCAGCTGCGACATCTGATTCTCCACTGACACGTCACTGCTACTTTTCTCTTCCATTTCTCAGACTTCTCGTTGTATAATAGTGCCACAATTCAGATCGGTGTATCTTTCGTGAAATATCAGTGACCATTTAGTGGATGAAGAAAGAGAGCGATATGACAACATACGACGAAGCAAAGCAGATCATAGATAAGACTGACTTCCCGAGGAAGAGAGTTATAGAGAATTCCGCAGAGGTCACACTCAACGTCGGCAACATGCAATTTCTCAAAATCAGACACATGATCTCGGAAGAGGTATCATATGGATCCCAGGAGTTCATGGATGCCTATTCCATTTACGTGCAACACGAGCTTGCGACCGGCTTGAAGAGGAACATGGTTGCTACTCTGGTGAACTTGGGTAAGACGACAGATGTAGCACAGGAGTTTTTCGATCTGTGTAGAAGTAAGGTCAAGGTAAAGGAAACAAAAAAGGAGACTGATCATGGCAACGAAACCAGTGGCAGGACGGTCGGAGCAGATGAACCCGCGGGACAAGGGGCGTGCAAAGGCACAAGTGACGGACAACGAGAGGCTGTCGGAACTGTTCACAGCGGCGTTCCAGAAGGCGTCACAGGACAAAAATAGTGAATTCAGCGTTGATGAATTCGAGTGTTCGGTGCAGAAGGCTATAGACAGGAAGAGCATCTCGATGGACGTCAGGGTGTTCGGATCCTCTGCTGCTTCAACTCAAGACCAGATGTGTCGGAAAGAGAAGGGTAAGTTGGTGAAGGTCGCTAAAGGTGCCAGCAAGATCAACGTTACCTTGGACAATGACTCGATGGTGACCTTCGTCCTCGTTGACTGCATGAACTTGAACGCCACAGACTACATGCTCTGCTACAAAATGGAGTAATAAGATGAGCGGGCTAAGACTACGCAACGTGGACACCCCGGAGGAGTTCGACAGGTTTGCTGAGAGTATGGCTGTCGTGCTCCAGACTGCTGGGGGGTTGGATTACAGTGCTCTGTATCACGAGTTGGCGGAGTTATCCGTCGAACTCAGCGAGAGTCCTACAATACAGACGCTCAACTCCCAGTTGAAGAAAGTCCAGTCCGGCAAGGACAGGGCTACTAGGATACTCCAGGACGCTACGAAGAACCATCTTCTGCACAAGAGGGTGGTGGAGGTCCTGGAAAAGGGGTGGACTAAGTTCTCGGAAGCCAAGTCTCAAGACAAGCGTGAGGCTGAGGCGGCACTCAAGTTGTCGGAGTTCATTGTTGCGACTGCTGAGGCGGAGTCTTTCTATCGCGGAGTGTCTAATATCGTCTACAATATGGCTAGTCAGCACGAGGTCTTATCAGAGCAGGTTTCCTGCTACAACATGATGCTCAAGCTTAGGGACTTTACGACATACCTGAAAGATGGTGATCCCCTCAAGAAGCTCGTTGAGCACGATGCCGGGCTGAATGTCGGACTGAATGCCGAGGCGGTCGGCGCCAGCGGTGACGACATTAGCGGCTGGAAAGATTAATAGTTTCCAATGTATGAAAACGGAGTATAATCTCTGTAACGACCATTAAGTGGATGTTCAGTGGTCGGCTGCCTGCCCTAGTGGGTAGGAACAACAGCTGGCTGTGTAGCACACCTTGGGAAAGCCTGTTATGGCTAGAGCAAGGTAAACAGAAAGGTCGATGAGTCATGGATATTACATCCGACAACATCGAGGGTTGGTCCGACGGAGAATCGTCGGGAGACGGCAAGAAGCCGGGTAATAAGGGTGACAGGGTTTCTCTCTTCATGAAGTTGGAGGAGAGGAAGGACACCTATCGAATTCGCTTAGTCAGGCGAATCAGCAAATTCCGCAAGCACTTTGATGCCTTCAAGCCGCTCGGCAAGATGGGCATCATCAGTCCCGCCTACAACAAGGATACCGAGAAGGACCTTGACGTAGCGTGGAGCAAGGGTAACTGGTGCCCCCGTAAGCGGGGTGCGTTGCTCGTGATCGATAGGGAACATCCAGGTGGCTTGCGTCTCCTGGAGGTGGGCGAACAGTTGTATGGCACGTGGCGCAACTTCGCCGAGAAGGTCAAGGTCGATCCGTGTAATCCCGACAAGGCGCCTGATTGGATCATCAGCGTCGAGAAGGGGGACAACAATCAAATCGGGTACAAGACCTTCCCTGATCCGGTCGGGGCAGCTCCCTTGACTGCTGAGGAAAGGGCAATGATACAGAACTTCAAGTACTCTATCGCAGAGTTGGAAGAGAAGTTCTACAAGAAGGCCACCTCAGAAGAGATACGGGAGCTCTGGGAGAGCCTTCCCGAGGACAAGAAAGTGGCTAAGAAAAAAGACGGCAAGGATGGCGATAACAAGAAGTCGCCGTCGGTGTCGTCCGCACAGAAGTCAACTCAGACGACGTCTAGTTCGACTCCCGCAGCTAAGCCTGCGGCATCCGAGGACGCAGTATCCAACGATGATACGGACACCCAGAACTCCCCGCTAGAAGGTGACGAGGAGTCAGCTGGTAGTCTGTTCTAAGTTAAGACGAGACAATTGGTTCCCTGCCAGGGTTTTATCCCCTGGTGGGGGACTCTCTATGAAAGGAATACAACATGTCTAAGGTTGATTTGAAGGCATCTCTCGATAGTATAACGAAACTCCTGGGTGGTAAAGAACATTGTAGGATCAATATTTTCTCCAAAATCAAGGATGAGGCTTTTGAAGTCATTCCATTTGGAATACCTGCAGTGGACGAGGCGAGTTCCGTTGGAGGAATCAAACGTGGCGGGGTGGTGGAGCTTTACGGTTTAGAGTCGAGCGGAAAAAGCTGGCTGACCCTCAAGCTCATAGCTTCTGCACAGAAGCTCGGGCTGAGATGCTGTCTTCTAGATCCTGAGCATGCGTTTATGCCAGAGTGGGCGACCAAGCAGGGGGTTGATATTGATCGACTACTGTACGGAGCCGATTTCGATCACGGCGAGGACTGCCTGAACCACGCTAAGGCGATGGCTCAGAGTGGTGAAGTTGATCTGCAAATTATCGATTCGACAGCGGCTCTTGTTCCGAAGGATGTGCTGGAGAGTAATATAGAAGATAAGGGGATGGCACAATTAGCTCGCATGATGTCGACGGCGGTGGCTCAGATACAGGACGCTGGCGCCAAGAACAAATGCACCACGGTTTTCATCAACCAGATCAGGCACAAGGTTGGGGTGGTGTTTGGTAACCCCGAGGATACTCCTGGTGGCAAGGCCCTCAAGTTCTACGCCTGCCAGAGGCTTAGTGTCAGACGCATAAGCGTGCTCAAGGAAGAGAAGAGCAAGGATGAAGATAAGAAGCCTGTGATAGGCATCAGGTCGCGGGTGAAGTTCGAAAAGAACAGGGTTGGCAAACCGTTCGGCGAGGCTGAATTCGAGATATACTTCGACTCCACCACGAATGGTCCGATTATCCAGCTCCTCGATATGGCTTATAGGAAGCCAATCCAGCTCATCAAGAGGAAGAAGATAAACGATGAGATGCACTACGTGTGGAACCTAGATGGGCAGGGGGAAGACACGGGATGTGCGTCGCTCGCCACCTTGGCAGAGTGGGTTTCGATGCAGGGGTTCGTAGTTCCACTCCTGGATAAGGTGGAAGAGAAAGCCAAAACAGAGAAGTTGGTCGTTCCCGAAGAGGTTTTGGGTCTCAGAAATACCCCGTCTACATCTGAAGTTGAAGCGGAGATTGATGGGAAGAAATAGATGGAACTCTCGGCATTTGCGACAACATGCCACTCTATCTTACTGTCGGGAGTCGAAGGTAGCAAGCAGGCCTTTGACTACCTGACGGTGGAGAGGGGCATCTCGTTAGACTCCCTGAAGGAGCATCTCATAGGGTACTGCCCCAAGGGGTGTGAACTTTTTGGCGATGATAGCGAGAAGAGGGTGAACGAGCGTCTCTATAGCAGGATAGTAGTTCCTGTGAAGGATGAGTTCGGTCGCTTTGTTGGCGCCGCCGCGAGATGTCCAGACAAGGGAAGTAAGGGGTGGTGGAATAGCCGATTTGACAAGGAACACCACCTCTACATGTTCGACCTGGCCAGGAAAAGTATCTTCGAAAAGAACAAGTGTTATGTATTTGAAGGATATATGGACCCAATGGCTTTGAGACAACGTGGTCTCCCAAACTCCATCGCCATGATGGGGACAAGCCTTGGCTATCGCCGCATAGGGCTTCTAGCTCGATATTGCAACGAATTATGCCTCTGCTTCGACAACGATCCAAACGATGCTGGGCTTATGGGGCAACTCAAAACCATGGCAGACTTATGGTCTCTTGGTTTCGGTAAGATATCTAAAGTAAGGCTTCCACAGGGTGTGGATCCTGACGAGTTTGTGGCTCAGAAGGGAATCGACGGTTTCCTGGCTCTGGAGGAGGTCATTCAAGACTGTGAAATGAAACATGCGAAAAAAACCTGGGAAGCATTAAAGGCTAAACAGAAATTGGCTAGGGAGAAAAAACATGACTGATGTTAGTAACAACGTAGATAGTTCTAGCACTCAGGACGAATGGGATAAGCTGGCTGACGAATATGTCGGGACAAGTGGTCTTTTTCAGGTTACCGACAACGAGAAGAGGGTATTCAAGCAGGTTGACAGGGCGAAGGAAGACCTGATGGTGAGGAAGTTCAAGGATACTCAAGATACGATCCTTATGAGTGAGCTCTTCCATATGAGGGAGCCAACCCTTTGGGTGTGGGCGAAGAAATTCGCTTGGTTGGATTCGGAAGATGATATGTTTAGCGAATTCAAGCTGGTCTGGACCAACTGTCTCAATCAGTATGAGTATGAGGCGAAAATCAGACCCGTCAAGACGAAGCAAGGTGGACTTGTTTTCGATGAAAAAGGCAAGCCAGTGACTAAACTCAGGAGAACAGCTTTCAATACGTACCTCTTCACGTCAATCAGGAACAGGGCATGGAACATCATCAAGAAGAGAAATACGAAGAAGATGCTCGACCAGAATGGAAAGTCCATCCTGGACTCCATGATGTCGTTCGACTACGATTATGGCACGGGACCAGGCGATCCCTTGACTTTGCATGACACCGTGAGTGATAAGAAAACTCCTAAGGCGGACAGTTCAGCTCAGGTCGAGGACATCATAAGGGATGTTTCGCAGGGTGACGAGGAGGTTGGGGAAATATTGAGGAAATTCGTGAAGTACAACTACCTCAGGAGGCTCAGTACGGCGTGCTGCTTGAAGTCTGGAACGCTACAGATTAACAAAGGTGACATGGGCGTACTCATTGATGGTAGTACTGTCGCTGTTGAGTATCTCGTGGAGATGATAAAGTCCACCGGGGCGTATTCAGGAAAGTTCAAGCTACTCAACTACGCCTTGTATCCTGGTAGAGTTCAGTTTGAGGTGTTGGTGAGGAATGATAGGGTGATGAGGAAACTCAAGAACGCCGTACGGTTATGTATCGAGAGGAGCAGAAGTGACAAAAGTGATAGTTGGGTGTATAATGTCTCCAATCTCGGAATAAACGGGAGTAATGAAACATCAAGGAGACAAAGTGAACGAAGAAACAAACATAACGCAACCAAGTGCCCGGGCTGCAAGCGCAGAGGGTAGACCTTCTAACCGCGACAATGATAAGCCGAGAACCTACAGCAATATCCTGAAGGTCAAGTCTGATCCGCCAGGTATTAGCGACGAGGAGCGTGCAAAGAGTAAGAAAGCCTTGGCTGGAGCCATAGCTCATGGGCTTAGGCAGTTTGGCGAGGTGCAGGTTAGAGCGTTCGGCGAGGCTTGTGTAAATAAAGCCGCCTTCTCAATCGGGATAGCGTCTGGGATGGTCAGTGTCCATGGTCACGATCTTTACTGTCGCCCCTGCTTCATAACCGCCGACATGAGCGGTAAGGAGGTTACGGGTATATCGTTTCTGGTTGTGACCAGCCAAATGACAGAAAAGAGATAAGGACAAGACATGATTTGGACTCTCAGATCTCTCATTGACAGTACGAACAGTGTTACGGCTGAGATAGATGGCAAATGGGTGCCTTCCCGTCCTGTGAACTGGAAATATCGAACCTTCTTTGAGCGTGTTAGAGAGAGCTGGATGGTGTTTGTAGGGAAGGCTGAAGCGTTCACGTGGCCACAGGGGCAATGACCGCAAGACGCTTCGGTTAAGAACATGGACGGGATACTGGCATATAAGACTTCAATCCAGAGAGCAATTTCCAACATCTGCGAGGTTGGGCAGCAGATGTCCCCATCGATCCTTATAGAAGAGGTTGTGTCCAAAGAGCAGCCCAATATATCTCTGTGGCAGTGTCTTGATATTCGAGACTTCTCCACAGCCAGGTTCTTTGTGGCTCCTCGCTTGTATCCGCCAGGATTGACAGTTTTCGAGGTGGATTTCCTGAGCCGGCATGAAATTATGCCGCCTATGAATAGGGACAAGATGCCATCAGACTGGCTCGAATGGGGGGTCGTGGTCGATAACAACATTCATGTGCTCGACAGGGAGGTCTTTCTAAAGACGATATTGACTCCTGAAATGTTCCTTGCGCTTCCTAAATACCGGTTTGAAGCCTTTTGTGACGACATCCAGGCTAGTCAGGAGGATTCTAACGCACCAAGCGTTCCTCAGTCTATTTTCAACGTCCTGACGAGTAAGAAAAATGGCTATTCTTTTCTATTGTTCCTTGACAATCCTAATCCAATGAGTTATAGTGATGTCATAACATTGAGTTACATTCATTCGTGCTTAGAAGGGAAGAGATATGAAAAGTCTGATCTGCACCGACTTGCATCTGAACAACTCCAACTATGGACGAGTTGACACGGACGGTTTATCCTTCAGGACAAGGGACTTTTGCCGGGCTTTCGAGGTTGTTGTCAATCAAGCTATCGACATGAGGAAGGGCGGTCAGCTTGATCGTTTCATCATAACTGGCGATATCTACGAGACACTACATCCTGCCAGTAATGTGCATCGCTTCTTTCTCAGGCAGGTGAAGAGACTCAGTGCGGCGGGGCTGTTGGTGGACATACTTGTCGGCAACCATGATGCTTGCTTCTTCCATCATGCTGTGGAGCCAGTGATCGGGGCGGATTTCCAGAACGTCAAGGTGTACTATAAGACGGAGGTCGTGGACACTGATGACGCTTTGTTATTGATGTTCCCGCATTCCCAGTCATTGGAGAGGCAGGAGATAGGATTCCGGGACGCCCTACACCAGTTCGTTCGGGATACGGCTGATAGTGTCAAGATCGCCAAGGAGGCTGGCAAGGACATATTGTTCTTTGGGCATTTTGGGACGTTTGGAGCTGCAATGAACGGTCTTGAGGTGAACAAAGACGCCGCTAACATCACAATGGGTGACCTCCAAATGCTCGCTGCAGACTACATTTTCCTTGGCGACTACCACACGTTTCAGAGGCTTGCAGTGGATGGCTCACGAGCCTTCTACGTTGGTAGTCTGGAGAGGGGCGATTTCAATGACACGGCGCCGCAGAAGGGATATATGGTCTATGATTCGAAATCGACCGGTGACCGGGAGTTGGGAAAGGTAACTTTCGTGCCATACACCCAAGGTCGAAGGTTCGTTGATCTGACGGTTCGATCGGACAACTTCGCCCAGATCATATCCGACGCCAAGGCTGACATTCCCGACAGCATAGTCAGAATACATTTTGTGGGTACCACGGAGGAACATAAACAGTTTGCCGAGGGTAAGAAGGCGTTTAAGGAGGTGTTGTCACGGGCATCTCACATAGTATTGAAGAAGAGTGTTATTGACCCCGTCAACGACAAGAAGATACAGGAGTTGAGGCATGAGCTGGAGGAGATCGGCCATGTTGAGTCGTCTGACATCATGAATATCATGAATACCTGCTTGGCGTCCGATCTGTCTGACGCCACCGAGCGGGAAGCCACTATCAATCTCGGCAAGGTTATCATGAGTAAGGTTAAGGAGTATCAGACTGTCACTGCCCAAGGTACACCCGGCAGGATAATGGTGCACGGTGTGAAGATGCACAACTTCATGCGGTTCGGGGAGGAGAACAATATCGTCGAGTTCGACCCGGGCTCCGCAAGGCTCCTAGACATGATGGGCGATTCTTTCAAGATGGACAAGGGGCTTAAGCAGAAGATGATGTCCGAGTCCAAGACGTTCATGGACGGGCTGTCAAAGGGTGATAGGAAGCTGATCTCGATAGTCGGCAGGATAGACGGTAACGACAAAGACAGCAACGGTGCCGGTAAGAGTTCAGTATTCGAGGGTATATCTTATGGTTTCTTCGAGAAACTGGTGAGGGAGTTCGCCCACAAGGACACGATGGACGGTAAGTCAACCACCTCGGTAATGACTTACGTTGACGGGGCACCTAAGGGTCTCTGCTATGTCGAAATACTCTTCAGTTCGGAAAGTGAGCTGTGGTTAGTCAAGCGTGGCAGAAAAACATCTAAGAACGGAGCTACGACTGGGGAGTTCGGGATCTTTTGTCTGAGCTCCGAGGTCGGCGAAGAAGGGTCGAGGTCTGGGCACAGGAAGAAGGACGCCAGTGAGACTCTCGCACAGTTACTCAAGATGGATTACGAGACTTTTTCCAACTCCGTCATGTTCGGGCAGATGGACTCTGGTAGATTCATACGGGGTACTGATAAGGTCAAGAAGGAGATAGTCATCAAGATACTCCAGCTGGCTATCCTGGACGATTACCTGGAGGAGACTAGGGAAATGAAGAGGGCTACGGAGAAGGACATAGCTGCCCAACAGTCTCATATTGCTGCACTTACCGAGGCGGTGCTCGACGAGGCCGGCGTGATCAACGCCAAAATAGCGATCTCTACCATGGACACAGAGGTGAAGCAGATGGAGGAGAACATCTTGCAGGCTGAGTCCAGCTTGAAAGACAAGAGAGCCGCACCAGTGTTTACGCAGAAGTCATCGCTGGATAAGGAATGGAGTCTGCAGTATCAAATCGTCATCCAGAAGGAGAAGGATCTCGACTCTCGCCTACAGGTAGTCAAGGATGCGATTGATAAGACCAACCAGAGGTTGTCGTCAGCCAGGTTGGACGTGCAGTCTGTGTCTAATGAGGCGACTCAATGCGAGTCTCAAATCAAGTCGCTCGAAACCAATGTATCTTCGTTCAATCAGGTTGATCACGACAAGAAGATTGACATGGTCGCCAAGGCAAAGGAGGCGAAACCCCAGAGGCAGAAGGAACTTGCTGATAGACGTGCTGGGCTCCAGTTGTTGACGTCTGACAGGAGCAAGGTAGCGAGCCAGATAGATGTCCTGAACACCAAGATCAAGCTGAAGCAGGATGGGTTGCTTGTAGCCGCCGAAGGCGTAGCCAAGTGTAACGCTGAAATCGAAAGGATCGAGGGTAGCCTCAAAGGGTTCGACAAGAAAGGCTACGACGATGGGATGGCTTCAGTGGCTCTCGCCAAGGAGAAGAAGGTTCAGCAACAGAAGAGGTTGGCGGAGATCAACTCAGAGCTTCAGGTCCTGGCATCCTCCAAGGGGGCGACAGAGGGGTTGATAGGATCGTTGGTTGCCAAGATGGAGAAGTTCCGGGCGAAACTTGAATCGAAGAGTTTCACGTGCCACGAATGCGAAAACGTCGTGACACCCGAGCACTTTGAGAGCAAGATCAAGGCATGTCAGACAGAGAAGGAGGCTTTGGAAGCCAAGCTGTCTGATTACAACAAGATTTACGGAAAAGCGACTCAAGGGTTGGCTGAGACCAAGAGTGAGCTAGATGCGGCGGAAGCATGCATAGCTTTAGAGGCTGTCTTCATCGCCAAGAAGACCTCTTTTGACCAGAACTCTGAGAAGTTGGAACAGCAGAGGAAGGATCTTGCCAAACACGAGTCGGACAAGAAGGCTCTGGAAACTGGAGGGCAAACCGAGCTGAAAGATTTGGAGGCATGTACAACCAGGCTGTCCGATCTCGATAAGGCACATGCTGAGGCTGCAATCAAGATCGCCGACATTGAGAAGAAGATAGCCAACATAGACATCTACATGACGATGGAGTCTGAGCTGCTCACTAAGAAGTTAACCTTTGACAAGAACATGGAGAGTTTAGCGGAGAGGAAGTTGAACCTTGAAGCGATCGCCAAGAGGAAGGTTGATGTCGAGACGAGGGTCGTTCAGGAAGAAACAGAGGTGAAGTTGGCGGAGAGCAAGCTTGCCGACGCCCAGAAGACCCGGGACGCAGAGGTTGCCCCGCTGAAAGCCAAGTTGGTGGAAATACAGAGGGATATCGATGGGCTGTCCGAGTCGTTGAGGAAGGTTACGGAAGAGATAGCCGTGCTGGAGAGTAAACTGTCGTCTATGAGGTCGTCTAGAGACTCTAAGATGGCTGAACGTGTTTCGCTAGCCACTAAGGTAGATGAGGCTGACAAAACCAGGGCGAAGATAGCGGACAAGTCGCTGGAGTTGTCGCAGAAGCGTGAGCTGCTGGATAGGCTTCTCAGGCTGGAAAAGGTGTTTGGACTGGACGGCATGAGGACGCAGATTGTCGAGAAGTACCTACCGCTTCTGAACTTGTATTGTTCTGAGTTTCTGGAAATTATATCGAAAAGCAGGATGTCAGCGGCCGTCACGATGGACGGAGGAGAGATGGACATAGTCGTTACTGGAAGTGCGGCTCCCCGTGGTGAGCTGCTCTCGGGCGGAGAGTTCGAGAGACTGAGATTATCTATGGACATAGCTCTTGGACTCCTGTCGCTGTACAGAAACGACAGTGCACCAGACTTCGTCTGTGCTGACGAGATACTCGCTCCGATAGACGAGGGCGGAAAGGATCTGATGTTCGACGTGATCAGGAAGCTTCAGGATCATTTCAGAATGGTCGTTGTGATAAGTCACGATAAGATGATACAAGAGAAGATCAAGGACGTCATCGTGGTGAGCAAGACCGGGGACGTGAGCAGGATAGAAAAGCAAGCCCACGCAACCTAATAGATCACACATATTAGAGGAGAATTATGGGTAATCCAAAAGCCAATCGCAAAAAGGTAGGTTCGGTTAAGCAGAAGTTTGTCTATCGTCTTCAACCAGGTGACGGTCATGGTCGCACGTTCGAGATAGGGGAGTGCAACGCCCCGCGATCTTTTCCGCGTATGTGGTGTGATCGTAGGGTCTGCGAAGGTTTTTGGGGTGACGAGAAACTCTGTCAGCAGACAGTAAAATCCATGAATGGAGCTAGAAAATGAATATTCCGAGTTTGGAGATTTTCTACCCCGGCTCGGAGACTCTTTGTGCCATCAAGGAGGGGATGGACGTTATAAGGGTAGTTCAGCAGGGGGATATGCGGAGTCTCTTAATGGGATATGGGCTGGCTCATATGCATGGTAGCATAAGCGTTTCTGACCCGACAAAGCTTGTTAATCAATTCTCTCAGAAGTTCATGCAAACCTTCAGGTTCGTGCCAGCTCCCCAAAACATTCTTGTTGTGGGTCTTGGTGTTGGATCGGTACCCATGGCTATGGCGAAGCACGTCGTTGATGCTAAGATAGAGGTATTGGAAATATCGCCTGTGATTCACAAGCTGGCAAGAGAGTATTTCATGTTTAACGATCTTTCTGGAAATATCACAACCACAATAGGTGACGCATTCATCACCATTCAGAGTATCGAGAAGGAGAGTTTAGATATGGTGCTGTTGGATGGCTTCGGAACTAGCTACATCCCCATCCAGCTCATGTGCAGTGAGTTCATGAAGTTCGTTAAGAGGGCTTTGAAGAGTAGGGCGGTCGTTGCGGTGAACTTGTTGCGGCACCATGTCTCATTCAATAGGCACATGAAGAGTATGATAGACGCCTTTGGTGACGACATCTATTTGATGGAATGTGGGAATGGAATTACCAACTCCATGATCTTTTTCTCTATAGGAGGGCTCAAGCCAAAATTTCCTCTTTCGTTCGATGATCAGAATGCGACTCCCATTCCGTATCCTGATAAGCAATCATTCGCCGGGGAGAAGCCGTTCACGCTCGGTGGATAAAGGAGCTTAATGAACCAGAGAAAACGAATAGATTGGCACGAGGCACTGAATGGTCAGGATGTGGATGCGTTTTATAAAGAGATCACCTCGTGTCTCTATGACACCTGTAGTCATGAAGTGTATCGCGAAGTCTGGATGGCGTTGCGTCCGATTTTGAGTGTATATTCCACCACAGTCTGGCGAGCTATAGGAGATTGGAACAAGGAAATAATGTATAATGCTGGCATCAACAGGAGGAATTCCAGAAATGCCGAAGCATAATAAGAGTAAACAGCAAGTCATGTCGCCACAGACGAAGTTAGTTGGGTTATCCGATCAACTACAGAAGATATATTCCGTCGAGGATCTTAGCACAACATGCTGCCGCCAGTGCACGTGCTGCAGAGTAGCATGCCCCCAGATGAAGTACAGCGAGGCCGTCAATATCATAGACCATGTTTGGAACACATGGAGTAAACCTGACAAAAAAGACCTACTGGTGAATTGCGTGACCTATTATTTCTCCGACAGTTTAGTGAAGCCTTGTCTTCTATTGAAGGGCGACGAGTGCCGTGAATACAAAAACAGACCGCTCAACTGCCGGCTCTATGGATTGTGGCCGAATGATATGTGGGAAAAGAGGGTAGAGGCATTCTCGAAGCAGACCGACTTATCAAGAGACAAGCTTCCCTTGAACACACAATGTCCTCATGTAAGGCGGAAGAATGGACAGCCCCTCACCGAGGGCAAAATCATCGCACTGTTCAAAACTATTGATAGGTTAGACAGACAAATGGGGCTCTCAGAGACACAGACCATGACTGCGTGGAATTACAGGACCCTTCACGACTGGGTGCTCCTGAAGTTTTGGGGTGAGCATACTCTCGTGCAATGGACGAACTACGTCCTTGCCATGAGCTGGGAGGAGAGGGAGGCTATACTCGAAATCTTCTATAAGATAGTAGACGAGAAGCTAAATAACATAGTGTGATGGAAACGAGCATGGAGGAAAATATGGACGAGAATCAGAGTGTAGAGCACCAGTCAGCCGAGGTTGTATCGTCGACACCGGTCATGGACAACATATCTGCACCGCAGCGACTTCCGACAACCGCCGAGATGAAAGGCAACGCAAGACAGGAAGGTGAGTCGTTCGAGGACTACAAGAAGCGTCGGAAGATTGAGCAGATCGCCATTAAGCAGTTACTCAAGGGCAAAGTGCGACCTCATCCTGGCGCTTACAATTCCCACTAAGATTATTGTGAAAATCCTGGAGATAAAACGCCAGATATTGGACAGGTTAGGCGAGATATTCATTTGTCTGGCTCGGTTGTGCTGGTCGAGCGGGAGGAGTTTGAGGCATTGTTGGATATGCGGCGCCAATCCCGGGATGGGACCCATCTGGGGCGGAGGTATGACTTGTTGGCATTGTCACGATAGGTGGGAGAAATACCACACCCCCATGGACGACATGGTTGTGGACTGGAGAGGGATAGGTAGAATTTTAAAAAGCAGTGGGGTAAAGCATGGATAGTCCCAAAATTATAAAAGGATGGGTCAAAAGAGCGAAATACTATCCAGAGCAGCACAGCATAATCATTGTCCTGGAGGAAGTCGAGTCACGCCGTCCAATGAAGCCGATGCAGGTTTCCGTAAATACATTCATAGCGATGGGCATTGCCGCAGCCCTCGATGATGACGAGGCGTGGCGCTTTTTCGCCTCCGCCCTGGAGAAGAGAACTGAACCCATAGCCATAGAGTTTGAAGCCACGAAGACTGATCAAGATCCGATATGACCATAATTCAAATCATCACTGCCCCGGATTGTGAAAACTGCATCATGATCAAGAAAAGGATCAGAGCTCTGTTGGATAACAATAAAATCAAGGCAAAGATTGTTGAGATCGACTCTGAATCTGAAGATGCTGTGAGCCTGGCGATTACACATGGGCTTGACAACGTCCCGTCTTTTGTGGTAAATACCATTCCGTTCAATAATGAAAACTTCGATGCAAAAAGTTTCGTTGACGCAACCAGAGGGAAACCTACCTGAAATAGTCGGTATGAATATGGTTGCCGAGGCCGGCTATCCTAGGGTTATATGTCCAGTGGTGTTTCTTAAGGGGTGTAACCTCCGCTGTCCATACTGCATGAACTCGTACATCGTGGACAAGCACGCCGATACAAATCCAATATCACTGGAAAAGGTGTTCTCTAAACTCCATTCCGTTTATGCGACAACGGTTTTGGTGTCGGGTGGAGAACCTTGCACCCACGAGAACCTTTCGCATCTCCTGAAATACTTCAGAGATAACAATGTGGCTCCAAGGTTGGCAACCAACGGGACTGTACCAGGTGTTCTGGGCAATCTACTGCATCACAGGATGGTTGACTTCGTGGCTCTGGACATCAAGGCGGACATATTTGCAGACGTTCCCGATGTGGAAAGGGGTCTTGGGATCGGTTACGCCGAGTTGGTAAAGCAGTCTTTGGGTTTGTTGGAGTCACACCGTAACGAGATTGATTATGAGATTAGGACAACACTTTACCCTTCCATAGTATCCTTGGATGTGATAGATTCATTGTCTAAGCACATCCCCCGTGGTGCAAGATGGGTTTTGCAGCAGTTCAGGGCAACAGACACCGTCCTGCAGAAGGAGGCGAAGTCTGTCAAGCCATATGATGACATTATGCTTGCACAGATGATCGAGTTGGCGAAGAGTAACGGTGTGACAAGTGTTGCAATTAGATATCCATAACTCAAGTCAGGATAAGTGTCATGTTAAGAAGTTCAAGAAGAAAAAACATCTATGCATCTATGTATGAAGGATTCGACATATCTGAGGGTTTAGTGATGCACTTGGAACACCAAATCGTGTTTGGTGTAAGCGGTGTAAGCCTAGATGTATGGAATGATGTTGTTAAAGTCCTGAACAACCGTACGTTTTTCTCTATACGGAATAGTGTCCATGTTGCAGTGGAACAGTGGAATGTACAAACAATGATGTTGCCGAACCGCCGTGTGGTGTGATTCGGTTGTTGGTGATCGTGTAAGATGTGTGGAGTCAACACAACAAAGGGAGGTAGTAATGCCTACGGAAAAGCCAGTTAGAGAGGAAAAGGAGTATTCGGTGGTCGAAGAAGCGAGTGAGATAGTCGTCAAGCTCCAGCAGCGGTATCCAAAGGTACTGTGGGCTGTGATCCCGGAACAGGTGGTTGTACTCGGGGTAACAAACAAGGAGCGGCCGAAGACCATGCGGAAGCTCGCCAAGATCACGAGAATCACGCCAGCCTACAAAGCTCTCATACGACAGCTTCGTGGCAAGGTGAAGTACTTCATCGAGGTGTACTTCAGTGACTGGCACGCTTGGAGCAATGCCAGGCGGCAATGGGTGATCTTCCATGAGTTGGTGCATATACCAGGTCCAGATGAGAGTGGTCTTGTTAAGCATGACGTGGAGGATTTCGAACTTGTGCTCGACGCCGTTGGTTTGAGCTGGTTCGAGCGGGAGAGCCTGCCCGACCTGCTGGATGGTGAGCTGTTCCCGTTCAAAGAGTCTCTATCTGTCAGGCTCCATCTCAAGCCGGAGAACGAGCAGGATGGAAGTGCGCCTGAAGAAAATCCCGACGAGGTATGATATGTCATTCCTGGTTGGAGGCGATAATCCGATACTTAGAGTAAGGTGCAAGCCGTGCCCCGACGCCAAGACAGCCCTGCGGGTTGTTGAGGAGCTGGAGCAGTGTATGCTCAGTAAGATGAATTGTATCGGACTCGCCGCCAACCAGGTCGGCATAGATTGTGCCGTGGCGATCATCAGGTTGCCCGGTGTGAAGATAGATTTGATAAATCCGTCAGTGATAGCGACTGATGGACTGTTCGTAAGTACAGAAGAGGGGTGCATGAGCTTCCCGGGTCGGAGGTTCAACGTCCCCAGATTCACGATATTCAAGATTGAGAACTTCGCAGTTTGGCCTTCGGGGCAAAACGCCCTTCCGATGGAATGTATTGGGACCAATCCATATCATTCGCCTCATAAGAGTTCCAGTGCCCCCATCGATAGCAGGCTAGTGGCTCAGACGATCGTGTTCAACCATAACCAGCCAATCGAGGCTCTGGGTAGCTTCATAAGTATAGCGGCTCAACACGAGTGCGATCACCTATTCGGCGTGGTCTTGCCGTCCAAAGAGGGCGTCCAAGAGATTGCTGGCGCCCCAGTTGAGTCAGCGGGGTTGGCGAAGGTTGGTCGGAACGACCCTTGTCCTTGCGGAAGCGGCAGAAAATACAAGAAGTGCTGTCTTGCAAACATCAAGGGCTAAATGGATTTCTTCGTCAAACACTTTGGTAGAAGCTTGAGAGAGATTTTCAGAGTTCACCCTCCTGCCAAAATACATCCACTAATTCGTCTACGTAGGAGTTGTGTGGAGCAGATGGAAAAGCAAGTTTCTTGTCCGGTGATGGAGGAGGTGCTGAACGAGATTGGTTTTATAGAGAGTTCTGATTTGAATCGTGCTACTTACCTTTTTATTAACCTGTTTTTCAGCATAGATATTAACACACACCGTAACACCAGCGATGTATTTTCGATAGCACCCGATTTTGAAACAAAACAATGGATAGTTGGTCCAGTCACGCATCATGTGCCGCTAGGCTCGATGCGCTACCTTGTGCGTCGAGCCTTGGTAGTTCCGAAATGGAACGGTTGGTAATTATTTGTTCTTGACTTTAGACTATCAATACATTATGTTCATACTACGAAATAGGAGATAGAAAATGGCAGATACATCAAAAATCCAGGACTTGGAAGACCAGATCAGGCGACACAATCAGCTTTACTACGATCAGGATAGTCCAGAGATATCTGACGTTGAATATGATACTTTAAAGGCAGAGCTTCAGAAACTCGCTCCGGAATCGTCCGTTCTGACTGAGGAGATAGGCAACACCACGTTCGGCGAGCCAGTGAAACACACTACGCTCGTAGCCTCACTCCCTAAATGCCACACGTCAGGGGAAATCGTAGCGAAGTTCGGAGACAAGAAGGTGGTCTGGATGCCCAAAGTTGATGGGCTGTCCCTCACGCTCAGATATGAGAGTGGCAAGCTGACCCTCGCTGCGACCCGGGGGAATGGTTACCAGGGGGAGAATGTCATAGCCAACGCCAAGTACATCAAGGATATCCCGCAGAATATATCGTACGAGGGCGTGGTGGAAATCCGTGGTGAGGGGGTCATATACAAGGTGGACTTCTATGGGACGATGGATCAACCCGGCTATGGTGGAAAGCCAGAGGGTATGGTCAACCCGAGGAACGCCGCCGCTGGGGCTGTCAGGCAGAAGGACGCCAAAGTGACTGCCGAGAGAAACGTCCGATTCGTGGCGTACAAAGCGATATTCCCCGCTGGCGAGGGGGTTGTAACGCAGACTGAGGCAATGAATTTCCTAGAGAGCCAAGGCTTTAAGATATGTCCATTTGAAACTGTGGATATGTATCAGTTCGGGACTCCTGCAGTCGAGCACAAGATTGAGGCATATCACATAATGGACTGGCCTTACGAGACAGACGGAGTGGTCATTATTCTTGACAGTTTTGCGGAGTACGAAGCCGCCGGCGTGACGGGCAAGTATCCGAAGGGAGCGTTGGCCTATAAGTTTGCGGACGAAAAGGCCGTCTCCAAAGTAACCGGTATCGAATGGACTACTACCCGGCAAGGTCGAGTTGTTCCAGTCGCCGTGATAGAGCCTACAGAGATATGTGGGAGTACTGTGTCCAGGATTACCATGAACAACATCGAATGGCTGGAGAACACAGATGTTGGAGTCGGTGACAGGATAGAGTTCATCAAGGCGAATGAGATCATACCGCAACTGTCGAGTGTGCTGGATAGGGCAATCACCAGGATCAGGAATACCCCTCACGAGTGTCCTTCTTGCGGTGGTGATCTGTCAAGGGAGGGTGTAGATATTGTTTGCAGGAACGATGGGTGCCCCGCTCAGTTCATCAAATACATCAGACACATCCTCGTGAAGCTCAATGTGAAGGGATTGGCGGAGGCGACTCTTAGCCAGATGGAAGAGAAGGGGTTACTCAAGGAACCTTGGGATATCTTTGGACTTAACGTGAACCAGCTCACGATGGCTGGCTTCGGGCAGGGCGAGGCGGAGAATTGGGTGGAAGTTTTGTCTTGCGTGACAACCACCCCACAGAAGCTATTGGCTTGCATGGGTATAGCTTGCTGGGGTGAAAGGATGTTCGAGCTTCTGTTCCAGAATAGTAGGAAGGACGACAAGTTTTGGATGGACATGATCCTGACTGGGTCAGAGGATGATCTCAAAGCTAGTCTGGCATCCGTCAAGGGAATTGGACCGGCGAAGACAGAAGCTCTTCTCAAGGGGGTTAAAAGGGGCAAAGAGGTCGTTGGACAGCTCATGAGCAGGGTCAAAGTCGAATATCCTTCTCAGAATGCCTCAGGAACAGCCACATTGGGGGGTAAATCGTTCTTGATCACAGGTGCCTTGTCCAAGGGCAGGAACGACGTGGAAGCCGCTATAAAGGCATCTGGGGGCGTTCTGAAGAGCTCTGTAAGCAAGAACCTGGATTTCCTGGTGGTCGGCGAGGAGCCGGGGAGTAAGGTGGACAAGGCACGGGCTGCTGGGGTGAAGATGATCGGCGAGGCAGAGCTGTACGAAATGATTGAAAAAGGGGTTTAATTGCATAAACAAATTCACAGCGACTAAGATGGGCACAGTGATATTTTCAAGAGATAACTAAGGAGAAAACTATGGAGCCAAAAGTCACAAGAATGGGGGCGTTGGATATGCAGGTGTGTGTGCCGGTCGTCTGGACGGATGACCAAGTAAAGCAATTCGCAGACAGCAATAACCCTTGCGGTACCGAGAAGGGCTGGCAGATAAGGCGCGAAGGCGATAAACAGCTTGATGGCATACCTGAGCGCAACCCCTGTCAACAACGAGAGGGATTTGTCCACGTCATGCTCGACGCATAGGGAGTCTTGGCGGTGTGACACAGGAGATTGACAAGATGCTTGCGGCACCTGTCGTGACAAAGATATATGCGCAGATCACCTTGTTCTGCAATCAACGGTGTCCCCATTGCTGTTATGACTCAGGACCTCATCGTCGTGAGTTCATGGACATTGAGGTCTTCAAGGCTTCGTTGAAATACGAGCCTAGTGCTCTCTTCAATATTGGAGGTGGTGAGCCAACATGCCATCCCCAGTTTTGGGAGATGCTTGATTTAGCTATCAAGGCTCGGGGCAGAGGTCGAGTGTGGCTCGCCACCAATGGCAAGAGAAAAGAGCATGCTCTCAAGTTAGCCGAGATGGTTCGAAATGGCGACATCAAGGCTTGTCTGTCGCAAGACAAATGGCACGAGCCAGTCTCCCAGGAGGTGGTGGACGCCTTCAAGAAGCTGCACACTGATGGTTGGGTAAAAGCTATCAGGAACGTCAACAAGGGGAGAGGTCCGATCAAGTCGGGAAGATGCGACTGGGGCGAGCCGAGGTGTAACAGCACCTTGCCGTTCGTACAGTGGGATGGTAAAGTTAGACAATGCGCCTGCCTGGACGCCCCCATAATAGGTGATGTCCATTTTGGTTATAAGTCTATCGTTGATTCTGAAAAATGGAAATGTTGGAAGGGGTTGTGCGATGGTTAAAGGAGACAAATATGCCATATATAGATAAGCAGAAAAGAAAGATGATTGATGAGGCCGTCGTGAGACTGGCTAAGACTGCGATGGAAACCGACTCAGCCCATATCGAGGGTGTACTTAACTACTGCATCACCCGGCTTATCATGTCCTGCCTTCCCAAGCTCCAGTACGCCGACATCAATCGCATGATTGGGATGCTGGAATGCTGTAAGTTGGAACTCTACAGGCGTGTTGCGGCGCCGTATGAAGATGAGAAGTGCAAAGCTAACGGAGATTGCTATAATAGAGCCTCAGATAGGCCAACCAAGATGTATTCTATTGGTCAGGAGTACGAACCTGGCAGCTTCGGCATGCATCATGGACCACACCCCGACATCAACGAGATGCGTAAAGTGTATGGTTCGCCCAACGATTATATTTTCGAGCTAGATCCGATCAATGGTGACCGAGAGTTGTATAAATGGGATCCAGCTAGTCATGAATGGACTCCTGTCTTCGAAATAAAGCCAGCATTATTGGTAGGAAAATCGCCGTAAAATCGAGAACTACCGCATAGGGCTTTGAGCAGAAGGGATGATCTTAATGATATTGCTGGAGTGGGTAGATCTGATGGACGTGGCTTTGGGGTCAATAGGTATGACCTTCACGGGCACTAAGGTCTGTGAGCTTGGCAATCAGGTGATGGGCAGGGGATTGCCTCCAGGACCGGCTAAGAACTATTTGCTCTCTAAGGGTGTCTCTGAGCACGTGTCGTTAGACTTGAATGGGAAGGATGGCGCACTCAAATGCAATCTGGCTCAACCCATAGATCAAGGGAAGAACCATTTTGACATGGTGACGAACTATGGCACCTCTGAGCATGTGAGCGACCAGTATTTCGTCTTTCTCAATATCCATAATTTCTGTCGTCCTGGAGGGGTGATGGTGCATGCCGTTCCACTTGTCGGCACATGCCCCAGGCATTGTCAGTACCGCTACGATGAGTCTTTTTTTAAGAACTTGTCGTCAGACTTGGGATATAGGATGGTGTTGTTGGAGCTGAGAAAGAGGGTGCCCTACAAAGAGGGGCACAAAAAGGTAAC
>Ga0307379_10004042_pt1 | contig 21082 bp, 21 predicted proteins | sample UN2MG_FD_202237 | JGI IMG/M metagenome (GOLD analysis project Ga0307379, IMG submission 202237) | Soil microbial communities from Risofladan, Vaasa, Finland - UN-2 | ecosystem: Environmental > Terrestrial > Soil > Coastal area > Acid sulfate soil | place: Finland: Risofladan, Vaasa | collected... | reverse complement strand
TGCCGCACCGTCAACTCCGGCGCTGTTGAATTCGAACGTCACAGTATCCTGAGCTTCGGCCCGGAAGGCCTCGTTCAGTGCGCGGATCCGGCTTGCCGGGTCCCCATACGCGATTTGCGCATTGATGTTCTGTGTTACCGCCACTCCGAAGAGGTGGGAATTTGCGCCCTCACCGGCTGGGCCGGTTAGGCCCATATTTTCGGTGATCGAGCAGCCCGCCATGGCCATGCCGGTGGCTAGTGCTGCGATGATTTTCATGTTCCTCATGTCAGCTCACTCCACCACATATCCAAAGTCACCATCGAAGCCCTGGCTCTCCACCATACCGGGCGCACCAGAGCCGTCCGTATGGCCGAGCAGGAACAGCTCAAGCTCGTTGGGGATCCGCACACGATCATGCGGCACCGAGAGTTCCTCCTCGCCCACCGGAACGACAAGGTGTGCACTCACGATGATCACCAATTCGGTTTCGCCGCGTGAGTAGTTTGTCGACCGGAACAGCGTGCCCAGGATCGGAATATCTCCCAACCATGGAAACTGGCTGATCGCATCCGTGAAGTCGTCCTTAAGCAAGCCGGCGATCGCAAAACTTTGCCCGTCCCGCAGCTCGATGACTGTTGTCGCCCGTCGAACTGTAAAGATCGGCGCATTGTTGCCAGCGGCAGCACTGATCGGAACCGAAGCGCCTGGAGTTGAGTCGATCGCGGATACCTCGGTCGAAAGCTCGAGGTTGATAAGATCGTCATCCAGAACGGTCGGCGTAAAGTTCAGAGCGACACCGATCGGTTTGTAGGTAATCTTAAGAGTGTTGTCGTCGGTAACCTGCGGGATAGGAACCTCTTGACCGGCTAGGAAGGACGCCTGGTTGCCCGATAGAGCGATGAGGTTAGGTTCCGCAAGCGTCCGCGAAAAACCCTTTTGCTCGAGCGCCTGCAGCGTTAATCCGATTCCCAAATCGCCGAGTTGAGCAATGAAGCCCAGTGCGCCATATCCGGAGACGGTCGTCGTGATGTCTCCGATGACACCGATCTCTGCACCGTCAAACTCGAGGTTGTTACCGCTCAAACCGATGCCAGCGAATTTCCCGCTATCGGCAGCGCCGGTAATCCAAGCGTCAAAGCCCAACTCCTTGGCGGCACTGCGGGCCATTTCGGCGATCCGCACCTTCAGCATCACCTGCTGCGTCCCACCAACGCTCATCATGTTGATGGCGCTTTTCCCAACGTACGAGTTTGCCAGCGCCATTGCGCGGGTGACCTTGGCCTTGCCGGACACGATGCCGGAAAGTACAACGCCGCCGCCCGATAAGCGAACGTCAATCGGCTCGTTAGGCAACATGTCCTTCAGCCGCTGTTTCAACTCAGCAAGATCGGGAACGACCTTGATGGTGACATTGGTGATGAGCGCGCCGTTTTCCCCGAGCAATGTCAGCGTGGTAGCCCCACGTGCCTTGCCGAAGATGTAAATCGATCGATCGGATAGCGGCGATACGTCCGCAACATCCGGGCTTGCGACCGAAACCTCAATGAAAGGCTGGGCGCTTTCAACGACAATCGCACGGCCAATCAGCACCGTGATATTATCTGAAGCAAGTCCCCTCGCCAATTTTAAGACCGAGTGGCTATCTGCCTGCGCCCGGTCTCCCCCCAGTGGTAACCCGCCGATTAAGCAGGCCACCAGTGCCATAGTTAGTAGCTTTTTCATTCCATCTGCCATATTTGTGGGTGCCCCCGAGCACGGTTAGGAAATGTCACGATACCACGCCACTAACTAAACAGCAATTTTTCCAGCGACTCAAGCGTTTGTCGCACACACCTCCAGCAAAACTAAAGATAGGTGTGGCCTTTAGGCCTCAGTTGCCCGTCGGCGCCGGTTCAGCTGGAGCGGCGGGGTCGCCGATTTGCGTGTCCTGAAGGGCCCCAGCGCGACGAACGCGCACCGTACGCTCCGGCGCCTCCTCTACCTTCGTGATACCCGACAGGTCACCGGCCGTAATCGGCGCCATTAAATTGGTGCTGGTCTCGCCAATACCGCGCAGGATCAGTGACAGTTTGCCGACCTGTTGTGCCAGCGAGAGCCGCTGCGCCTTTTCGGTGTCGACTTCCACGGTCACCGTCTGGCCAAGCCGCGGCGATGCCCCCTCGCTGTTCGAACGCTGATCGACTGCAATAACGGTTACGTCCTGCAGAATCACACTGCTGACCAACTGCCCCTCTAGGGTACGGGTCATCAGGATATCAACCCGGTCACCGGAGGCGACGAATCCGGACACACCGGAGACCGCATCAATGCTGATCGAAACAGCCCGCATCCCCGCGCCGAGATTCATCGACATGCGTGGCGATTCACCGGCCTTGGTGATTTTGGTCTCCAGCAGCGGCTCGCCTGGGTCGATCGAGCGCAGGACGATGCGCTTCTGATCGCCCTTCTCGCCGAGAAGCGCCTCGACCGAGGTAAACGCTCCGGGAGGAACTGCGGATTTCGGCCACTCGACCCACTGGAGATTTCCAGGCTCGATCGTAGCGCCGTAGGTCAGTGCCTGCTTGGCGACAAGCACCCGAACCGTGTCTGGCCCCTGCTGTGCCATCGAGGCTTTAATTTCCTTGAAATACTCTGAGGCGAAAAAAAGTGCGCCACCGGCGAGGGCGACACCAAAGACAAGCACCAAAACTGCAATGATCCGCATGGTCCTGCCCCACTCTTTCTCAGTTCCGAAAAATTGACTGGGGCGCCCGCTCTTTCGCGGACGCCCCGTTAGCGACGTAGATTACTGGTTGGTGTTGTTGATCGTGCCGATGCTCACACCAGTGCTCACGCTCGAGAGCGTCGAGTTGACGTTGGAGACCAGGCTGGCAACGCCGTTGTTGAAGATCGTGTAGACGACCATGATGCCCAGAAGCAGGATACCCGCGGTCAGAGCAACCCAGTCAATCGTCACGGCGCCAGCGTCGTCGCTGAGGAACATAGTGAATTTGGTCATAGAACCCTCCAGATGGTTTAAGTCAGTTTGCTGGAAATCCAGCGTTCAAGTCAGATCCGCATCGAACCCCTTTGATGCGTCCATGGCACATACTGAACTTCAGATCCGCGCCCTGTGATTAGATGAATAGCATTAAATTGCCGATCAGACAAAGGTTGATTATACAAATTACCATACGAACCACTGTATTTACCTTAGATTGTGAAAGTTCTAGTCTAATGTGAGGCAAAGCCTACCGAAGTATGGGGGAACCGTGGCACAATGTGGCAGAACTGTGGCATAAAGATCATTCGACTACTAATGGCCGCGGCGCTGAGCTTGGGAATCAGTGCGGCTGTGGGTGATTCGCCTGCCGAGGCCGGGCTACTAAAGAATAGTGTGCGTGTTGGCGACCGCTCCGCGATGTCCATCGTCCGCAAACCGCTGCCCGGACAGAAGCGCCTGATCCGGCCCCCAAGCCCGGCCACTCGCGCCCCCGTGATACGTGACGTCGAGACGCAAGCCTGGTTCTGGGATGAGCACGATGTCAGCGCCTCCGCCGCTCGACCCGAGCGCTGGACTGCCGCTCTCGCCAGCCTCCACACCCACCGCGACGAGGGTGGCGCCGTGTACTCCGAAGACCGGTTGCGCGGCATCGCCGATAAGTTCGATATCCAGATCGCCGCCGCCGCCCGCGCCCATGGCGTCTCCGAAGTCCTGCTCCTGGCGGTGATCGCGGTCGAATCCGCTGGCCAGACAAAAGCGGCCAGCCCCAAGGGTGCTCAGGGACTGATGCAACTCATCCCCGCCACCGCCCGGCGTTTCGGCGTCGCCGACAGCTTCGACCCGGCCCAGAACATCCTCGGCGGCGCCGCTTATCTCAACTGGCTGCTGAGCAGGTTCGGCGGAGATCCGATACTGGCGATTGCCGGCTACAACGCCGGTGAAGGTGCTATCGACAAATACAACGGCGTGCCTCCGTACACCGAGACCCGTGATTACGTGGTTAAGGTGTTCGACGCTCTGGCCGCCGCCGAAGCACTGTGCCGGGTCGCGGCCGAAACACCCCGCACCACCTGCGGCTGGCCCTCGACGCCACCAACCTGAACCATCAGCCGACCAGCGTTCCCTCGGTTTTGGCGCGAACCTCGTCCAGAGCCACACCGTCGGCCAGCTCGACGATCCTGAAGCCACCGTCAGCCACATCGAAGACGCCCAGATCAGTGATCACCCGGTCGACACATGCGGCCCCGGTCAGCGGCAGCGTGCAGCGTTTCAGCAATTTCGACTCGCCCCGCTTGTTGGCGTGTTCCATCACCACCACGACCCGCTTGACCCCGGCGACCAGGTCCATCGCCCCGCCCATGCCCTTGACCAGCTTGCCGGGGATCATCCAGTTCGCCAGGTCGCCGTTCTCGGCCACCTCCATGGCGCCGAGGATCGCCATGGCGATCTTGCCGCCGCGGATCATGCCGAAACTGCTGGCGCTGTCGAAATAGCTGGTGCGCGCCAGCTCGGTCACGGTCTGCTTGCCGGCATTGATCAGATCGGCATCGACCTGATCCTCGGTCGGGAACGGCCCGATGCCCAGCATTCCGTTCTCCGATTGCAGCGTCACGTCGACGCCTTCGGGAATATAATTGGCCACCAGCGTCGGAATACCGATGCCGAGGTTCACATACATCCCGTCTTCCAGTTCCCGCGCCGCACGCGCGGCCATCTGATTGCGGTCCCAAGCCATGATCTTTTATCTCCTATGTGAGAAAACCACCCACCCCGCCTCCCCGCCCAACCACCTGTGGTCCCCAAGATTGGGTGGTTGGGCGGGGAGGCGGGGTGGGTGGCGGCGCCGCTTCAGGCGGCAGAAACCGTGCGTTGTTCGATCCGCTTTTCGTGCGCGCCCTGGATCATCCGGTGCACATAGATGCCGGGCAGATGGATGCCGTCGGGGTCCAGCGCGCCGCGCGGCACAATCTCCTCGACCTCGGCGACGCAGATGCGGCCGCACATCGCCGCCGGTGGGTTGAAGTTGCGGGCGGTCTTGCGAAACACCAGATTGCCGGTGTCGTCGCCCTTCCACGCCTTGACGATGGCCAGATCCGCCACCAGCCCGCGCTCCAGGATATAGGTCTCGCCGTCGAAGTCCTTATGTTCCTTACCCTCGGCGATCTGGGTGCCAACGCCGGTCTTGGTGTAGAACCCCGGAATTCCGGCGCCACCTGCCCGCATCCGCTCGGCCAGCGTGCCCTGCGGATTGAACTCGATCTCCAGTTCGCCGGACAGGTACTGACGCATGAACTCGTCATTCTCGCCGACATAGGACGAGATCATCTTGGCTACCTGCCTCGTCTGCAACAAAACCCCCAGCCCAAAATCATCGACACCGGCATTGTTCGAAGCCACCGTCAGGCCCTTGACCCCCGAATCCCTGATCGCCGCGATCAGGTTCTCCGGAATGCCGCACAGGCCAAAGCCCCCGGAGGCGATCAGCATGCCGTCGAACAGCACGCCGTCCAGCGCCTCCGCTGCGGATTGGTAGATTTTCTTCATGAACACCTCCGATACCGGCTACCGTGGCTCACCCCAGGCAGGCGCTGAATTTGCGCGCACCATATGGCAGTGCCGCATCAGCCGACAAGACCGATCTCGCAGCCCCGATGCCCGATCAGCCTAACCGTTCCAACAAAGCCCCGATCCGCGCGTTGACCACTCCGGGCGCCTCGACGGTCGCCAGATGACCGCAGGCCGGGATCACGGTATAAACCGCCCCCGGCAGCGCCGCCGCGATTGGCCCATGCAACGATGGCGGGCACACCTTGTCTTCGGCCCCGACAATCACCTCGACCGGCCCGGCATAACCCGCGATCAACGGCACCATCTCGCGCCGCGTATCCAGCGCCCGGGCCTGGGCGCGGGCCACCTCGATCGGCGTCTCAGCCATCCTTTGGCGGGTCTGCGGCCCCAGCCGCTCGGCGACCGAGGCGTCATGCATATAGAACCGGCGGACGAACTTACCGACATAGTCCTCCAGCCCCTCCTCCACCGCCCGCTGCATCAATTTCGCACGCCACTCAACCTCTAACGCGCGCGCGCGCGAGGGATCGGTGTCCATGATCACCGCTCCGGCGACCCGTTCAGGGGCCCGCGCGATCACCTCCATCGCCACCATGCTACCCATCGACAGGCCCGCGACGACGAAGCGTTCCGGTGCGTCCGCCAACAGCCGCTCGGCCATCGCCCCCAGGGTATCGTCGCTCAGGGTGTCGGCGATCCGGCCCGGATACGCGCCAAGCTGCGGCGCATACAGCCAGGCGCCGCACAGGTGCCCCGGTATCCAGATGATCGGCAGGGTCATCGCCACCCGCCCTTTGCCGCCGCCAGCGCAATCCCCGGACAGGTCAACAGCGCGCGCTCCGTCAGGTCCGCAGCCGGGGCCATCGATGTTTGCGCCAGCGCCACAACATCGGCCCGGCTCGCCTCGGCATCCCGGGCGATCTTCTCGGCGTAGGCGGCGTGATCGCCGGCATGGAACAGCGCCCAGGCACCGGGAACCAGCCGGATAGTCACCCGCGCCCCGGTCCGCCCAGCGGCATTCCCAAACAGCTCCGCCGTCGCCGCCAACGTGCTCGGTGCCGCGCACAGCACCTCAACCGCCCCGCCGCCAGCCACGGCCGCCTCGGCCAGTGCAGCATCGGCCCGCAGCGCGCCAGCAGCCTCCGCAGCCGGTCCCAAGGTCGAACAGTTCAGCACAACCGCGTCCGCGCTCTCGCTAAGCACGCGCAACGCCCGCGCCGTCGCGGCGGCGATTTCAGGCGTCAGCCCGCCAGCCTCCGCCGCCGCCAGCAGATCCGGGCGCACCACATGGGTCAGGCTCACACCCTCCGGCCGGGCCGCCTCGAAGATCGCCACATTACTCTCGGCGGTGTGCAGGCAGGCAATCCTCATCGTCCCCACTCCTCACGGCTTAACCGATAGATGACAAGCGGCCTGATCGGACTGTTAACCGGCTCGTCCGGGTCGTCGAAATCCTCGGACGGATTGCACCGCATCCCCAGCCGCTCCATCACCGCACGCGACCGGGCATTCCCAGCCACAGTAAACGCCAGTACCTCCGGCAGCGCCATTTGACCAAACCCATGCGCCAAACTCGCCCGCGCCGCCTCGGTCGCATAGCCCTTACCCCAGGCCCCGCGCACCAACCGCCAGCCGATCTCGACGCATGGCAGCAGATGCGCCGGAAAGTCGGCCCGGCTCAGCCCGCAGAAGCCGATCAGGCCACCGCCCTTCGCCTCGACCGCATAGTATGAAAAACCGTCCTCACGCCACTGCTTGCGCAGCCGTTCCAGCAGACCGTCACTCTCGGCCCGGCTACGCTGCGCCTTGAAGTACCGCATCACCTTCGGATCGCCGTTCATCGCCGCAAAGGCTTCCCCGTCACTGTCACGCCATTGGCGCAATAACAACCGCTCGGTCTCCACTTCCAGCGGTATGGCCGGGTCAGGCATGGCCCCGTTCCCATTCCTCACGCCGCAACCGATAGGGAACATGGCGCCGAAGCGGACTGTCCGGCGAGATGCCAGGATGGTCAAAGTCGGCTACCGGGTCTGGCTGCATTCCCAACCGGCCCATAACCGCGAGCGAGCGGATGTTGCCAGTGACGGCAAAAGAAATTATTTCGCTCAGCCCCATCGTCTGAAACCCATAGCCGAACCAGCCCCGCGCTGCCTCGGTGGCATAGCCTTGACCCCAAGCTTGCCGCGCGAAGCGCCAGCCTATCTCGACCGCCGGCGCCGGCGGCATGTTGTTATCAATTGCCGCGAGACCGGTCATGCCGACCAACCCCTCACCCTTGCGCTCGACAGCCGCAAAGCAGATTGCGTCGCACTGCCACGACAGAAAGCGGTCGAAAAGGGCATTCGATTCCTTCTCCGACAGGACCGAAGGGAAAAAGCGCCGCACCTCCGGGTCGCCATTCATCGCCGCAAACGGCGCGCTGTCCACCTCCCGCCAGGGCCGCAGGATCAGGCGCTCCGTCTCGATCTCGGGTACCGCAACCACCATCACCCGGCCTCCGGAACTTCCTCAATGGCGCGATAAACCGGCAACCCGCGCGCCCGGAACTGCGCCACCTCGGCGTCGGCGCCACCTGACGGCCCGCCGATCCGCAGCACCGCGTCGCAGCGCTCGGCGGCGGCCAGCTACAGCGGCATCATGATCTCGTCAAAACAATCGGCCCCAGCCGCCTCAATGATCGGCAGGGCCAAGTTTACCCCGATCACCGGCACATGCCCGCGCCGGAACACCACCAGCGCTGCTTCGTTTAGCGTGCGCAAATTTGCCGCCCGCGCCGCCGCATCAGCCGCGCCAGACCGATAAGGCCCGGCGACCATGATCCACATCTGGCCTACACCCGCCGCGCCCACAGATCATACTCCCCGGCCTCGTCAACCTCGACAGTCACGATATCGCCCTGCGCCAGCCCCTCGAAGCCCTCGTCGATGAACAGGTTACCATCGATCTCCGGCGCGTCGCCCTTGGTTCGGCAGGTCGCACCGCCCTCGTCAACCTCGTCGACGATCACCTCCAGCCGCTGCCCCACCTTGGCCGCCAGCTTGGCCTCGGATATCCGCGCCGAGACTGCCATGAACCGTTCCCAACGGTCCTGCTTGACCGCCTCGGCCACATGGTCCGGCAGGTCATTGGCGGCAGCCCCCCCGACATTCTCGTATTTGAAGCAGCCGACCCGGTCGAGTTGCGCCTCCTCCAGCCACTCCAGCAGATACTGGAAATCCGCCTCGGTCTCGCCGGGAAAGCCGACGATGAAGGTCGATCGCAGCGTGATCTCCGGGCAAATCTCGCGCCACTGGCCGATCCGCTCCAACACCTTGGCCTCGTTGGCCGGGCGCCGCATGGCGCGAAGCACATTCGGTGCCGCATGCTGGAACGGAATGTCCAGATACGGCAGCACCAGCCCCTCGGCCATCAGCGGGATCAACTGGTCGACATGCGGATAGGGATAGACGTAATGCAACCGCACCCAGGCGCCCAGGCTGCCCAAGCCGCGCGCCAGATCAGTGATATGCGCCCGCCACTCGGCCCCCTGCCAGGGCGCTGTAGCATGGCGAATATCCACCCCATAGGCCGAGGTATCCTGGCTGATCACCAACAGCTCCTTCACCCCCGCATCGACCAGCCGCTCGGCCTCACGCAGCACCGCGTTCACCGGCCGCGAGGCCAACTTGCCGCGCATCTGCGGGATGATGCAGAACCGGCACGAATGATTGCAGCCCTCGGAGATTTTCAGATAGGCGTAATGGCGCGGCGTCAACCGCACGCCCGCCCCGTCCTTGGGCGACGGAATCAGATCGATCTTGTGGTCGGGCATGGGCGGCACGGCGGCATGCACCGCGTCCATCACCTGCTCGTATTGATGCGGTCCGGTCACCGCCATAACGGCGGGATGCGCGCCCCGTATATACTGCTCCTCGGCCCCCAGACAGCCGGTCACGATCACTCGGCCGTTCTCACGCAGCGCCTCGCCGATCGCCTCCAGGCTTTCGGCCTTGGCGCTGTCGAGGAAACCGCAGGTGTTCACGATCACCGCGTCGGCGCCATCATAGTCGGGCGAGATCGCATAGCCCTCGGCCCGCAGCCGGGTCAGGATCCGCTCGCTGTCGACCAGGGCCTTCGGGCACCCCAGCGACACCATGCCGATCCGCGGCTGACCGGCGCGCGGCGCATCGACCCCAAACCGGGCGCCGGGGGCAATGTCAGGTCGAAGATTGGGCGGGTTCGCGCTCATGAGGCGGCTTTAGCGCAACTGTCGCCGCCCCGCCAGCCCGCACAAAAATCGGGCCCGCCTCATGGGCAGGCCCGATATAGGGGAACTAAAACTGCGGATCAGAGGTTAAGCTGATACCCAACCGGCACAAAGCGGTAGCCATCGCCCTTCGGCTCCAGGTAGCCTGCCGCCGGTGGCGGCATGTGGTAGCCGATGAACGGGATCTTGTCGGCGGCGATCATCCCCAACACCTTCTTGCGGCTCGCCACTGCCATATCCTTGTCCATGTCGAAGCGCACATGCCAATCGGGGCGTTGCAGCGACACCACGTAGTGGTTGCACACATCGCCCAGCACCAGCAGGCGGCGGCCATTGCTTTCCAGATGGTACGAGTTATGCCCCGGCGTATGGCCGTTCGATGACACTGCCTCAATGCCGCTGACCACTGCGTCGCCGTCCTTGATGAAACGGGTCTTCGGCGCCATCGGCACCACGTTACTCTGAACCAACTCGGCCCGACCCTTTATTGCCTCGTTCGAAAGCAGTCCCTCGTCCGACCAGTAATTGTACTCGGCGTCGCCCATCACGTAGGTGGCGTTCGGAAACGCCGGGTTGCCGTCTTCCATCAACCCGCCGATATGGTCGCCGTGGAAATGGGTCAGGGCGACGATATCGACCTGTTCCGGCGCAATCCCGGCACCCGCCAGCAACTCGCGCAACCGCCCGGCGTTCGGCCGCCGGCCAGCGCCATTGCCGCTGTCGAACAGGATCACTTGCGAGCCGGTATTGACCACTGTCACGTTGAACGGGATCTCCATCCGGTCCGGCGGCAGGAAATTCGCCACCGCCAGGGCGGCGACCTCTTCCTGCGTAGTATTCTCACCGAAGATCGGATGCGGTCCATCCAGCTGGATCGCCCCGTCCAGAATCGAGGTCACCTCGAAGTCGCCCAACCCAAAGCGGTAAAAGTTGGGGCGGCTTAGCCCCTGTTTCGGCGCCGCGGCCATACTGACCCCCGGAGCAGCCATCGCCAGGGCAGTGCCGGCAACGGCCCCGGTCAGCAAAGTGCGGCGGTCAAGCTTGAATGTATCAGTCATCGGTGGTCCTCCCCAATTGTAAGTTATTTGTAAGGTATGATGGACCAAATCGACCGCCCGAAAAGCCCCCTCGCGGATTTTTCAGGGCCAATTGGAATTTTATTTTGCCGCCTGACGGAAAACCCGGCTGATGCCGTGGGTGGTCTTGTCCCAATAATAGGGCGCCCAGACCATCTCGAACACCGCCTTCCAGGCCGCGATCGCCCCCAGTGTCCAGTAGAACGGCAAAGTCGGCACCCAGATCAACAGCCCCGGACTGCCGCGTCGCACCATCGCCAGCGCCGCGCATCCCAGCATCACCGCTTGGCCAACCGCCAACGAGATGCCCAGCGGCCACAGCGCCCAGCCGGGGATCGCCTCGCCCCAGATGGTGTGGCCGGTGACCACGCCGCCGATCACCGACAACCAGAACAGCGGCATCGCCAGATAGGTCGCGGCCCCACCCAGGAACAGCACGTTCAGCGCCACGAACCCAACCCCGCCCGACTCGCGCCACAGCCGCACCGGCGACCGCATATGGCTCAGCCAGGTCAGCAGATATCCCTTCAACCAGCGCGAGCGCTGCCGGATCCACGGACCGACACGGCAGTTCGCCTCCTCCAGCGTCACCGAGCGCAGCACCGCGCAGCGCATGCCCCGGCGGGCCAGCCGCATCCCCAGATCGGCGTCTTCGGTGACATTGTGGGCATCCCAGCCGCCCAACCGCTCCAACGCATTGCGCCGGAAATATACCGAGGTTCCACCCAACGGAATCGGCAACCCGAGCCGCTGGAATCCGCTCAACAGAACATCGAACCAGATCGAGTACTCGATTTGAAAACAACGGGTGATCCAGTTCTCGGTGGCGTTGTAGTAGGATAGCTGGCACTGCGCGCAGGCGACCTCCGGCGGTGCCGCGCGCAGATATTCGGCGACCCGCCGCAGCTGATCCGGGTCGGGCCGGTCCTCGGCGTCGAGAATGCCAATAATTTCTCCCACGGCGAAATCCAAGGCAAAATTCATCGCCCGCGGCTTGGTCCGCGGCGCGCCGTCGGGCACCACCACCGCGGCGATCCAGCCCGGCAGCTCCAGCGCCGCCACCGCCGCCCGGGTCTCGGCATCGCCCTCTTCCAGCAACAGCATCACATCCAGCAACTCGGCCGGATAATCCAGTGCAGCCAATGCCCGGGTGATCTCGCCCACCATCTCCGCCTCATGGAACAGCGGCACCATCAAGGTCACCAACGGCAGGGGCCGCCACGCCGCCAGATCGACCGTGCCCGGCGCCGCCACCGGAACATTCTCGGCCTCCGGCGGCTTCCTCAGCCCAGCCGCCAAAGCCAGCAGCCTCAGAACCGTGGTCGCCAGGTTCAGGGCCAACAACGACCCGAACGCCAGCGCCAGCCCGACGGTCCCGCCGTAGATCAGCAGCAACACCGCGAGAACGACGCAAAGCCCCGCCGCCAGCCGCGCCCATCCCAGGCCGCGCACACTCTCGCCCGCCGCCGTCCGCTCCGCCGCCCGCTTGGCCAATGGTCCGCCAAGCACCCGGCCCAGCGCCGCGTCCAGCTGGCGTGACGGGGCAACCGCGATCGTGCAGCCGGTTTGACCCAGCGCGGTCAACGCCGCCGCCGCCTGCTCGGGCCGGTCGGTGACATGGACGGTGACACCCTCAACCTGCTGCCACGGCAGGATGCGATGGCGCAAATAATCTTCGGTCAGTTCCGGACGCACCAACCCGCCATCCGGCGGAACTCGCTCCAGGTCAGCAAATTCGAGGTCCCATTGCTCGGCCAGGGCGCCGGCGACAGCGCCACCGCTGGCCCATCCCTGCGCCACAAGCAAATCACCCAGTTGCCGCCCGGATTCCGGCTGGCGCACCAACGCCGCCTCCAACCGATGCCGCTCCAGCGCCTGGCGCCCGATCAGGATCTCGCCCAGCCGTGGTGACACTTGTCCGCCGGCGCCACCGACCCGGCGCTCCAGCATCACGACCGGGGGGCTCACGTGATGCCTCCACACCGCGCAATGCAGGACGCCGCACTATTCCTCGCAACATACAAACTAAACAAAACCGCCTCCTCCGGCCGCTCCAGAGGAATATTGCATAATAGTTAAGTGGTTAAGGGTGTCTTAAGCGCCGACTGGCCGACGCCAGCCAGGTCATCGACCCCGAAAACGGCTTTGGTCCGGGATCAGGCGCCGATGTCGGTCTGCGAGCCAAAAGCTGCCGCATTTTCGCGCATCGAAGAACTTCGGTATTGTGCCGGATGCCGACTAACCGTGCGATGGCCACACCCGATGTTCATCATCGATCACGAATACATGCCTATGGCCAACAACCTTGTCCCGATACCCCTGTAGATGAGGATGATCCGGCGGAAGATCGGGATGTTCATGATGCAATTCCATCGGGTCTTCATTTGGCCACGTATAGATTGCAAGGGCCGCGCCAGCGAATGCTGGCACCCCCAACAGGGCCATGGCGACGGGCAGACCGAACGCCTCTCCAGCCCAGCCTGCGACCGGATAGGTAATTAGCCAGCATGCATGGGACAGGGCGAACTGAGCAGCAAAGATGGCGGGGCGATCTTCAGCGTGGGCGGACCGACGCAACAGGCGGCCTGAAGGCGTTAGGATGGCCGAATACAAGACGCCGCTTACAGCCCAGGCCAATAGGAAGGAGGCCCATGCCAACAGCCCGTCGATCAGTAAGTAAACCGCATGCCCAATGGTCAAAGCAGCGAGCAGGAAAGCGGCTGCCACCATTACCTTGCGGTCGGACATGGTTTCAAGAAGACGAGGCAACGTCAACGCCGTGACCATTGATCCGCCACCGAAGGCCGCAAGCGCATAGGCGACATAGGTTTCGGTGGCACCATAATCCGACCTGACGATCACTACGGTGTTGACCAGTACGAACGCTCCCGCCGCCGCCGCCGTCATGTTCAAGGCCAGAAGCCCGCGCAATCTGGGCGTCGCGAGATAGATGCGAGCACCCCGTGTCAACCGCTCGGCAAAGCTTCGCGGCTTCACATCGGATTTATGTGCGGGAACGACGGTCATCCACACAAGAATGGCGGAGCCACAGAAGCCGATCACGGTTCCGCCGAATAGCCAGTGATAACTCATGATAGCGAGCAACAGGCCAGCCAGCGCCGGGCTGATTAGGTTCTCCAAATCATAAGCCATGCGCGATAGAGACAGAGCCTTCGTATAGTCCGCCTCGTCTTCGAGAATATCCGGGATGACAGCCTGAAACGCTGGTGTGAACGTCGCCGATGCCGCCTGAAGCAAGAAGATCAGCAGGTAGATTTGCCAGATCGCGTCAATGAACGGCAGAAGCAAGGCAATCGAAGCCCGCATGAGATCAGCGCCGATCAGTACCGCTTTGCGGGGTAGCCGCGCTGCGATGGCGCTGGCGACCGGGGCGAGACCGACATAGGCAACCATCTTTATCGCGAACGCCGTGCCCAACACCGCGCCTGCCCGACCTCCAGCCAGATCATAAGCAAGGAGGCCAAGCGCAACGGTCAGCAGACCCGTGCCAAGCAGGGCTATGACCTGTGCGGCAAAGAGCTTTGAGTAGGTTGGATGCTTCAGAACGTCGATCATCGATTCAATATATCAACGACGCGGATTGCCCGACAGGGGAAATGGGGCGAGATGGGCCCTAGCGTTTGAGGAAATTCGCGTTATCGTCTGTGAACGGTCGATACTTGGGAGCACCGCTAGTGTCCGGCAAAATCAAGTTTTCAACGCCACCAGACACAATGGAGCCGCTCGGGCCTTACAGCCATATCGCGAAGGTCGGCGATTTCATTGCGATTGGAGCAACGGCTGGAGTTGACCCTGCAACCGGAAGCCTCGCCGGGCCGGATATCACGTCGCAGACGCTCCAAATTCTCGATGCTTTCGAGGTCATGCTCGCCTCAGTTGGATCCGACCTTGCACATGTAATTCACATCAACGTCTTCCTCAAAGAAATGAAGGATTTTGCTGCGATGAATGCCGCCTTTGAGAGCAAGATGGGGGAGCGGCGGCCAGCGCGAACCGCTATATCCGTGGACGATCTGCCGAAACCAGATGCGTTGCTCACAATGAACTTGACTGCGGTCGCCGCAAAATAGGGCTCAATTTCGCGGCCTTTGGCGCCGTCGGCAGATATTCAGCCGGTGGTTACTGAAGGACCGGGTAGCCGAGCCGAACAGCATAATCCTGGAACGCATCCCCGAATGCGGCTCGCGACCATTGATCACGGCAACCGGGCCGCACATATCGCGCACATCATCGAACCGGCAGCTATCGGCAACGACAACCATGCTGCAATAGGCACCACCGAGACATGCGGCCGCCTCGAATTCCGGGGTTGCGATGGGCAGCGAGCGTAGGGTGCGTGCTCGCACGCACCGCTCTCTCGTTGCCAATCAATGGTGCGTGCGAGCACACACCCTACGGCGACAAAAAAACCATATTTCGGTAATCGTTTATAATCAACGGCTTAACACCCTGTCCAACCTTGGACACCCTGCGTTCACGCCTACACCCGCCCAGCCAGCCGACCCGCTAGGCCATTGCCGTGGTGAACCGCTTGAACAGATATGTGCTGTCCTGCGGCCCTGGGCTCGCCTCCGGATGGTACTGCACCGAGAACACCGGCCTGCCCTCGGCCCGGATACCGCAGTTCGATCCGTCGAACAGCGAGACATGGGTCTGGATCACCCCGTTGGGCAGGCTCGCCGCATCGACCGCGAAGCCGTGGTTCATCGAGGTGATCTCGACCTTGCCGGTCTCCAGATCCTTCACCGGGTGGTTCGCTCCGTGATGACCGTGGTTCATTTTCAAGGTCTTTCCGCCCAGCGCCAGCGCCAACATCTGGTGGCCCAAGCAGATGCCGAAGATCGGCGTGCCCGCCGCCAGCACGCCCTGGATCATCGGCACCGCGTAGACCCCGGTCGCCGCCGGGTCGCCCGGCCCGTTCGACAGGAACACCCCGTCCGGCTTGTGCGCCAGCACCTCGTCGGCGGTCGCGCTGGCGGGCAGCACGGTCACCTCGCATCCGGCACTGGCCAGGCAGCGCAGGATACTCCGCTTGGCGCCGAAATCGACCGCCACAACCTTGTGGCGCGGCGCCTCGACCTTGGCGAAACCCTGCCCCCAGGCCCAACGCATCTCGTCCCAGCGATAGGACTGCGCGCAGGTCACACCAGCCGCCAGATCGGCGCCCTCCAGCCCGATGAACGCCCGCGCCTTGGCAATCAGCGCGGCCGGATCGAACACCCCGTCCGCCGCATGAGCCAGCGCCGCATGGGGCATGCCGAGGTCGCGAATACGCCGGGTCAATCGCCTGGTATCGATGCCAGACACCCCGATCCGCCCGCGCCGCGCCAGCCAGGCCGACAGATGCTCGACAGCGCGCCAGTTCGACGGCTCGGTCACGTCCCACTTCACCACCATACCCAGCGCCACCGGATCAGCGGTCTCGTCGTCCTCGGGGTTGGTGCCGACATTGCCGATATGCGGGAAGGTGAAGGTGACCATCTGCCCGGCATAGGACGGGTCAGTCATCACCTCCTGATAGCCGGTCATCGCAGTATTGAAGCAAAGCTCGCCCACCGCCGTCCCGGTCGCGCCGAATCCATGGCCAAAGAACAACGAGCCATCAGCCAGCGCAATACACCCGGTGGGCCGCCCGTTAAGCGCCGGCGAGCCAAAGATATCCGATTGTTCTGGAAGGATTACTGACGACATTACCGGTCCCATCCGGCAGCCCGGTCCGCGCTCCCCGATGACCGGAAGCGATCGGCCCGAGGCCGCTCAGGAGCGCAACCTAGAGACCCGCCAGCAGGGCGTCAAGCATCAGCGAAAATATCTTTATTGTTTGAAAACAACATATTAAGCGCCGCCTGCGCTGTTGCTCAAGCAGAATTGCTGGTGTAGTCTTCCCTCCCGGGCCGCGAGCATGCGGTGCAACCACTTGAGGATTTCATGCGCGAACGCATCAGTGCCGCTCTCAGGGAGGCAATGCTGGCCAAGGACAAGCTCAGGATCAGCACCGTTCGGCTCATGATGGCGGCGCTGAAAGACCGCGACATCGCTCTGCGCGGCGAAGACGGCGCCAGCGGCCTCGACGATGCGGGGATCATGGCTCTGCTGGCCAAGATGGTTAAGCAGCGCGAAGAATCAGCCAAAACCTACGAGACCGCTGGTCGAATGGAGTTGGCGGAAACCGAACGGGCCGAGATTGAAGTCATCAAGGAGTTCCTTCCCAAACCGCTGTCTCATGATGAGGTCGATGCCGCTATCAAACAGGCGATGACCGAGACTGGTGCGTCCTCGATTCGTGACATGGGTAAGGTAATGAGCGCACTCAAGTCGCAATACACCGGCCAGATCGATTTCGGCGCCGCTGGCGGCCGGGTCAAGGCAGCCCTCGGCTGAACGCCGCCGAGGTGCCGGGCCAGGCGTGCTGCAAGCCCGATAGCCGCGAAAACTTATACAACAGTCGTTGTCCGCGCGATCAACTTGGCGCAATGTGCCAGCAAGGGCGCGTCGCGTCGGTGTACGGACGAGGGGCGTTCCGATGACACGATATCCACACGGACCCCAGCAATGCTGAACAGCATCATCCATCGGTGTATCCCGGCGCTTTGCCTCGCGCTGATCGTCGCGATGCTGGCCACGGTTGCCACCGCTCAGGTGAAGCTGCCGGGCGCCGGGGCCGCGCCATCAACCATCACGGCGCCAGCATTCCCGGCCGATCTCTCGCCCGAGATGGTCGATGCCCTGATGGCCCGCCTCACCGATTCCGAAATCCGGGCGTTGCTGCGCGACGAACTGAAACGCCGCGCCGAGGAACAGGCCGCAACCGAATTTGCCACGGATGAAACCCTGGCCAGCATCCAGACCCGCCTGACCGAGATGGCGACCAACATCGAGACCCGGGTGTCGAGCTGGGCCGACGCCCTGGCCAATATCGGCAATCGGCGCGAGCCAATCCAAAAGAAGCTTGCCCGGGCCAAGAACGGCCTCATTGGCATGATCGCCGCCACCATCGCCGTCGCTCTGGCGGGATTTGGTGCGGCCTTTGCGCTCGCCTGGGCCACAGCTTCGTGGCGCCGCTGGCTGGCGGCACCACAACTGAGTGGCCATCGCGGCGCCAGCTATTGGGATCGGGTCGTGCGCACAATCGTGCTCGGTGTTCTGGAGATCACCCCAGTCGTCACCTTCGTTCTGGTGACGAAAAGCGTCGCCCCGCTGGTCGCAGGATCCCTTGGGCCAATGGTCGACTATGTCTGGATCTACCACTCCGGGGTCTCGTACAGCTGGGGCTTCATCGTCATTGCCCGCCGTGCCTTCGCCGCCGACGCATCGGCGATCCGCATCGCCCACCTCACCGACACGGCCGCCATCAAGATCCATTCGATCGTGCGCCGCGCGGTGCAGATCGGCGCCGCTGGCTGGCTCATCGCCGGATTGTCGCCGACCCTTGGGCTTGGCTATCCGCCAGCGCTGCTCACCGTTTCACTCGCCGGCACGGCGGTCGCCGCCTATCTCCTCACGGCGGCGGCACGTAACTACACCCAAATTCGGTCGGCGGTGTCGGCGCTGTTGAACACCACCGACGGCCGGCCCGGCACGCTCGCCCGAATAACCGTCGCCGCCGCACCCATCGCCCTGATCATCTACCTGCTGGTCGCCTGGCTCTATTGGCTCGCCCACTGGCTCGAGAGCGGCCAACAGTGGCTTTACGGCCCGGCCGGCACGCTGATCTACCTGCTGCTGATCCCAATCCTCGACCGGCTGGGGTTCGAGCTGGTGCGCAGCATTGCCAGCAGCGGCTCACCCGCCGCCGCGCGCTACCGTGCCGTCTTCCACGGCGCCTGGCGCATGCTGCTCGGCATCGCCTCGGTCTTTGTCATCGCCCAGCTTTGGGGCTTCGACCTCTATGCCCTCGCCAAAGGCGAGGCGGCGTCGCGCTGGGCCGACACGGCGTTCGATATTGCCGTCACCCTGCTGCTCGCCCGCTTCGTTTGGCAACTGATCCTTGCCGCCCTCCACCACGAGCGGAAATTCGCCAGTGGCGGGGCTGAAGACGACGACGCAATTCCCGCCGCATCCCGGCTCGATACCCTTCTGCCGCTGGCCCGCAATATCCTCCTGACCATCCTCGCCATCGTCGTGGTGATGATCGTCCTGGCCTCGGGCGGAGTAAATATCGGCCCGCTGCTGGCCTCGGCCGGGATCGTCGGCATTGCTGTCGGCTTCGGCGCCCAGACGCTGGTGCGCGATATCTTCTCCGGCGCCTTCTTCCTCATCGACGACGCCTTCCGGGTCGGCGAGTACATCGAACTCGACAAGGACCTGCGCGGCGAGGTCGAGTCGATCTCGGTCCGCTCGTTGCAACTGCGCCACCATCGCGGCCCGATCGTCACCATTCCGTTCGGCGAGCTGAAAAGCGTCACCAACCACAACCGCGACTGGGTCATCTTCAAGATGAGCTTCCGGATGGAGCCGGAGACCGACCCGAACCAGGTCAAGAAGCTGGTCAAGGAGATCGGCAAGGAGTTCCTCGCCCACCCGGAGCATGGCCCGAAGTTCATCGAGCCGCTGAAAAGCCAGGGCGTCCATATGATCGACGACGACTCGGCGCTGGTGATCCGGGTCAAGTTCAAATGCAAACCACGGGCCCAGTTCGTGCTGCGCCGCGAGATCTACCACCGCCTGCGCGTGGTCTTTGCCGAGAACGGCGTCCTCTTCGCCCGGCGCAAGGTCGAGGTGGTGTCATCGGATGGTGACGACATGGCGGCGGCGGCGGGCGCGCTGACGGAGGACATCCAGAGGGGCGGCCCGGCGGTGTAGCCTGGCGGTCGGGCTGGTTGGGTCACCGTATGCTCGTCCCGATGTGTTTCGACGACCTAACGACGACCACACAAAAGGCGCGCCCAAACCGGGCGCGCCTTCTTTTTTGTTTCAGATGTTGGATATCAGGCCGGCTTTGTCAGCCCTTGATGGCACTGACTGGCTGGGCCGTAGCAACACCTTCTGCTGAGTCCTTCATCCGCAGCCAAACTTCGACCCGGCGGTTGGCGTGACGGCCATCGGCGGTAGCGTTGCACAGCAGCGGCATCAGCTCACCATAGCTCATCGGTGTCAGCTTGTCTTCGGGCCCAATCTGGCCGTGATCTATGTCGGGCAGTTCTATCTGGCGTTTCGAGAGTCCTCTCGCGTGCGCTCGCTCACCGATCACTTTGATTGGCTGGTCCGCGAGGCCTCGGTAGATGCGCGGGATGCCGCAGACCACATCAACACGCTGATCAAAGAATAGAGAGGCCATTGCTCCGTGTCGGACTTGATTGCACGTATGTTATTCTGCGCCTGGTTCTGGCTCACCTTCAGTGTGGGCCGAACGGCAGGAGCGGGCCCGAAGACACGCCAACCGGCCGTTCAGCGCCACGATCTGGCGGCCAGGCCGGTTGGGTCTCTGGTTGGATTTGACGGCTTATTGATGGTAGCCAGACCTAAGCGGGCCGGTCGCTAAGTTCGTTCTTTGACCCCAAGGCGACATTCGGAACTCGTTCAATGGAAATTGAAAAGGTGACCGTCAAGCGATTTTGCTCGTCGATCACCGTCGTTTGAGGCTTGACCGGCGCTATCGTTCCTCACGCTCTCAGAGCATGAGGAACGAAGTTGTCGACAACCGGAAGCCCGCGCAATGCAAAGGGTCCGCTACCCTGCACGGCGACAGCACCGGCCATCACGACGAGCAACAAGGGGAATTCCCACCCGCCGCCTTCGCTGCTGAAGAGCCAGCCATTGCCGGCATGCGCCCAAAGAGCGCCAAGCAAAATTGGGATCGAAAGCAAAGCGGCAAGCCTTGTGTAGAGACCGAGCATGATCGCAGAACCACCAGCAATTTCGCCGAAGATGGTCAGATACGCCACCGCTGCCGGCAAACCGAAGCTTTCAAAATACCCCACAGTGCCGGGGATGGTGAAGACGAGGACTTTAAGCAGTCCGTGGGAAAGCAGCACGCCTCCGAGCGACAGTCGTGTCACGAGTGCTCCGTAATTAGTGTTGGCTTCTTGGGTCATAGCGTTTCTCCGTTCCTGGTCGATCGTTTTTGTCTGACTTCAAGATTGCATTCAGCGATTTGATTGATAATATACAATATTGACATCATACTAATTCCATAAGGTGGATAATCGGGATGGACCATGTATCGTGGGTGGGCGTTTTCATAGCCGTCGTGAAAAACCAGAGTTT
>Ga0307379_10004041_pt1 | contig 21084 bp, 21 predicted proteins | sample UN2MG_FD_202237 | JGI IMG/M metagenome (GOLD analysis project Ga0307379, IMG submission 202237) | Soil microbial communities from Risofladan, Vaasa, Finland - UN-2 | ecosystem: Environmental > Terrestrial > Soil > Coastal area > Acid sulfate soil | place: Finland: Risofladan, Vaasa | collected... | reverse complement strand
TCGCATGCGTAAATACGAGATTATTTTTGTCGTCAGACCGGACGTCCCCGAAGAGGAATTGGACAAGCTCATCGCTCAGATGGAAGGCGTTGTCACCGGGGCGGGCGGACGCGTTGAAAAGGTGGAAAAGATGGGACGCCGCCGGCTCGCCTACCGCATCCAGCGCCATCGCGAGGGCTTTTACGTTTTCTTCGCCGTGGAAGGCAGTGGGGATACGGTGAAGGAGTTCGAGCGCCGCCTCAAGGTGATCGACACGGTCATCAAATTCCTTACCGTGCGAATTGACGAGGATCTGAAGCGCGCTGAGAAGTTCAGGGCTTTCCGCGCGGACCAGGAAGCCCGACGGTCGCGGCCCAAGGGCGGCGCCCCGGAGGATTCTCAGGCCGCGGGTCCAGCCCAGGGTTAAAGGAGTAAAACGACATGGCAGAACAGAGAGCGTCTTCCGGGCAAGGAGCTCGCCCGCCCAGGAAAGCGGGCGGCCCCGGGGGCCGGAGGCAATACTTCCGCCGGCGCAAGGTCTGCAAATTCTGCGCGGAGAAGATCGACGTCATTGATTACAAGGACGTGAAATTGATCGGCCAATTCGTTTCCGAAAGGGGCAAGATTCTGCCCCGCCGGCTCACCGGGACGTGCTCGCCGCATCAGCGCACGCTCTCGTTGGCGATCAAGCGCGCGCGGAACATCGCCTTCCTGCCCTTTGCCACGCAGGTCTGATCGGGACGCCTGGCCGCACGGCCCAGGGGCGCCCTCTCCCGCGGTCGGCGCGGGAGAACGATGCCCCGGCGAGGGAATACGCAACGAACGGAGTGGGTGCATGGAAATCATTCTTCTCGAAGATATCGAAAAGCTGGGAGTGCGCGGGCAGTTGGTGAAGGTCGCGGACGGATACGGCCGCAATTTTCTCCTGCCCAAGAAGCTGGCTGTTGCGGCCACGCCGCAGAACCGCAAGTGGGTTGAACAGCGGCGGGTGAGGTTTCTTAAGCAGACCGCCAAGGAGAAATCGGAGGCCGAAGAACTGGCCAAGCTTCTGGAAGGCGTATCTGTCGTCGTCACCCGCAAGGCCGGCGAGCACGGCACCTTGTTCGGGTCGGTCACGGCGCTCGACGTCGCCGAAGGTCTGGCCGCGCAGGGCTACAAGATCGACCGGCGGAAGATCCAGCTCGACCAGCCCCTCAAGGTGCTGGGCGAATACGATGTTCCCGTCAAGCTCCACCGCGAGGTCACGGCGCCGGTGAAGGTGAAGGTCGAAGCCGAGGCCCAGCCTGAGCAAGAAGCTGCGGCGGAGTAAGACGCCTACATTTGCGCATGGCGCATCCACGCCGCCGTTTGGCATGTGGACGTTTTCGGGACGTCGAACACCACTTCAGGGCTCCAGGATTTCGGCGTGCCGCGGCATCGTCGCCATGACGGTCTCAAACGCTTGCACGATCTGACCGCCAGCGCCCAGCCTCACCTTCAGTTCTTCGATTCCGATCGCTTCCGGGAGCATTTCATCCGACCGAATCCTTCGCAAACTCCCTCAGATATGCCCGACCCGTCGCCACTCGGCGAGTGAAGTTTCCACTGCATCAGTGGTGCTTTCCACAGATTTGGCAGAATTTGAACAGGAAATGCACAGGGCGGGCCGAGAATTGACTTGAGGCGTCAGGGTAGAATATTTATTATGACAACGGCCCTATGCCCACCGCAACCGCAATTGATCGGGCAGTCCCCCATAACCTCGAAGCTGAGCGGGCTCTTCTCGGCACCATTCTTCTTGACAACGGCGCCCTGAACGTCGCCCTCGAACAAATCGCCAAGGACGATTTCTTCTCCGAAGCGCATCGGGTCACCTTTGACAAGATGCTGGAGATTTCCGAGAAGAATCGCACCATTGACCTGGTGACCCTTTCGGAAGAACTTTCGACAGAAGGATTGCTGGAGAAGGTGGGCGGCGCCGGTTACCTCGCCGCGCTCACCGACGGCGTTCCGGTCGGCAGCTCCGCGACGGTCAGCGAGTATTCGCGCATCATCAAGGAAAAATCACTCATCCGTCGGCTCATCAACGCTTCCAACAACGTCATTTCGCGCTGTCTCGAAGGCACGGACGACCCGGAAACTCTGGTCGACCTGGCGCAGAGCCAGATCTTCGAAATCGCCGAGCAGAAGGTTTCCACCGGCTTTCTCGGCATCCGCGACATTGTGAAGTCGAGCTTCGGGACCATCGACGTCCTGTTCGACCGTGGGCAGCGGGTGACGGGCGTCGAGACCGGCTTCATCGATCTCGATAACATGACTTCGGGTTTGCAGCCCGGCGAACTCGTTATCGTCGCCGCCCGGCCTTCGCTGGGCAAGACCGCCTTGGCGCTCAACATCGCCGCCCACGCCGCTATCGAGGGGAAGAAATCGGTAGGCGTCTTCTCGCTCGAAATGAGCAAGGAGTCATTGGTCATCCGGCTGCTGTGCTCTGAGGCCCGCATCGACAGCCACAAACTCCGCACCGGCTTCTCCAGCCGCGACGACTGGAACCGCATGACCAAAGCCCTGGGCCGCCTGGCCGAAGCCCCGCTTTACATCGACGACAGCCCGGGCCTGAGCATCATGCAAATCCGCGCCAAGGCGCGCCGGTTGAAAGCCGATAAGAGTCTCGATCTGCTCATCGTGGATTACCTCCAGCTCGTCACCGGACACGGCCGCTATGAGAATCGCACCCAGGAAGTGTCGTTCATTTCCCGCAGTCTCAAGAGCATCGCCAAAGAGCTGCACGTGCCGGTGGTGGCGCTCTCGCAATTGAGCCGCGCCCCCGAAGAGCGCCCCGGCCACCGGCCGCAGCTTTCTGACTTGCGCGAGTCCGGCTCCATTGAACAGGACGCCGACGTGGTGATGTTCATCTTCCGGGAAGATGTCTACCGGCGACGCGGCGGCGAGGGGGAGGAAGAACCCGGCGGCAAGACCGAGCTCATTATCGGCAAGCAACGGAACGGACCCACGGGCCACGTGCCCATCGTCTTCCTCAAACCCTTTGCCCGCTTCGAGAATTTCTCCGCCCGCGAGGGAGGGGAAGAGGAATAGATGTGTCTCGCGAGCCTCCGCGCGGCACGAGGACCACTGTAGCGCCCGTCAGTTGACGGGCAGAGGGGAAGCCCCCGGCACGCCGGGGCGCTACCCGGAGCGGTACTCTCCGGTCGCACCGGGACACGCTTCTAGCGCCGCTGCAAGGCAACCGTGAGCAACCACACCGACAAGCTCCTGCGCCCTACCTGGGTTGAGATTTCGCTTTCCAAACTGCAACGCAACACCGAGCGAGTTCGCGCGCTTGCCCGGTCGCGCCGCGTGATGGCGGTGATCAAAGCGGACGCTTACGGCCACGGCGCCGTCCCCGTAGCCAAGTGCCTCGGCGAGTCGGGTATCGACTGGTTCGGGGTGGCCACGGTCGAAGAGGCGCTGGAGCTGCGTGAGGCGGGCATCGAGCAGCCCATCTTACTCCTCGGCGGCCTCTACATGAGCGACCCCGCGCACCTCATCGAGTATCGTCTCACTCCCTCGGTCTCTTCCACGGCGCGCCTCGACACTTACGCCGAGTGCGCGCGGCGCCACGGCCGGCCTATCGAATTCCACCTCAAGGTGGACACCGGCATGGGCCGCCTGGGATTGCCGCTCGACCGGCTGGCTTCGTTCGTCGACCACTATCGCGAGCTGGAAGGCCTGCGGCTCACCGGGTTCTTCACTCATCTCGCCTCGGCGGAGGACCTCGTGGCTTCTCACACCGAGGAGCAGGCCACGCGATTCCGGGCCGCACTCGAGCAATTGCGCGCGCTTGGGATCGACCCGGAGTGGATTCACGTCTCGAACAGTGCGGCGCTGCTGGCCGGGCTGGAGTTTCTCGAAAACCTGGTGCGCGTCGGCGCGCTGCTCTTCGGTTACTGCCTGCCGCTCGTCTCGCCGCCGGGACGGGAGCCGAAAGGTCTTTCGGAGTTTGAGCCCATCCTCACCTTCAAATCGCGCGTAGTGTACATGAAGGATGTCTCGAGCGGCACACCGCTCGGCTACGGCGCGGCTTTCCACACGCGACGGCCTTCGCGCATCGCTACGGTGCCCGTGGGCTATGCCGACGGACTGAGCCGCGCGCTCTCCAACCGCGGGCGCGCCATCGTCCGCGACCAGCGCGCACGCATCGCCGGCAACATCTCCATGGACCTTACGCTCCTCGACGTCACCGATATTCCGGGCGTCGCCGTCGGCGACGAGGTCATCCTCATCGGCAAGTCGGAGCACTGCTCAATCACCGCGCTCGAGATCGCCCAGGAAGTCGGTAGCGTTCCCTACGAAGTCCTCTGCTCCATCGGCAAGCGCGTGCCGCGGATTTATGTGGACTGACTCGCATGCTTTCGAAAAGGATAAGAGACGAGGTGGGTAGGGCATGGACATCGAAAGTATAGAACGGACGTATTTTGGCCCTGAGTTTCGTGGGCACCCGGGGCCGGTTTATGCTGACGAGATGAAAAGTCTTAGCTTGCCGGATCGGGTCTCGGCTCTTAAGGTGAGGGTTGATGATTACCTAATCTCACAGACTGACCATTTGGCGACGCGCGACCTTTGGACACCATTCCCACTTGCGATAATGACTTGCGTGGGTGTTGAGTGGTTGGGCAGCTACAGGTACGGAGATCCAGGGAATAATTCAAACCGTCATTTCCAGAGAGTGTTAGAGGAGGTTGATCCCAATCTAAGGGACAGGCGCCCTGCTCCCGACGGCAAGACGAAGCCACTCAGCGACTTCATATACTTTGCATTCCGAAACTCTCTTGTTCACGGTTTTTGCGGCAAGTAGGTCTTCATAACTCATGAAGACAGGGAGGCCAAGGATTGGGTATATGGCAAAAGAGAAAAAGTACTGGTGGTCAACATCTACTGGCTTTATCGAGAGTTCAAAAGAGCCTACGCCAACTATTTTGACTCGATTGCTGAGGCAGTGAATCCTGCCTACGAGCCGCTCTTAACATTCAATAGAACCTTCGAAAAGCATTTCTCATACTGGTTGTAATCAAACAACGTCCACCAGGCTACGCCAGAAACAATTCCTGGAACAACCTGCGATAAATAGCCATCGCCAGGGCGGCGTGCATGCCCATTTCGTCGAGGGCGCGGATTTCTTCGTGCGTGGTGACGCTACCCGCCGCGGCGTGTTGACTTGCCCTTCGCTGCGGCCTAAGATGCGAGCCACGTAGAGCCGGTGAGGTTCTCTCCTCATGACCGGCAAGACCGTTTCTCACTATCGCATTCTTGAAAAGCTCGGTGGCGGGGGCATGGGTGTGGTCTACAAGGCCGAGGACACCCAACTGGGCCGCTCCGTGGCGTTGAAGTTCCTGCCGGAAGAACTGGCCCAAGACCCGAAATTCCTCGAGCGCTTTCGCCGCGAGGCGCGGGCCGCCTCGGCCCTCGACCATCCCAACATCTGCACGATTTACGAAATCGGGGAACATGAGGGGAAGCCCTTCCTGGCGATGGAATGCCTTGAGGGCCAGACGCTGAAGCAGCGGATTGGTGTAGCGCCGGCCTCTGGCCGGCATGCCGCCGGGACGGCGGCGCTACGAACCGACGAAATCCTCGACCTGGGGATCCAGATCGCCGACGCGCTCGACGCCGCGCACTCGAAAGGCATCATCCATCGCGACATCAAGCCGGCGAATATCTTCATCACCAGGCGGGGTCAACCCAAGGTGCTGGACTTCGGGCTGGCCAAGCTGGTGCCGGAGCGCGGGCGGAAAGAGGAAGCTGCTGGCGTCTCTACCACTGCGGAAACGCCGCTGACCAGCAGCGGGATGGCGGTGGGGACGGTCGAATACATGTCGCCCGAGCAGGTACGCGCGGAGGACGTCGATGCGCGTACGGACCTGTTCAGCTTCGGGCTGGTGCTCTATGAGATGGCGACAGGGCGGCGAGGTTTCTCGGGTGAGTCTCCCGGTATGATTTTTGATTCCATCCTCCACAAAGCGCCCATTTCAGCCGTGCGTCTGAATCCTGAGTTACCGCAGGAACTGGAAAGCATCCTCAACAAGGCTTTGGAGAAAGACCGCAAGCTGCGCTACCAGACGGCGGCGGACCTGAAAGCCGACCTGCAACGTCTGAAGCGGGATACGGAATCGGCGCGGGGGGTAGGGGCGGGCTACGCCCGCCCGCGGGAGGGCCGACCCCTCCCCTACATTGCGGTGGCGGGATTGGGCCTGATCGCGGTGCTGGCCTTGCTCGCAGCCCTCAACGTCGCCGGGCTGCGCGACCGGATGATGTCGCTTGTAGGGGCACGGTCCCGGCTTGCCGGGATGCCCCCACCCAAAATCGAATCCCTTGCCGTCCTGCCGCTGGAAAATCTCTCGCGCGATCCCGAGCAAGAATACTTCGCCGACGGCATGACCGACGCGCTGATCGCGGAACTAGGCCAGATCGGCTCGCTCCGTGTGATCTCGCGGACCTCCGTGATGCGCTTCAAAGGCGCTCGGCGGCAAGGCGGTCTGGAAGAAATCGCTCGCCAGTTGAAAGTGGATGCGGTGATCGAAGGCTCGGTGCTCCGCTCCGGGGATCGGGTTCGAGTCACCGCGCAGTTGATTGGGGCCGTGCCCGAACGTCATCTGTGGGCGCGGAACTACGAGCGCGACTTGCGGGACGTGCTGGCATTGCAGGGCGAAGTCGCGCGCGCCATCGCTGATGAGATCAAAGCCAACGTGACGCCGGATGTCCAAGCGCGGCTCGCCCGCGCCCGCCCGGTAGACCCTGAATCCTATCAGCTCTATATCTACGGCCGCTATCACGCCGCAAAGTCGACATTCGAAGGCTTCATGAAAGGAATCGAATACTTCCAGCAGGCAATAGAAAAGGATCCCGGCAATGCGCTCGCGTATGCGGAGTGGCTTATTGCTACGCCTACCTTGGCGGAGGCTTTGCCTACATACCCACGAAGGACGCAAGGCCGAAGGCGCGAGCGGCAGCACTAAGGGCACTGGAGATTGACGATGCGCTGGCGGAAGCCCATGCCTCACTGGCCGCCATAAGGTGGCAACACGATTGGGATTGGGCAGGCGCCGAAAGGGAGGGTAAGCGGGCCGTCGAGCTCAATCCTAACAGTGCGGTGGCGCACACCACGTACATGACGTATTTGGCGAGCATGGGGAGATTCGACCAAGCGGTGGCCGAAGGCCGGTTGGCCCAACAGCTCGACCCGCTCGGGCCGAGAGTACTTGCAGACATCGGGTGGGCCTACTTCGTCAACCGCCACTACGACGAAGCCCTACCTTATTTACAGAAAGCGCTCGAACTGGACCCGAACCTCCCGTGGGTTCGTACAAACTTGGCCCAGACGTACGCCTTTATGGGAAGGCACACGCAGGCTCTGGCCGAGTGCGAAAAGTTAGAAGAGTATGCAGACCCGGCAGAGCATCAATTGGAGGCCGCCGAAGTGGGTTATGTCTATGCCGTCTCGGGGAGACGGGCTGAGGCCCGGAGAATCCTAGAAGGTTTCAAGAAGGTCGCCAAGACAAGGTACGTCGATGCATACAAGGTCGCTGAGGTGTACGCCGGGCTAGGAGAGAAAGACCAAGCTATCGAATGGCTCCAAAGAGCTTATCAGGAGCGCACGGGCAGCATGTGGATGCTCAAAATGTATGCCACGTGGGACCCTCTGCGCTCCGACCCGCGCTTTCAGGATCTCCTGCGCCGCATGAATTTCCCGTCTGGGTAGGAGAGCCCTTCGGGCTCCCGCAGGCCCTGCACCGCGTGGTGCGGAGCGGGAGCGCAGAGCCCTCCCCTACCCCCCAAACAACTCGGGAAAAATCTTACGGTAGATGGCCATGCCCAGGGCGGCGTGCATGCCCATCTCTTCCAGGGCGCGGATTTCTTCGTCCGTCGTCACGCCGCCGGCGGCGGTGATGGGAAGTTCGGTCACGGCGCGCAGGCTGCGGAACCAGTCGAGATTCGTCCCTTGGAGTTTCCCTTCCGCGTCGATATAGGTACAGAGAAATTCCGAGCAATAAGGTTCGATTTGCGGCAAGGCTTCGCGTGAGGTGAAGGGCAGCATCTCGCGCCAGCCGTGAATGGCCACGCGATCGCCAAGCGAATCGACGGCAATGATGATCTTCTCGCGGGGCACCGCCGCGGTGAGCGAACGGAGGAAATCGTGATTGACGCCTTCGCCGGCAAAAACCGAGCTGCCCACGATCACCTTGTGCGCGCCGTCGGCGATCACCTGGCGTGCGCGCTCCACGCTGCGGATCCCGCCACCCACGCGGCACGGCTTGCGCACGCAGAGTTCGCGCACGATGCCCGCGTTGCTGTATCCCTCACCCTTGATGGCGGCATCGAGATCGACGACCTGGATTTCAGAGTAATCGGCGAACTTTTCCAGCACAGCAATCGGGTCCGGCAGTTCAAGGGCCTTCTCTCTGCCCTGGACTAGCTGGACCACTTTGCCGTCCATGAGATCGATGCAGGGAATGATCATTTTGGGGGCAAGGCAAAAGTCAAATGTCAAAAGTTAAGAGTCAAGAGTCAAGAGTCAAGAGTCAAAAGCCAAGGCTTCACGTCCCTCGAGTTTCTACTCTCAACTCTTGACTGTCAACTTTCAACAGCTTCTTACTTCAATCGCACTGGCACACCGTGGTCGCGAAGATACTCCTTCAGGGCCCGAATCGTGTACTGCTCGTAGTGGAAAATGGACGCCGCGAGCGCCGCGTCGGCGTGGCCGCGCACAAAGACCTCCGCGAAGTGCTCCAAGTTGCCCGCGCCCCCGGAGGCGATGACGGGAATCTGCACGGCGCGGGAGATCGTCGCGGTGAGTTCGCAATCAAAGCCCGCCTGCGTGCCGTCGGCGTCCATCGAGGTCAGGAGGATTTCGCCCGCGCCCAGCTCGGCAATGCGTTTCGCCCACCGCTGGGCATCGATCCCGGTCGGGCGCGTGCCTCCGTAAGTGACGACTTCCCAGCGGGACGAATCAGAGATCCGAAAATCGAAATTGGAAATTCGGGAGCTAGCTTCACCGGAGTTTCGATTTTCGATCTTCGTTTTTCCATTTTCCAATTTCGACTTTCCAGTTTCCAGTTTCGAGTTTCCAATGCGTCGTGCGTCGATGGCCACGACCACTGCTTGGTTGCCGAAGAGCGAGGCGAGTTCAGTGAGGACTTCCGGCGTCTCGACGGCGGCGGTGTTCAAAGCCACCTTGTCAGCGCCCGCGGAAAGCAACCGGCGGCCGTCCTCGAGCGAACGTACGCCACCGCCCACGGTGAGCGGGATAAAGAGCTTGCGCGCTACGCGATTCACCGTCTCCATCAACGTCGCCCGGCCCTCGCGCGAGGCGGAGATGTCGAGCATGACGAGTTCGTCGGCGCCCTCGCGGTTGTAGGCTTCCGCCAGGTCCCCCGGGTCGCCTGCGTCGCGCAAGTTGATGAACCGGATCCCTTTCACGACCCGTCCGTCCTTGCAGTCCAGGCATGGAATGATGCGCTTGGCGAACATGGTTCTCTTGTAGCGGCGCTCTGCGAGCGCCGGCCTTCGACGGTCCCCCCGGCCTGCCGGGGGACAGGCTCCGACCGCCACTACAGCTCGAGGAAATTCTTCAGCACCTTCAATCCGACTTCCCCGGACTTTTCGGGGTGGAACTGCACGGCCCAGATGTTCCCTCGCTCGATCCCCGCGGCGTAAGTCTGGCCGTATTCGGTGACCGCGACGGTGTCCTCGGTCACCGGTCCGTAGTAGGAATGGCAGTAATAGACGAAGCTGCCTTCGCCAATGCCCTGGAACAGCTTGTCGCCACGTTGGACCTGCAACTGGTTCCAGCCGACCTGCGGCACCTTGTCGATACCTTCGAAGCGTGTGACGCGCCCGCGAAGAAATCCGAGTCCGGCGATTTCCGGTGCTTCGTCGCTCGCTTCGTACAGTGCCTGAAGACCCAGGCAGATTCCCAAATAGGGTTTGTTCGCCGCGATTCTCCGCCGGAGCGGCTCAAGCAATTTCCGCTCTTTGATGCGGTCCATCATGGCTCCGAAATGCCCCTGGCCGGGAAGGATGACCTTCTCGGCGTCCTCGAGCGGGCCGGGCTGATCGACCGGCTGCGCGTCGTAGCCCAGGTAGCGGACCGCCTTGAGGACCGAGCCGACGTTGCCGGCGCCGTAGTCGAGCAACGCAATCATAGGAGCCCCTTGGTGGAGGGTAGCTGCCGTTTCAGCCGGGAATCGCGCGAGCAGGCGTAGCGCAGCGCACGCGCCAACGCCTTGAACAACGCTTCGACGGCGTGATGGCTGGAGCGGCCGTAGGCCACTTTCAGATGGACGTTGGCGGCGGCGCTGGTCGCGAAGCCGTGGAAGAAATCCTCCAGCAGTTCCGTCTGCAGGTCGCCGACGCGTCGCGCCTTGATCGCCGCCTTCATCACCAGATACGGTCGGCCGCTCAAATCGATGGCGGCCACGGCCAGCGTTTCGTCCATGGGCATGATGAAGTAGCCGGCGCGATTGATTCCTTTTTTGGACCCCAGTGCCTCGCGCACGGCCTGGCCGAGAACGATGCCGACATCTTCCACCGTGTGGTGCTGGTCGACGTCCAAATCGCCGCGCGCCTGGAGATCGAGATCAAACCCGCCGTGTCGGGTGAAGAGCTCGAGCATGTGATCGAGGAAGCGAATGCCGGTCGAAATCGCATAGCGCCCTCGACCATCGAGGTTCAATCGGACACGAATATCGGTCTCGGCGGTCTTGCGATGCAGACTTGCTTTGCGCGGCTTCATGCAAACCATCCTGCCGTTGAGTAGGGGATTGTACGTGGAGCCCCCTTTTGGATCTCCATCAAGTCTTGCAGCTTCTCCAATTCTTTTGTCAGGCGCAGCGTCTGGGCGGTGGAGCCGATGGTGAATCGCAGGTAGCCCTGCAGTTTCGGGTCGTAGCTCCAATCGCGCACTAGGATGCCCTGGGCGCGCAGGCGTCGGGCGATTTCCGGCGCGCGCTCGCCCACGCGCGTGAGGACGAAGTTCGCCTTGCTCGGCACGTAAGCGAGCCCTTTCCGCTCCAGCCAGCGGCAAAAGGTTTGACGATTGCGCAACGCTTCCTTCACGTAACGCCGCACGTGGCGGGTGTGGCGAATGGCGACGCACGCTGCGAGCAGCGCCAGGGAATTCACCACGAAGGGATTTTGCGCGCGGTGCAGCGCGTCGATAGTTTCCTTATGCGCGAAGATCAGCCCCATGCGCAGCGCCGCGAGGCCGAAGGCTTTCGAAAAAGTTCGGGTGACGATGAGGTTGGGATATTTCCTGATCCAGGTTAAGGCCGTTTCCCCGCAGAAGTCGTAATACGCTTCATCCACCAGCACCAAGGTATTTGGCGCTTCGCGAAGAATCTTCCTGAGGCCCGTCTGCGGTACGGTGGTTCCGGTGGGATTGTTGGGATTGGCCAGCGCCAGCCAACGCGCGCCCCGGTTCGCGGCCACGAGGAGATCATTCACCGGCAACTTGAAATTTTCGTCATAGCGGACGCGCACCGCCTTGCCGCCCGCGACGTTGTGGAAGAATTCGTACACCGGAAAAGTGGGAGCGGGCACTAAGAGAACGTCGCCCGGTTCCACAAACGCGTCGCAGATCAGGTTGATGGCGTCATCGGTTCCATTGGCGAGCAACATCTCCTCGGGGGCCACGCCGAAAAACTTTGCCAGCCGGCGGCGTGCCTCTGCGTATTCGGGATAGCGCGTCAGCATTTCCGGATTGATCGCCCCGCGCAGGGCGCGCGCGACTTCCGGCGCGCAGCCCACCGTGTTTTCGTTGAAGTCGAGGCGCATCTTTCCGCGCCGCCCTTCGAGCGGCGGACGGTATTTCTTCAGCCGTTCGACGGCCTTCCGGGGCCGGATCATCTGAACCTCGTTTCAACGGATTGGGCGTGAGCCTCCAAGCCCTCCGTGCGAGCCAGTGTGACGATGACGCGCCGCAGGCGGGCGAGCCCCGCGCGGCTGAGCTTCTGCACGGAAATCGCTTTGACGAAATCCGCGGCGCTCAACCCGCCGCGCAGCCGCGCCGCGCCTCCCGTGGGCAGAATGTGATTCGTCCCGGAGGCGTAGTCGCCTGCCGCGACCGCACTGTATCCGCCCAGGAATATCGAGCCCGCGGACTGGATGCGGTCAAGCAGACGGGTGGCGTCATCGAGCAGTGTCAAGTGTTCCGGGGCGAGTGCGTTCGAGAGGGCGACGGCTTCCTCCAGGTCGCGCGTCAAGACGATGGCGCCCTGCCACGCCAGAGCCTGCTTCGCTACGTTCGACTGCAGCTTGCTGAGAATGTCTTCAACCGCAGACTGAACTTGCAGCGCCATTCGGCGCGACGGCGTAATGAAGATGGCGACGGCGTCCGGGTCGTGTTCAGCCTGGGCGACCAGGTCGGCGGCGATCCAGTCGGCGTTGCCGCGCGCGCCGACCACGACCAACTCCGTGGGCCCGGCGACGAAATCGATTCCGCAATCTCCGGCCACAAGCTTCTTGGCGGCGGCGACGTAGCGATTGCCCGGCCCCACAATCTTGTCGGCGCGCGGAACCTTGGCTGTGCCGTAGGCGAAAGCGGCGATTGCCTGCGCGCCGCCGAGTCGGAAAATCCTCTTCACTCCCAAAATATCGGCCGCGACGAGAACCGCCGGCGCGGGGCGCGGCGAAGTGACATAGATTTCCCTGACGCCCGCCACCTGGGCGGGGATGACGCTCATCAGGACGGTGGAGGGCAGAGGAAATCGTCCCCCCGGAACGTAGCACGCCACGCGCTCGAGCGGCCGAAGGATCTGTCCGACGCGAACGCCCGCGCCGTTCGACGCCTGCCAGGCGCTGGGCATCTGGCGTCCTGCCGTGGCGCGAATGTTGCGCGCCACCGCGCGCAGGGCGGCGACGAAGCCTTTTGGAACCTCGCGGTAAGCGCGACGAATCTCCGCACGCGTGACCGTGAAGCCGACCTTCCGCAAGTCCAACCCATCGAGTTCTCGGGCGTAGCGGAGGACCGCCCGGTCGCCGTTCCGCCGGACATCCTCGAGGATGCGTCCTGCCACGGCCTCGGTCTCCTCCAGGCGGACGGCTCCGACGCGCGTCAAGCGGGCCAAGGAATTCCTATCGTTGCTGCGAATAATTCGAATCATCAGATCACAATCTTGTTCAGAGGATATTCGACGATGCCCTGGGCGTTGGCGGTTTTCAGCCGCGGGATGATCTCGCGCACCGTCTTTTCTTCGATCACCGTGTTGACCGCCACCCAGTCCGGCTCGCTCAGATTGGAAATGGTGGGCCGCTTCAGCGCCGGCAGAACGGCAAGCACCTTTTCCAAATCCTCGCGGCGGACGTTGAGCATCAGACCCACCTTGCCTGAGGCTTCGATGGCGCCCTTGAGCAGCATGATGACGGTTTCGAGCTTCCGGTGTTTCCAGGCGTCTTCCCAGGCAGCGCGATTGGCGATGAGTTTGGTATTCGACTCGAGCACCGTCTCGACAATGCGCAGTCCGTTGGCGCGCAGCGAGGAGCCGGTTTCGGTGACCTCGACGATGGCGTCGGCGAGCACGGGAGGCTTGACCTCCGTCGCGCCCCACGAGAACTCCACCTTGGCCTTCACGCCGTTCCGCGCCAGGTAGCGCTCCGTCACCTTGACGAGCTCGGTGGCGATGATTTTCCCCTCCAAGTCCTTCACGCCCTGGAAGGGCGATTTCTCCGGCACGGCCAGCACCCAGCGCACTTTGCCGAACGTCTGCTTGGCGTAAACCAGGTCGGCGACCTCGACGACGTCCGCTTCGTTCTCCAGGATCCAGTCCTTACCGGTGAGGCCGGCGTCGAGGATGCCGTCTTCGACGTAGCGCGCCATCTCCTGAGCGCGGATCAGCATACACTCGATCTCTTCGTCATCGATGAGGGGGAAATAGGAGCGGGGATTCACGGTAATCTCGTACCCCGCGCGGCGGAAGAGTTGCAGTGAAGCTTCCTGAAGGCTGCCCTTGGGTATCCCCAACTTCAATTTCATGTCTGGCTCTCCTGTTCGGTGTCGCCGTAAACTTTGGAGGGATCAAACTCCCGCGCCAGAATGATCTCCTCGCCATCCGGCGTGAGCTTGCGGAAGAAGCACGACTTGTATCCCAGGTGGCAGCAGCCCGGCCCGGCGAGGTCGGCCTGGATGAGCAACGCGTCGCTGTCGCAGTCAACGCGGATTTCCTTGACCAAGAGCCGGTGGCCGGAGGTCTCGCCCTTCGTCCAGAGTTTTTGTCGCGACCGGCTGAAGAAGGTCACAAAGCCGGAAGTCATGGTTTGCTTGTAGGCGTCCTCGTTCATATACCCCAACATGAGGACCTTGCCCGACTTGCGGTCCTGGATGACGGCCGGAATCAGGCCATCCTGAAATTTGAACTCCATCCTCTTGCCCTCCTTCACCCGAAAATGAAAAAGCCCGCCGAACTCTTGTGTCAGCGGGCCCTCTTTTCTTCGGCTTTGATTCCGGATTAAGCAGGCACTCGCTGACACGTCACCCCGAAGCTGTGGTGAGGGTGATGATGTGTCAGTGCGCGTGCCATATTGAGAACCCGAAGGATACAACGGCGGTTCGGATATTGTCAAGAAAGCTTTTGGGGAGACGGCGCGCCGGGCCGTCATTTGCGTAGCTCGTCTAACCGCACCCAATCTCCGGGGGCACGCTCGAACTTCCAGAACCACCAGCCATCTACGCTGTACTTGGCGGCCGCCCGGGCGGCGCCCGAGGGGGTCCGATATAGCTTGCCCGCAAAGCGAATAGACCCGTCGCGACGAACGCGCGCCTGAAGGGTTTTCCCTTTCGTCCGCGCGCGCAGCATGATGGGGCTGCGGATATACTCTGCGAGGCGAGAGGCGCGCGCCGAGCCTCGGTGAGCTTCAGCAAGCTTGTCCTCGTTCAATTCCCGCCCGACGATCTCATCCAGCTCGGTGCGCTGAAGCTCTTTGATGTCGCGTGCGAAGCGGCGCAGGAGGTTTTCCGACCTTTTGAATTTCCCAGACTTCCTATTCCCAAGAGGGGACGGCTTGATGATTCTCAAAAGCAGTGACTCAAGCTCCCGGAGGTGGCGTTCGCCGATGGTCAAGTACACGCTGAACCGGTCCCACGATTGCCCGTGACGGTCTTTCAGGTGCGCATTGAGTCGCCATCGCAAGTCGCCCGCGAGGCCGACGTAGTACAACCTGCCGCGTCGGTATAGTGCGTAAACCCCTTGCCGCCGGAACACGTACCGGTGGATGATTTTCTGGTATTTCCCCAGCGCATCGCGGCTGATGTTTTCGAGATGCTGGCAGACAAGTTGGGCGGGTTTCGCCATCGCGTCCCTTTCCGCTCTAGCCTCGGTCTCCGACCGACGAGCTGTAGCGGCGGTGTCCTCACCGCCGCCCCTAGCGCCCGTCTCTGACGGGCGAATTGTAGCGTCGATCTCTCATCGACGAAACGGCGGTCAGAGACCGCCGCTACAATCTTCTCCGCACGCTCAGAGGGAATATCTCCCCTTGATACGGCCAATCCTCCGCCTTCTCAACCAAACCCGCCCGCACCGGATTTTCGCGTACGTACAGCCATTTCCGGTGACAGGACTCTTCAGACCTCAGAACGTGGTCGAAAAAGCCTTTCTGCCAATACGGACCCGGAACATCCTTGTTCTTCAAAACCTCCGAGAGAGATCCTTTCAGGGCTTTCATCCACGATGAAAGCCGCGGGGCGAGGGGCGAAAAGGCCGCAAACACATGCAGGTGATCCGGCATCAGGACATACCGTCCCACCAAGACTTTGCGTTTCAATGCCTCCTGCGCAAATTCGATGAATGCTTCATGAACCTGCGAGTTCGCGAGCAGCGCGCGCCTGTCTTCGACGCATGCCGTCAGATAGTATACGGGACAATCCGTGTACAGCCAGTTCAGCCTCCGCAAACGCGGCTTGTGTAGCACGCCCATTGTAGCGTCGATCTCTGATCGACGAAACGGCGGTCAGAGACCGCCGCTACAGCGATTCCTCGATAGATCTTCCGCTCTTCGTCCGTGATGCCGTGCAGTTCGTAAACCAGTTTGTCGATTTCGGCGTCGGTCGCGGCGATTTCGCGGTCTAATTCAGTAGCGCCCACCTTCAGGTGGGCAGGTTTTGACGTCCCACCCATTGTGAGGTGGGCACGGGCTGGAGATGCCGACCTGAAGGTCGGCGCTACAGCTTCCTCTTATTCAACTCCAGCATCCGCGCGACCAGCGCCACCATGCGGTGGACCCGGGCTTTGGCGGCCCCGGAATCTGAAACAGGCTTTTGCAGACTTGCCGCGAATGTCCCAAGGAAAGCAGCCAAGTGGCGCTCCATTCGCTATGGAGTTACGTATGCAGAGTGTAATCGCTTGATCGCGGGGATTCAACCAGGCTTGTATTGCTTGGTCAAAGTGGGGGGTCGCTTTGTTGCACTCGGGAAACTGATTCTCAGCGGAGGTATTTCATCCCGTAAAGCCACTTTTCACCGGCGAGGAAATCGGCGCGGCGCCGGACCTCGGCCTTCTGCTCGAGATTCTGCGCGCCCGCCATGTAGGGGCACACGACGGTGACGATCTCGCCCACATCCAGCATCATCGGCAGGCAGACCGCCAAGCCACCCTTCGAAATGTTTTCGGTCTTGACGACATGCTCCTGGCCCTGGTGATTGCGCACCAGGACCGAGAGCTTGAGGGCCACACGCCGATGGACACGCCTCTCGATGCCTTCATCCCTCTTCGCCGCCGGTGGGGGGGAAGGGGCCGGCTGGGAAGGTGGCGGATCTGCGGGCCCACCCCCGGGCATCGAGGCGTAGGCCCAGGGAGAGTGCTGAGCGCACACATCGCAAGGTTTCTGGAGCACGCCGGTGGAATCCAGGATGGTGACCTCCATCATCGTCAAGACGCTGAGGGCCTGCTTGCCGCAACCTTGACACTTGAGAAGGGCCCCGGCCTGCGAGTCCTGGTCAGGGAGGGGAGGGGGAAAATCGATGCCCCAGATATTGCGCCCCTCGTCCAGGCACTCCACGCCCCACTCGGAAGCTCCTTCGGCGGCCAAGCGCGTCGCCCCCACCACGCGAAAATCGGCTTCGGTGTAGTTTTGCAGGTTGACGATGCGAAGGGCGTCGTCTGCGGCCACCCGGTGTTTGAGGGCGATGCGGGCCCCGGCGCGGTTCACCTCGACGGTATAGGAATCTTCAGTGAATCCGGACCCGTGGGCGCCGAAGGCGATGACCCGGATGGGAATGGTCACCAGGAGTCTCTCCGTTCCTCGCCTTTCGGCTCCGCTCATTTCGTTACGGATATCGGCATTTTTGGATCGTTCGGTGAGCTTGAATTCAGACCCAGGGCAGGGGGCCGGGTCGGAGCCAAGCGGCGGAGCGGCAGCGCGTTTTCCCTGACCGACCGGTAGGTCGAGAAGCCTCAAGTCCTTGTCCTTTGCGCGTTTGTTGACAATTTTGCGGCCCCGGTTATAATTAAGGTTTTGGGTTGATGAGGCCGCGGTGCTGATTACCGTACAGGAACTCGAGCTTCATCGGATCGCAGTCTCGAAGACCTACGCCGCGGACGAACTCGACTACCACGGAGCGGAGTTCCGGCAGGTTGGACCGCTCGATGTGGACGTGGTGGCGGAGCTCGCGGATGCGGAGATTCGGATTCAAGGAAGTCTTCGGACCCGTCTGGAATCGGCCTGCGACCGCTGCTTGGGAAAGGTCGAAATCCCCGTGGCGCGCAATTTCGACCTGCAATACCGGCCGATGAGAACGATCGCGCGCGAAGAAGAGGTCAAAGTCCCCACGGACGAGTTGGACGTGGGATTCTTCTCCGGCGACGGAGTGGTGCTGGCCGACGTGGTGGCCGAACAGGTTATCCTTTCGGTTCCCATGAAAGTGGTCTGTCGGCCGGACTGCCGTGGCCTGTGTCCGGTGTGCGGCGTTGACCGGAACCGGGAGGCTTGCCAGTGCCAGTGCCCGCCCGCTCGGCCGGATTCGCCCTTCGCATCGCTGCTGGAAGATTGAGGAGTCAGGACCGGGGGATTCCAGGGGACAACGCCGGTTCTTGCTCGAGCGAACCGCGAGAATCCGCTCCGTCAGTTGACGGACCTGCTGGATTGCAGATTAGGAAGGCCAGGAGGGCGCGGAGGGTTTTGCGCGCGGCCATCCTGAAGCCCGGCCCGTCAATCGACGGGTAGAAAGAAGCATTCATGGCGAACCCTAAACGACGACATTCCAAGGCGCGGCGCAACCGGCGGCGGGCGCACGATCATTTGACTCCCTGCACCCTCGCCGAGTGCCCGCACTGCCACGAACCCAAGCTTCCTCATCAGGCCTGCCCGCATTGTGGGTATTACCGCGGGCGCGAAGCGGTGCTTGTGGGAGAATCAGCCTGAGCTCCCCCGGCAAGGCCGGGGGCCGGCTGTGCAGCCCCTGACCGGCGCGGAGGTTTGCACCGGCGGGGCCCGTTCCGCTCAATGACCGGATTGCCATGCGACGCATCGCTGTAGATGCCATGGGCTCTGACGCGGCGCCCGGACCGGAAGTGGACGGCGCGGTTCAGGCAGCAAAGGAGCGGATTGCCGAGGTCCTGCTGGTGGGGCCGGAGGAGGCTCTGCGGCAGGAGCTGGCGCGGCGCGGCGCGCAGCGGCTGGGCATCGAAGTGGTCCACGCCAGCGAAGTGGTGACCATGGAGGATGCGGCGGCCAAGGCCTTCCGGCGCAAGCGAGACTCCTCGATTCGCGTGGCGGCGCGCCTGGTTCGGGAAGGAAAAGTGGACGGGCTGATCAGCGCCGGCAACACCGGGGCGGTGATGACCACCGCGAAAATCGTGCTGGGTGCCCTGGAGGGAGTGGACCGGCCGGGCTTGGCGGCGGTGATGCCCAACTTCAAGGGCACGGCCACGGTGCTCCTTGACGTGGGGGCCACGGCGGTTTGCGAGCCCCACAACCTGGAGCAGTTTGCGGTGATGGGCGAGCTTTTTTATCGCGCCATCTTCGGCGTGGAGCGGCCGCGAGTGGGATTGCTTTCCAACGGGCAGGAGGAGCACAAAGGAACCGATTTGACCCGCGAGACGCACGCCCGTTTGAAGCAGTTGCCGCTGAACTACATCGGCTATGTGGAGGGCCGGGACCTTCTGAACGGCCGCGTGGACGTGATGGTTGCTGACGGGTTTACCGGCAACGTGGTGCTGAAGACCAGTGAAGGCGTCGCCGAGGTCCTGGCCAGTCTGCTGAAGGAGACCCTCTCCAGCACGCTGACCGCCAAGGTGGGGTCGGTGCTGGCGCGGCGGGCCCTTCGGAACTTCAAGAAGCGCGTGGACTACTCGGAGTATGGCGGGGCGCCCCTGCTGGGGATTCGAGGCGTCTCCATCATCTGTCACGGCGGGTCGAACGCCAATGCCATCAAGAACGCTATTCGCGTGGCGGCGGAATTCGCCGAAGGTAAAGTGAACGAAAAGATCGAGCGCGAGCTGGCCGGAGCCTCGCAAAGCCGGTCCTGAAATCTGAGACCGGCAGCCTCCGGACTTCTGCGGCGAAGGCGCGGATTGAGCGGCCGGACGCCGTTGAGAAGGCTTCGCGGCTGTTCCAAGGAGCAAGCATGGTTGCGGCAGGGATTCTGGGGACCGGCGCGGCGCTGCCGGAAAAAGTGATCTCCAATTACGATCTGGAGAAGCTGGTCGATACCTCCGACAAATGGATCACCGACCGGACCGGAATCAAGGAACGCCGCCAGGCCGCCCCCCACGAAACCACTTCCACCCTGTCCGTGCAGGCATCGCGCAAGGCGCTGGAGATGGCGGGCATCGGGCCCAGGGATTTGGACCTGATCATCTGCTCGACCATTTCGCCGGACATGCCGTTGCCTTCCACGGCCGCGTTCATCCAGCGCGACTTGGGCGCGCAGGGCTGCTACGCCTTTGACCTGGCGGCCGCCTGCTCGGGTTTCCTGTTCGGGCTGAGCGTCGCCGATCAGTTCATCAAGACGGGGAGAGCCAAGCACATCCTGCTGGTCGGGGCGGAGCTGTTGTCGCGTTACTTGGACTATCAGGACCGCGCGACTTGTGTCATCTTCGGGGACGGCGTGGCCGCCGGAGTGCTGGGTCCGGTGGCTCCGCCCTCGGGAATCCTCGCCGAGGAAATGCACACCGAAGGCGCCTATGCCGAGCATCTCTACATCCCTGCGGGCGGCACCGCGAAGCCCGCCAGCTGCGCAACGGTGGAGGGTCGCGAACACTTCATCAAGATGCGCGGCAACGAGCTCTTCAAAGTCGCGGTGCGCAACATGGAGGAGGTTTCGCGGCGAGTGCTGGAGAAGGGCGGGACTTGCCCCGATCAGATCTCGCTTCTTATCCCTCACCAGGCCAACCAGCGCATTACCGATGCGGTTCGCGAGCGCCTGGGAATGAGTCCCGAAAAGGTTTACTCCAATATCGCCCGCGTTGGGAACACTTCATCGGCCTCGATTCCCATCTGCCTGGATGAGTGCGTCCGCAGCGGGCGGATCAAGCGAGGCGACCTGATCCTGATGACCGCCCTCGGAGCCGGAGTGACCTGGGGCGCCGTGCTGATGCGGTGGTGAGAGCGCCGGGCTTTCGAAGGTTTTTTGCCGAAAATAGCATTCATTTTTCCCGGTCAAGGTTCTCAGTATCCCGGCATGGGTCGGGAACTGGCCGAGTCTTTTGCGTCCGCGCGTCGGGTGTTCGACGAGGCGGACCGCGCGGCGGGTTTCAGCCTGTCGAAGCTGTGCTTTGAAGGTCCGGCGGAAGAGCTTCAACTCACCGCCAACACCCAGCCGGCGATCTTGACCGCGTCCGTGGCCGCCGCCGAAGTTTTGCGTGAGAAGGGTATTCGTCCCGATTACGTGGCTGGGCACAGCCTGGGCGAATACTCGGCGCTGGTGGCGGCGGGAAGCCTCCGGTTGGCCGACGCCGTCCGCCTGGTCCGCAAGCGCGGCCAGTACATGCAGGAGGCGGTGCCGGTCGGCGTGGGCGCCATGGCCGCGATCCTGGGGATCGAGCCGGGAGTGGTGGACGAGGTTTGCCGGGAGGCGGCGCAGGGCGAAATCGTCTCGCCGGCCAATCTCAACTCCCCGGGCCAGGTGGTGATCGCCGGCAACGC
>Ga0307379_10004040_pt1 | contig 21084 bp, 50 predicted proteins | sample UN2MG_FD_202237 | JGI IMG/M metagenome (GOLD analysis project Ga0307379, IMG submission 202237) | Soil microbial communities from Risofladan, Vaasa, Finland - UN-2 | ecosystem: Environmental > Terrestrial > Soil > Coastal area > Acid sulfate soil | place: Finland: Risofladan, Vaasa | collected... | reverse complement strand
GCAAGAATTCCTGGATCCTTGCCTCACATTGTTTAATATACACACTACCATTTTTATTCATAGAATATTATCTTTTGATTAGCTATTATGCTATTATAAATGGAGTGATGCATTTTTCAGTCGATTATATAACATCAAGATGTACTTCCAAACTATATGAGAAAAAACAGTATCATTGGTTCTTTGTTGTCATTGGATTAGACCAAGCGATACACATGACCATTTTATTTTTAACGTACAACTGGCTACCGAAAGGATGAAATTGGTAACGTTATATAAAGAAGTGGCCCCGTAACTCAGTTGCGGAGAGTGCTTCCCTTACAAGGAAGAAGCCACTGGTTCGAGTCCAGTCGGGGCTACCACTTCATATTAAGGAGGGCAAAATCATGGAATCGTATCACACGCAGGTTCAAAAACTACCAAACGTAAATTCCACATAGTGGAATTAGGAAATAATAAATATAAATTAAAGATTAAAAAATGTGGAATATGGATCTATGTTAGAGAAGGTTTTAAAGTGAAAGTATTTGATGACTTCTCTAATGTAGTTAAATATTTAAATGGGTTAAGAAAATGACCAATCCGTTTCTTGAAGCAATATATCACATATTTACTTATGAATGTAATGGGAAAACTATCACTTTAACAAATGAAGAAACTTCACATGAAAACGGAAGATATTTTTGTGTTATTTGTGATAAGTGTTGTAATATTCCTGTTCTACATTTGCTAAGAAAACAAAATATCCGGGCACACTGAGCAAGTGGAGAGCTCAACTGACTGTAAATCAGCCGCGTAAGCTGTGGCGGTTCGACCCCGTCTGCCCGGACCAATTTAGGAGAACATATGGACTGGATAAACATTGAAGATCAAACACCAAAGGATGATCAAAGAGTAATAACATATTGTGATATGCTAGATAACAATAAAATTGAAATAGCTATGTATAAAAATCTAGTTGGAACTGAAGATGAAATGCTCGGTCATAATATGTTTTACAATAAGTCAGGATGGTTAACTGATGATGTTACACATTGGATGCCATTGCCAGAAGATCCGAAATTATAAAAGTTTGTGCGAGGAACCTAACGGGGGATGGTGGTTGTTTTTCGAGCGGTGTGCTAAACACTGCTGGCTGAAAGACGTAAAATAAAACTGGTCTAGTATTGGGGACGCCTATACTGGCAAATCGGGCCCACCCGCACATTCATTTTGAAAGGTAAATATGAGTAAAAGAGAAATAGAAGAAAAAATAGAACAGCCCTATATATTTGTTGAAAGAGTTGTAAAGGAACGGAAGTGGAATCCAAAATATGATCAAGATAAAATATGTCGATGTGGTCATACTTATGATAGACACTTTGATTCATATGAAGATATGTATCCCATTGGATGTAAATATTGTCAGTGCTATGTATTTATGGTGAAAAAATGAAAACTCCATGTGATACCTGTATAGTTTATCCGACCTGTGCTAAAACTTGTATTCCTATGACACACTTCAAAAATAAACTAAATCATGATATTGAAAAGATGAAACGATTTATTTGGAGTAAAAATAAACATCCAAGACCACGAAAACGATTGAAGGAAAAACATCGTCTTCATTATAACGCTCTAATAAAAGACTGGAATAGAGCTTGTAAACAAAACGATGTTGTTTTAGATAGACGTTATGAACGGGAAGCTCTTAAGGATTCATAAAAGATAACATCTATTTGTAATTAGAACAAATTTCAAATTCACTCTTAGGAGGTAGTTATGAGTCGAACGGAAAAGACCAAGGATATTGGTATTACCGACGACCGATCCGCTAATGAACGTGGAATCGGACGAGGCATACATAGTGAAATAGAATGCTGTGATGGTGATGCCTGTAGCTGGGAGAATACCAGCAAAAGGTCTGTTGAGGAAACGGAGGTGTAGATATTTACTCCCCCATAGGGTCATAGTAGAGACCCTCCAATGTAACATTAATGATACATTAAACGGTTAAATGTAAGTTTAAATGACATTTTTGAAACATTAGGAGAATACTACAATGACTTTTAAAGAACTAAAAAATAAGATCAAAGAAGAACAAAAAGAACTAGCACAATCAATCAAACTTGGAAAACCTTTAAGAAAGCCAAAAGTTTATAATCAAGCAGATAGTGGTTTAAGAGCTATCTATGATGATCTATTTTGGAATAGGATTAATTATAGATATCGACATATTATTTATTGTCAGATGTTTAATAACACTCCCTATGCATTAATCGAGCAACCCAGAGACGAGAATAAACCAAGTTCAAGTCGGCTTGATAAAATCAAACAAGGATGGGAAGCAGAGATTGATGAAGAAGCTCTACGTGATTGTGCGTAAGGATCTTAGCACTTCTCAACAGGCCGTGCAAGCAGGACATGCTGTAGCAGCGTTCTTGCTTCACGGCCAGTTTTTTCGTCGGTGGGAGAACGAAACTCTAATCTATCTGGGTGTAAAGGGTTTAACTCAACTGACAAATTTAAAAAGAAAATTAGACTTCAACGATATTTCTTATGTGGAATTTCGAGAACCAGATATTGGTAACCAAGTTACTGCAATAGCAACTGAAAGTCACTGCAAATACTTTGAAAGGATGAATTTACTATAATGGATAATTTAATTATTTTATTTGGAACAATTGGTGAAGCATCTATGACAGTCGTTGACGATGAAACTTATGACCTTCTGTTTGAATTATATGAAAATCAAAGTGAAGGATATAATGGTTATTCTGAAATGTATGAAAAGTTTTCTAAGATATTAAATGAAATGGACAATAAGAAAAACTTTCAACATCTTGTACTTCAATGGAACTCGCACGATGATCTTGAAAATCCTATAACATTTAAAAGAATATTACAGGTATTAGAAGAATGATTTAGAGGCCCAGTAGCTCAGTGGCAGAGCGGTGGACTCTAAATCTGCTTGCCGTGGGTTCAATCCCCACCTGGGCCTCCAATACAAAGGAGTTACTATGGATGAAGACCAAAAAATATTATTAGAAGAATTTTTCAATTCAGCTCAATTATTGTTAGCAACTGATGGTTACGTTTCTCCATTATATATCTTGTTAAAAGATAAAACAGCTACTCCAATAACTCATGATGGTAAGATAACCGTAGCAGAATATGCTAACGTTGTTACTGAGATGGCATGTGATGATGATATGGATGCTGCTATATTAATTTGTGAGCAGACTATGGTCAGAAGCAAAAATGATGATCCTGGTATGCAACCTTATCTTAATGGTGAGAAACCAATCAGAGAACATCCAAATGCCAAACACTATTTAATGGGTTGTTTTATGACAGCAGAAGGTAAATATGAAACCATGGTTGCTGAAATTCATACTGAACCATCTAAGGGAACAAGATATGTTTTTGAACCTGAGTGGATGGAAAATGTTGCAACTAACTATTTAGTACCATGGAGAACATAAACAAATATGGGGGCGTAAAGGTATCGACGTGGATGAAGAGACTAGAGATGCGCTTCGGGGAATGACATTATACCTCGTTAGAAATGTATGTCACTAAAGTAATCGCAGACGATTATTACACTGATCTTGCCCTAGCGGCATAATCCGTTCCACCCAGTTATTCTCTCGGATTGGGATGGGGCGACGACTAGAGAGATAGACCTCGATCCGCTCCTGCCGAGCATTGAAGGTCGAAATTCAGGCAGGACCCTGATAAGGAGTTGTCGCTTACCACCTTGTCAGTATAAGAAAGCGAATATAAGCGTAGTATCAAAAGTTGAACTTTTACGGACGCCGGTTCGACTCCGGCCGCCTCCACCATTTTATGACCCGAACGGAAATGCGCGCAATGTCTTCGTCATAGAAGATATGAATCAATCCCGGAGGGTCGCCAATTTGGTTTGTAGCTGAGTATTCCACACCAGTTGAAAGGCGAAGTTTCCAAGGGTGAAATTAATCCAAACAGGTTAGGGGTGGTGCCCTTTCAATGTGGTGATAAAGTAACCCGAAAACATTTTTAACGAAAGGAATAGAAATGGAATTTCGAATTAAAGAAGGTGATAGGGTTGTTGTAAAAATTGGGTGTAAACATACAAAGAAATCCCATATGGGTTATAATAATGAGATGAAACCCATTGAAAACACTATGCAGATCGTAAGGAGTATTGACGGAATACGTGTCAAATTAATTGATCAACAATGGACCTGGCACAAAGATGATCTTTTATCAGCAGATCTTAATTCAGAAGATCTTATGTGCCATGATAAATCAACATACAAATTCAATCCAGGCGAATTATCATGCAAGTAAAAATAAAAACTGATGAAGAATTAAAACAGATTGCAAAAGACCTTCTTGCTGATAAAATATTTACCTCAGCTCATCTTAGAGAAGGCGATGAAAGTTTAATAGGATCAATATTCATGCCGATCTTGTTTATTGATCAAAAACAGCGTGATGAATTAGAGGCAAATGATGTCCAGGTATTGTATGAATATTACAGCGAGTCAGGACCTAGATCCTTAAATGGTTATCCCATGTTTATGTCAATGAAATACATGACCAGAAAAGAATGGGAAAAGGTTTTTAACTATCATGAAAAAATGAAAACTGCTTTAGACGAGGTAAAATAATGCATAAAGTTTTGGAAAAGAGGCTGGTTAAAAAATATCCAAATATCTTCAAAGAATATGGAGGAGATATAACAAAAACCTGTATGGGTTGGGGAATGACCTGTGGTAAGGGTTGGTTTCTTCTTATTGATGAACTGTGTAGCAAATTGAGCGAGTCAGCCGTTGCCCAGCAAGTCAAAGAAAAGTTAGGTGGGTTAAGATTCTATCTTCAAGGTACAGAAGAAGATCATAAAATCGAAGCAGAATACGAATCAAAATCTCTTATCACCTGTGAGCATTGCGGAGGACCAGGAGAACGTAAAAGTGATCATGGATGGTTAAGAACTACCTGTGATCATTGTGATGAAATAAGAAAACTTTCTGCCAAGATCAGAGAAGGTCATTATGTATACGCATTTGATGATACTGCTCATATAATTGTTAGCGACCCCATTGAAGATCCCGAATGTGATAATCCAATCTTCTCAGGAACCATTTATGAGTTCATGAAATTAATGGCTCCAACTCTGAATCTTTTAGAAGACCCAATGAGTACAGATGAGAAACCTCTTTGGGAGCAAATATAATTTCGGTGGCGTGGACTAGTGGACTAGGTCACGATCCTTTCACGGTCGAAATCACGGGTTCGAATCCCGTCGCCACTACCAACTTAAAATAGGAATTGAATAATGAGTAAACAATTTCTGCAAGATATGGGAGTCGATTTAATCATTGATAAATTCCCATGTGAAATATGCTTAGTTCAAGCACCATGCAAAGCAAATGGAAGACAGTGTAAAGATTATAATGCCTTTATCAATCATGCTTCAGACACATGGAATTTATTTTGCGAGGAAGAAAAAGAATATTTAAGATCTTTGCCTCAATATGTAATGGTGAATATCAATTCATTTAGACAAAATCAAGTCAGATACGGTGAATCTGACTGGATTGATTGAAAGGAATCTGTATGGGGAAAGATGGATATTGGGTTCCAGTAGATATAAAAGATGAAGTAATTAAATATTCATTTGAACCACATAGACAAAAGAAACTTTCTAAAGGTTTACCTTGGTTGTACTGTCCTAAATGTGGTCTATTGTTTTTGAAAAATTCCATTACTAAGTGGTGTATTAGAATGGGATGTGATCATGAATATCATTACCAATATAAAATGATGTTGAAGAAATTAACTAAGGGTCCGTAGCTCAATTGCGTAGAGCGCTGGTCTCCAAAACCAGTCATTGCAGGTTCGAGTCCTGTCGGGCCTGCCACTTTTTTGAAAGGAATGATATGGATGTTCTTATACAATTTTTAAGTGCGAAAGATGATGCAAAACGTTTTTTTGAAAAATTAATTCCAGGTGACATTTTTGAATATCAAATGGATGATTTTCTATACTCAGACGTTGAAGATTTAGCTGAACATCATGGGGTAGAAATCAAATACTGTCCTCCTGGAACACCCGAATATAAAGAGTATGGATGTTTTGTATGTGAGGTTGTAAAAACCTTAACATCAGATAAAGAAGAACCAAAAGTTCTACCAAAATTTGATCCAGAGGAATTAATGATTTAGGTTCCATAGTGAAGTCTGGCCTATCATGCTGTCCTGTCAAGGCAGAGATCACGGGTTCAAATCCCGTTGGAACCGCCAAACTTTGGGGGTGTAGCTCAGTTGGGAGAGCGCTTGCCTTGCACGCAGGAAGTCGCAGGTTCGATTCCTGTCACCTCCACCAAATTTTTGAAAGGATATAACATGAAGAAACTTAAATACTTTTTACTCATTATTTTAATTGTCCTTTTTGTACCGATAGTTCCGTACGAGAATGAAATTTCAAATGGAGTTACGATAGTTGGAAATAGGGCTGTCATATACTATCTCTATGATTATGTTAAAGAGAATTATTTGAAAGAAGGGCCCCGTAGCTCAACAGGTTTAGAGCACTCTCCTTATAAGGGAAAGACGACAGGTTCAAGTCCTGCCGGGGCTACCAACGAGGGAGACAAATAATGGATTATATTGTTATAAGTTCAATCGCTATAATTACATATTTATTTGTTGGTTATTGTAGAGAGAGTATGAGAGCAGGAATGTCTAATGAAAAATTCAAATTCTCTCGTTTAATATTCTGGCCAAAATATCATTAATACTGGCATGTAGCTCAATTGGTAGAGCATCCGGCTGTTAACCGGAAGGTTGGAGGTTCGAGGCCTCTCTTGCCAGCCATATTTTAAAAGGAGTTGAAGGAAAAATAAGAACAAAATATAAAGGAAATTTCATAATGGCGGCATGGCTCAGTCTGGTAGCGCAATCGGTCGATAACCGATAGGTCCCTGGTTCGATCCCAGGTGTCGCCACCATATTAAATATGAAAGGAAAACCTATGAAAAAATGGAAAATTATAGAGAAATAGCAGAGAAAAAAATAGGAAGAAAACTAAAAAAGGGAGAAATTGTTCATCATCTTGATGGAAATTCTACCAACAACGATCCAGATAATTTGTATGTTTGTAAAAATCATTCTGAACATAAGTTGCTTCATAATAAAATAAAGATAAACTGGAATTTCAAAGCACAAGAGTTAGTGGATGAAGTTCTGGGTGAATTAAATTTCAAAGCTAGCAAACAATTAACTGAAGCATTGAATTGTTTCTTTACTGATAACCAATTAACTTTAATTTATCGTAAAGTATTATATACTCGTAAATGTTTTAGCAAAACAGAAAATGAATATTATTCAAGAACAATAAAGAAAAAGTTAAAAGCAATACAGAGATTAAATAGATTTAAACAACTATTAGAAATTATGTTGGATTAGAATTAATTTGCGGCCGTGGGTTAGTCCGGTAGACCAGCAGATTTCCAATCTGCCGCCTTGTGCATCGTCAGTTCGAATCTGACCGGCCGCTCCAATTTAAAAGGTGAATCATGAAAAAGATACTCAAAATATGTTTACTAAGTGTTATAAGAGCATGCGAAAAATACAAAGTACCATTTGACGTTTTATTAACTGAGATAGCATATGAATCTATGGCAGATAAAGTTGATAAAATGGTAGCTATAGGAAAGGTGAATGACCATGGCATTTAATTTTACAGTACCTGACGAAGATGAAGTGAAAGCAAACAAATGGGTTCGTGATCATAAAAAAGTCTGTAAGGTAACAGACGTTGGTGCTATTGGTGGAAAATATACCTGGTCATTTACTCAAACAAGTCTTGGTTGTATAACAATATTAAAATGTGCCTGTGGCGAAGAAATAAATTTGACAGATTTTGAAAGTTGGTAATCATGTGCGGGCGTAGCTCAGTCCGGAAAGAGCGCCCTGGTTCCACCGGGGAGGTCGTTGGTTCAAATCCTTCCGTCCGCTCCAAAAAGGAGTAAAGAGTGAAAGAGAAAATCAAAGATTTTTTCAGAAACATTAGACTTGGTATCCCCAATCTTATAAAATGGGCACCTGTTATTTGGAAAGATAGAGATTGGGATCAATATTTTCTTTATATAATTCTCCAGTTCAAACTGAAACAAATGGAGCAACTTCAAAGAAAATATGGAATATCTGTAAACAGTAATGATTATGCAGATCAAATGAGAACCTGTATATTATTACTTGAACGTATTATTAAAGATGATTATCTTCATAATGTTCTTAAACCCCATGAAGAAAAATGGGGCGAATCAAGATTAGATTTTAAAGAAACATCTGATCAAACTTTCAGAGATATAGATGGGGGAGAAAAACTTTATGAAGGTGCATTTTCTGTTGAAAAAGTTACCACTCCAAAGGAAAAGAAACAAGAGAATAAAGAGCGAATGAGATTATATGATCATGTTCGTAAACTTGAAAAACAAGATCTCGATTTATTATTTAAAAACATCAGAAAACATATTGAAGGTTGGTGGGATTAATATGGGGAGGTAGCTCAGTCTGGTAGAGCATGCGGCTGAAGACCGTGGTGTCGTTGGTTCAATTCCATCCCTCCCCACCACGAAAGGAATATTATGGCTGTAAAAACTTTTTGGTCTTCTATGAGAAATGCAGTCAATTCATTTAAAGATGGTGAAGAAATTACAAGAAAACAAATACTTCAAATGATTCAAAATGATTTTGATGAAAAAATCTCTAAGACATCATTTGATATATATAGATTATTAATAACTAAAATAAAAATATTAGAACCAGTTAAAAGAGGAACATACAAAAAGATTCAAAACTTTCCAGAGTCACTTACTGCAGGAAAAGCACATAAATTAGAAAGTCAAATGAGGTGGTCACCCTCTTGGAAAGATTGGTTTGCAAAGGATCTAGAAGAAAGATTAAAAATGCTTTAAATTTGAAGTGGGGGCGCGGCATGATTGGTAGAAGCCGGCTGGGTTGTGGCCCCAGTGACTGGGTTCGATTCCCACCCTCACCCCACAAAGGAAAACTATGATAAGATTATCAGGATTTCAAATGCTATTGTTAATATGTTGGTTAGAAGCAAAATCAGGAATCCCATTTAGTGCTTATTATTATTTACTTTCAATATCAGGATATTTACTATTTCAATATTTCTGGAGAAAAGGACTTTATGCCAGTATACGAATACCAGTGCAAAAGCTGTCAACGAATCTTTGAAGTCATAACTATTAAAAAAGATAAAGACCCTCACAAATGTCCTGACTGTGGCAAAGAGGGCGACAAATTAATGTCAGCAGGAAGCTATCGAATGAAAGGATACTCAGCAGAAAATGGTTATTCAAAACCTAAATAAGCCCCTGTAGCTCAGTGGATATAGAGCGCCTGGCTACGAACTAGGAGGTCGGAGGTTCAAGTCCTCTCAGGGGTACCAAACGAAAGGAGATACAATGCAAGTATTGACTAGAAATGTTAAACTAAAATTTGAATGTGTTGAGGTTGAATGTGGTAATGTTATTGAGGTGGACCCGTATGAATTACAGAGGTCTGGAAGCCCCATTTGTCCTGACTGCCAGAAAGAAATGGCTATTGATGATACCTGTCTTATAACAAATTGAAAGGATAATTATTATAAATAAGAATCGAAATTCAGAACAAATTAATAATGACCTCTTACATAGGAGAACTTAATGAGTGATGAAAGTAGTCAGCCGCTTAATGGGGAAAGAGAAAAAGAAAAAAGTGAGCTTTCTAAATATCTTGACCCAGATTTTCCATTATTAAAAAAGTTCAGGACTCAATGCCCTGGAACATTTAAACACTCTCAAACTGTTTCTTCAATGGTTGAGGGAGTGTCTTTAGCATTAGGTCTGGATGTGACATACATGAAAGTAGTTTCTACATATCATGATATTGGAAAAATGTTTCACCCAGAATATTATACTGAAAACCAAATGGATGAAGATAACGTTCATGATAAACTTGATCCATATACAAGTTTTCTTATTATAAGCAGGCATGTATCAGACACTGCTTTAATTTTAAATCGGGAAGGTTTCCCACAAGAATTAATACGATTATCATGCCAGCATCATGGAACTGGAGTTGTAAGATACTTCTTTGATAAATCTAAAACTGAATTGGAAGATAGATATAGATATAACGGAGAAACTCCAAAAACTATTGAAGCAATGGTCTTAATGTTATGTGATCATTTAGAAGCAAGATCAAGATCTATGATGCAACATGATAAAGAAAATTTCAACCCAACCGATGCTGTTTTGGAGGTTTGGGAAGAGTTGGAAAGCGACCGCCAAACTGCTGATGTTATTATGAAGCTCGGTGACGTAGCAACTCTAAAAGAAGCGCTCGCTAAAGAACTCGGAGCAATGTATCAAAAAAGAGTCGACTATAAAAAAGCAAAGGAGGAATAGTATTGTGTACAGAATTATTCTTTCAGCAGGAGGTGTTCAAATGACGTAAATTCCCTTAGGAGGTAAACGTCATTATGAGCAAATCAGATAGTAAAAAAGGTGCAGGCGGCAAAAAAATTGGTCGCTCATCAAGAAAACCATCGCACAATCGTTATAACATAGAAAAACGCTGGGAAACAAACAAAACTAGAAGAGCAGCAAAAATCAAAAAAGTTCTCGAAAAGAAAGCAAGAAAAAAAGCACGTAAAAGCGCATAGTTAAAACTCGCGCCGGAACATCTGAAATCCTGGGATACTCCTTTGAATGGATAACGTATTACCAGAAAAGACGGTTCCGGCGCATTTATGTCTATTTTTAATTACTGACCTCGTCGCCAAGTTGGCTCAAGGCAGAGGATTGCAAATCCTTCATCGTGGGTTCGAATCCTACCGGGGTCTCCACAATTTAATTACCAGGGGGTGTAAAATGCCGTATCAAGATGGTTCGTCGATTGTAAACTTTTGTATCCCGGCAGGTAGTGGTATGACGGGATGTAATCAAGCTGGCAAAGGATGGGACCGCCAGTCAAGATGCACTTTTTCAGAAGAGTGTACAGCCGGTGGAAAATGCACACATGAAAAGTTTGGGGAATACTGCGGCAATCATATCGCTCATCGTCATAGAGCGGGAAAACCTATTAACCTCTTAGATATAAAAGCTGTTGCTGATCATGAAAAACTACATGAGGATTTCCAAAAAATCTATAAGAAAAAAGAAGCGAAGACTCTTTGGAAAGATATCCTAAAGGATTATATAGAGAAAGATTCCAAACAAAATTATTTTTCAAAAGAATATATGATTGATAACACATGGAAAGATGGTACCGATGAAGAACTGATAAAGACTGCCAAAATTATCAAACAGCGGTCAGAAGAAGATCCTAATAATGTCTTTGGAGTTCCTGATTCCATGTTGTATAGAGATGAATTTGGAAAGTTACACCAATACGTCAACAAAGGCTGGAGGGAAGTGAACGAGCATCAAAAACTCCTCGATAATAAAATGGTTGATGCAATTGTTGAAGACAATATGAAACGAGGCGCTTCTGTTCATACCCATGCTCTTCCTGTACACACCCATGAAAATCCTAAACATTTTCATGGAAAAGCTGGACTCGGTTTCTCTGCCTTCTATGATGAAGAACCACACAATCATAACTTACATGAAAATTGGCCATATAAAAATGCCAACGAAGCTGTACAAATGGAGAAATATCTATTCTCCAGAATCATCAGTAGGCGTAATATTACAGAAAGATATGAAGTGGGATTGATTATTTTTATCCCTTCCATGTATATGCTCTATGATAAAGAATATCATGTATATTATAGTACAGAAGGTGTTCTTAAAGTTTCAAAGTCCGAACAACATCTTCTTACAGATTTTAATGACTGGAAGATTCATGTTCCGGTTAACTCTGTACCAACCCCTGCTACAGATTTTGGGTGGCATACTACTGCAGTTGCAAATAAACTTTTTCCAAACACGCCAAAAATCAAGTTTCCTGTTGATAGAAGATTCCCAAAGAAATCTGTATGTAATGATTGTGCACTGGGATGGAAATACTGCAAAAACCAGTGCTCCAAATATCTACTATCCTAATCATTTAAGTGGGTCCGTCACCTAGTCTGGATGATGGTACCGCCCTTTTAAGGCGGAGAGTTAATGACTCCACGAAGGTTCAAATCCTTCCGGACCCACCACTTCTTTTAACCTAAATTACAAAGGAATTAGACATGACAGAGAAGTTGCAATCACACGTTGCATTTTGTATTGATGAAAGCGGATCAGTTGCCAGAATTATTAAACCTCTGGTTGAAGCGTATAATCAGACAGTAACTGATATTAGATCTGCTGTATTAGATGAAGGGCAAGAAGCATCAATGACAGCGCTGGCATTTGGTGATAGAGTTTTGAAACATCGAATCCTTTATGTCGGACAACAGGTTCAAACCGTCAAACCTCTAAGCTCATCAGATTTTAATCCCTCCGGATTAACCCCTCTATTTGATTCAGTATATCGCGCTATTAAAAAGCTGGAAGAACTGGATGATGGGAAACCTGGGACCTCATTTGTCGTATCAACAGTTACAGATGGAGAAGAAAATCAATCAATTGATCCCGGTGTACCTGCTACTGTTCGTGAGATTGAAAAGAAAACTGCAACCGACAGATGGACATTCACATTCCTGGTCCCCAACGGAAGAGAAGATATATTCTCATCACGTTTTAATATTCCAAGGGGGAATGTTCAAGGCTGGGATACCAAAACTGCCAGAGGAACCAAGGAAGCTTTCATCGTCAGTTCCAAAGCATATGGTCAATTTTTCAAACAAAAGACTGCAGCAGGTATTGGTAAAAAGATGTCCAGCAGATCATTTTATGCCGACACCTCAGACCTGACTGTGAGAGAGGCAAGATCAGCCCTGTCAGAAATTACCAATCAGGTTATATTTATCATTCCCCATATGGATTGTAAGATTCGTGATGCCATTATTGGTCATGGAAAAGACTGGATCAAAGGTGCCGCATTTTATCAACTGATTAAAACCGAGAAGAAAGTCCAGGATTATAAACTGGTCGCTCTTCGTGTCAAGACTTCAAATAAAGTATATTGTGGGCAAGAAGCACGTGATATGCTGGGTATCGGTGGGGTGGTCGGAACTGTTCGGTTGGTTCCAGGTGATCATGGAAAGTTTGATGTGTTCATTCAGTCAACGAGTGTTAACCGAAAGATTCCGGCAGGAAGTGAAGTTATGTATTGGCCAAAGGTCGGCACTCAGAAGAAGTAAGATGGTTTTTGTGGCACTCAGGACATCTAGATAATAGATCCCTGAGTGCCGCTTTCTTATTAATTTCCCAATATTGTTTTTCTTCCGGAAGATCTAAAATACAACCACATTCTACCTCACACATATTACTTTTATGATTATATCCACGTCTGATCATTTCTTCTTTCAAATCTTCATGCCGTTGAAACAATACTCTTGGTTCAAACAAATTATTATTTAAATATCCATCTATTTTTTTGTTCTTTTTTAATGAACCAAGAAACATATGCATCTCTAAGTGCTCACCACACAAATGTTTTTGACACATAATCTTTGGTTCACATAACCACATTCTCATATTACCATTCCTTTTTCGCTTTTCGTTTTTTAATCTCCATTGACATAATAACTCTTAACTTAGTTATACAAATATGTTTAATTTTTCCTGTTCTGAATCCTGTTCCTGTTAGATAGTTCATTACAACTCTTATCTTATCATTTGAAGTACTACTTACAGAACCAAGATATTTTCTTAACTCAGAACAACACCACTCTGGTCTTTCCTTCCATTGACCAAGCAATGATTTTCTAACAGCTTGCCATTCTGGGCTTCTAACTAATTTATTTTTGGGATTTTCATCGCTCATTTTTTAATATCCTCAATAATACTTTGGTTTGCATACTTCTTTTATTATTTCAATATATAACTCGACTCTTTCTTTAAATGGTCTTCTTGATGGATTTTCAGCTGTTATACTTCTTTTCGTTCCCTTTAATATCATCGCATATTCAAATGAACCATCTTTATCATCTTTTCTAATTCCGTCTTCTGAAGATTCAAATGCCTCTGCTAATTTTAATAATCTTGATGGAATAAGTCCAAATTTTTCTTCTCCCATTGATAATAACTTAGCATCTAATTTATCTTTATCACCATATGTATAAATATAGAAATGTTCTTGATCATCTTCATGTAATGTAACTAAACAATCTTTTCCATATTTAGATAATAAATCAAGATGCTTTTTTAGAATTTCATCTTCATGTGAGGGTTTGGAAAATTTCTGAGTTTTTATATAACCCCTATTTGGTTCCTTTCCCCAAAAATCAAATCTTCTTGAAAGATTAAATCCTGTTGGATTCACAAGTGGAAGAAATGAAACATTAACTCTTGTAGGATATTTATTGCTTTCTAAAAAATTTAATACTGCCCAAGGACCAGACGATTCATCTCCGTGAAAACCAGCAGCAATCAATACTTTAGGTTTGTCTGATATTTTTTTTGGTTTTATAAATATAATAGGAAATTCTCTAGCATATCCTAGATTTTCTGTTTTGATATAATTCTCATTTTTTTTAATTACTTTATTTAATCGACTAAAAAATTCATCAATATTATAATTTTCGGAAGCTTCAATTTTTTCTTGTAACAATTTAAGATAACTGTCTATTATCATTTTAATTATACTCCTACATTTCTAATTTATTAAGACACTGTTTACAAGTTACATTATTTCTGTTATTTGTACATTCTATCCTTCGTGCAGTTTTACCACAAATTGTAGTTTCACCATTTTCATTTCTTTTTAATATAGGCACAGATCCACCAAAACTATAATGTACCCATCTCCGTCCGATTTTCATTTAATCTCCCTCATCCGTCTCTGACAATTCAATAATATCTTCAATTTCCCCACCTATCTCTTTAAAAATTTAAAACTAAATAAATCTTGAAAAAACATCCACGGTCTCATCAATCCAATATCTACAATCCACTCTGGAATTGTATTCACAATCTCATTTATCTCAAGGCCGTCGTCACGCCAGTGTTCTAAATGTTTTGGATCTCCATAAAAATTAAAAGACCAATGAAACTCTTTTCCCTTAACTTCTATGGACATTAGTTTCGTTCCCATTTCAATCTCCCTCATCCGTCTCTGACAACTCAACAATATCTTCTAATTCTCCACCACGTCGAAGATAATCTCTTCCACCATCTACAAAAATAGAATGGCAAGAACACCACTTGAAATCGTGGCGATTATATGACTCAATTATATCTTTACATTTTGCACACTGAGCTTTATTCTTTAGGATTGTCATTTTCTTCTGCCTCTTTTCTTTTCTTCTTTGCCTTTAATTTTTTTTCCTTCAACTTTCTTTTTCTTTCTTCCTGAAGCTTTTTAAGTTTACGTGCTTTTCCGCAGCATGCCATAATTTATATCTCCTAAAATGGATCAAATTCTTCCGTTATTTTTTTGCAACTATATAATTTATTTGATTTTTTCAACCCTCTTAAAACGTCTTTAAACGGTTTATTAAACATCCACCTATACAAAGGGCATGACTCATTTATAAAACCATTCTGGCCCACCACAACCCCGCCACAACCGTATTTTGTATCAAGTCGATAGAGGATATTTTTATACATTATAAATTATAATGATACTCTCTTAAACCAACCCCGAGCAAATTTTTCCTGTGATGGACTCTTATTCATATATTCCATATAATGATTACCTTGAAGAACATTCAGCATTGTCAATAAAATCTTCTCATCTCCACCACTCAATATTTTATTTAATGCTCCAAGAGATGCTCCACCAATTGCTCCATCGACTGTAAGATCATTATATAGAGACCCATTACGATTTAAATAATTCAAAGACGTTTGAAGGAATTTGGCAGCTCGTCCAACTCCCATATTAACACCTGTATCAAACATCTCTTCTGCAACTGCTTGGCTTGAAATAGAATCTAACTTATTTACATCCCAATACTTTTCTTTATAAAATGAATGAACACTATCTTGAAGATCATCCTTATCATCTAAACACTCTGGAAATTTATCACAAGAAACCATTTTTTTACATTCATCAATAGTTACCCAACCATCCCAGTCTCCATTATATTTTCTTGCAATACCTTTATATGTTTCTCCGCCTACATCATCTGGATCATGGGTATATCCACCTTCGTGCCCCATTGTTTTACTATAGGCAGTTTTAAAATCAGCCATTACATATCCTCCCTATTCTTTTGAAATCTTTTTAGCTTTTTCTGCAGTAACATCTTTGCTGGCAAAATATTCTAGAACATTTGCAATTCGATTTAGATCAGTTTGCATTCCAAGTAACAGATAGTTAATTGCTTTTTCTCTATCATTCGGATATGCATCAAAAATTTGTTTTGGTGTTAGCTGCTGTGGTTGGTTCCGTTTATCCTCACTTACCTCTGCTGGTTCTTTTTCTTGTTCTTTTTTGTCTTTAGGCATTAATCCAATCTCCTTTTTCTTTATCGTAATAACATCTATAAGAATCCGATTCTTCATGATGAGTCGATGCTTCAACAAATACACATGGTATTGTAGAACCTGATGTAAACCTATGTTTAACACCTGGCATTACTCGATATGAGTCATTTGTATATAAATTTATACTTTGATGAGCACCTTCTTCATCTGCTATATCTAATTTCAATATACCTTCAATAATGAAGAATGTTTCATCTTTTATTTTATGGTAATGAAACCTTCCTTCTGATGAGCATTTTTCTGACATGATTATGAGAAGCTTTCCACAGTAATGTTCTGTATTTGCAAACCACAGTTCAGATCCCCATGTTTTCTTTACAAATTTCTGTGGGTTTTTCATTCTATATTCTCCTCTTCTAACCATTAAATATTGTGGGTTCATTTGCCAGATCATTTCTTTTTTTCATTTGCCATATAAAGCATATCAATTGCTTGTCTAAAAGTGTTAGCTGTTGTTTTCCATTCTGTAAGTTTTTGATCTAAATATTGAACAACAGCAATTTGCTCTTCTTTTTCAAAGTCTGCTTTTAATCCATCTATTTTATAACTTAGTTTATCTATCATCATTTCACCTATATATGTGGTAGAGTATTGATGATTGCAAACAGTTCGGCTTTACAGGATGCGTGCACCATGAAATCACCATAGAGCGAGCTAATAAAACATTTATCTATATACCATAAAACCGCTACTCCCTCAACACATCCTCTTTTAATATTATCATAATGTTGTTTTAGTTTATCACTCATAAAACCACAATAATTTCTTCCCCCTTGAATTGTTCCATCAACAAATTCATTCTCAACAGCTTCATCATGAATCTCGTATACAGTTTTATCAAGATCGTTTAGATTCGCATCACATATTAAAGAAATAAATAATGGCCACCCTTCCATTTGATATTTCCTTACAATCAAAGGACTCCAATTTTTATCAAGTAATCGAGTTGCAGTTGAACTATCATCCCTTGTCATACCAGCATTCGCTTGTTCGCTCATATTCATTTTGTCTTGAGTCATTACTTCCCCCTGTTTCTCCATTCTTTTAAAACATTCAATGCTTCATTTATTTTTGATTCCGGAATATAAAAAGTAGTTCCTCCTTCTAAATTAATCCATACAGATTCAGGAAACTTACTTAATATAAATTGCTCTTCTAGGTAACTTTCTGATTCTAAAGCTATCATTTTTTTGAGTTTCATTGTATTACTCCATTTAAATATTTGTTACTCAAGTCCATTGTAATTGTCCGGATCATCTTTCCATAATGAGATTCTTCTATTTCTTTCTTTCTCATCCATAAGGTCAAGGGTGTAAGGAACTCGATCATCAATACCAATATCACATCGTTCATATTCCATAAGAGCAATACAGTTCCATGCCGCATGAGCTAAATGATGGAGACCACTTTCATCATCCCACATTTCACCACGAACCCATTTCCAGACATGCCTGAAAATACATCCAAGAACATCCTTCTTCCACTTGAGTCCTTTCCACCAGTTATCATCATCATACTTTATTGTTCCATATGTATAGACTTGAGCAATCTGGTCCATTGACCAAGGAGCACACAAATCAAATCGAGTCTTATTTGCACTAAATCTCCCGGCCGTTGATTGACCCATCTGTTCTTCTTCTTCTTGACTTCGTTGATATATTTTCATTTGACCCTCTGTTGGCGGGTGCCCATATTTTTCTTCAAATCCTGCTTCTATTTCTTTCTTATTCATTTTTTCTGCATCCTCCATTATTTCATCAACCAGACTTTTCTTTCTCATTGTCACTCCATATTCGTAAAGTATTTCTCAAGCAAATAACACGCTTCATCTACATCTTTACACCATGTAGTTACTGCCTTTTGAACAAACGGATGTTGGCATTGATAATCATTAAGATCATCTGCGAAACCAATAACTGATTTTTCAGGATAATCAAAGTACCATGCTAATTCAAAAAATGATCCAATTAAAGGTTTATCAGGATCATACTGATTCATATTAACAATCGCACCATTTGATCTCATAACAAAAGTCTTATCTTTTGAAGGTAACAGATCAATTCCAAAACTTCTTTTTTCTTTTGTAACAGCATATTCTTTTTTCTTTAAAACTTTTTGGTTGAATGGATTGCTACAAGGATTGATAAATCCCATTTCATCATTTCCAATAAAATGATTTTCAACCTGTTTTCTCCATCCATACGTCACCGGATACTTCGGTGAGATTTGTCCTACTAAATAAAATTCTTGCATTATTCGCTATCTCCTCCGTGTAGTTTTTTCTCTGGTTTTCCCAAACCTTCTTTTTCACATACTCTAACAAATCTTTCCCATAAATCAATAGGCAATGATCTTAGTTCAAATGGTTTACTTTTCTCATTACAATCATCAATTCCTAAGTTCATGCCATTTGTAATACCTAAATCAACATAGAAATTTGATTGCTCTGCTACGTCTCTCCAATAAAATCCTGCGTCAATTCCAAGTTTACGTTCCTCGGGAATATTATCTCGTAAGACATACATCCTGGTGTAAAGTAAATGTGAAGCATATGGACTTTCATTATGATTCACCAAGCAATCATGCATACACAATTCTCCATAAATCTCATTAATATCTATCTGGATTTCATCTCCAGCATACGGTGATTCAACTACTACTCTTTTCATACTTCGCTCCTTTCAAATTATAATCCTGAATAAGTCTTGATTAATATAACATCCTTTACTCCATAAATTCTAGCATGCGGTTCATCATTCGTAAATGTTATTTCATAATAGTTACCGAAATATTTAATTTCATCAACATTCACAAATGATTTTAATGCCTTTCCATATTTCGTGTAAACTTCAAGTTTCATTTTTTCTCCTCTCTATTAATTCATTTATCGCTTCAATTATAGTTGGGTAATAAATCAGTATCGGTCCAAAATTTTTCATACTTACCAACTCTTTTGCTACTGCATCTCTAGCTTCTATTAATTCATCATCTCTTCTGGGTTCACCAGTTCTATCTATCACTTCCATTATTTACAACAACTCCCTCCGCATTTGGGTGGTTCTTTTTTGGATGCTTTCTCTATCCATTTAAGGAATCGTTTCCACCAATTTTCTTTTTTCTTTTCCATTAGAATACCATCCCTGCTACTGCACCACCTAGTGCAAAGAATGTTAAATCAAGCATTGTATCACTCCAGTCAGTAATTGGCCACTGGTCAACAATCTCCCTTGGTAAAGCAAGAAGCACCGCTGATATAGTTCCTGCTACTACTGTAGGTCCCCAAATCATAACAGGAGTTAAAGCAATGAACGCCCATAAGAAATGTAATGGTTGATCTAAAATCTTACGCCATTTTCTTCCTATTTTTTCATCTAACATTTTTTTAATCTGCATAACTTCCTCCTATACTAAATGTACCTCATGTTTTTCTAATTTACTAAACTGTCCTAAAGTATTTTCTGTACCTCCGGTCCGATCCTTAGCAACACAAGCAATAATAACATCTGAATGGATAGCAATATCTCTGTTCCTTACTATACCAGCACCTTTTTTATATTTCCCCCAGTTCGGAAAAAATGTGAGAATTGGTATTCCATATTTTCTGGCAATTTTATCAGCAAACCTATCTCCGCCTTTTCCGCATCCTCCAGAAACGATCCAATCGCCTTCTTCATATATCTCAAAGAACTTTGTTTCGACTTCCTTATAAGCTCCTGCTGAGTCTCGTCTTCTTGTTCCTATTATTCCTATCTTTTTCATTTATTACCTTTTTCTTTCTCTTTTTTGGGATTGGTGGTGGGAAGATATTTTTATATCTATCATATGCAGCATAAACCTCATCAGATGTATAACTGCCCTTATTTGCCATTTTTTCAATTAACTCATATTTGTTTTCCATCCTTTTCCTCCCTTAAAATTTTTTGTAAAAATTTTAATGTAAGTGGGTGATCAACTCTTCCTGCCGGCTTCCATTTTGAAAGCTCGAGCGCTACTACATCCTTATCTTCGGAGACAGCAATAACTTCACCTGGTTGTTGATATTCAAATACTCCATCTTTTATTCTAAGTGTTATCCAATTCATAATATCTCCAATTTAAGAAAAACGATGTTAAAATTATCAATAATATCAATAATTTAAAAATCCAAAAAACCATAAAAATACTATTCGTTATATAAGCTCACGATTGATTCGCGTCTAATAAAATCAATGGGTTACAGACGCCTTTTATAATGTACACTATTTGCATCATTAACGCCAATAAACGCGTTAATGTACATTATAACAATCATTATAAAATACGTCCACAATCAGGGCATCCAGAAGAAAGTGTATTGTACCAAATTCCCAGTTTATGTTTATTGCCATCATGTTCGCATAAATGTTCATAAACTCGAACTCTAAGTTTGCTTTCTTTTAAAAGATATATTGATGATTGATCATAAACATGCCATTTTGTTATAATAATTTCTTCAATACCTGCGTTGATAATTTCAACTAAACATGGGGTGC
>Ga0307379_10004039_pt1 | contig 21085 bp, 16 predicted proteins | sample UN2MG_FD_202237 | JGI IMG/M metagenome (GOLD analysis project Ga0307379, IMG submission 202237) | Soil microbial communities from Risofladan, Vaasa, Finland - UN-2 | ecosystem: Environmental > Terrestrial > Soil > Coastal area > Acid sulfate soil | place: Finland: Risofladan, Vaasa | collected... | reverse complement strand
AGAGAACCCGTCTACATCTCCGAGAGGTGCGAAGACGAGACGCGAGGCGCGAAGCTGCTGCGGAGCAGCAGAGGAAACCTGCTCGGGAGGGACTACGCGCTGCTCGACCAGGCGCCGACCAAGGAGCTTCAGTGGTTCTGGGGATTCCTTCCATCCTCCGAGCTTAGCAAGAGGGCGAACACCCCGAAGCTTGTCCCTGGAGGACTCTGCCACGGGCTTGATGATGTCGAATGCAGGATGATGCCCGTCGACCATTCCATAAAGGGCGCGAGCGCATTCATACTCAAGACTTCACGGGGCAACATCGTGTACACCGGCGACCTGAGGATGCATGGGTTGAGGAACCAGATGACCCGTGACTTCGTCGCCGCTGCCAGGGCCGCGAAGCCGTATCTGCTTGTGACAGAGGGGACCAGGGTCAGAAAGGATGGAGCTGACGACGAGTCGAACCGTAGCAAAGCGACTGAGGAGGATGTCCGGGAGACGGCGGACAAGATCATGTCCACTGTGAACGGCAAGTTCGCCATCGCCGATTTCGGCCCGAGGAACGTCGAGCGGCTCGAGATATTCCTTGAGGTATCGCTGAAAGCGCATAGGAAGCTCGTCGTCACCACGAAGGACGCCTACCTGTTGTATGCAATGCACATGGTTGACGCGACCGTCCCTGTCCCAGGAGACGACATGTTGGTGTACAACTCGCCCAAGGGATCCACCGACAAGTACGAGGAGTGGATACTCGACCACGAGTACCCCGACTCGCTTGTGAGGCCGACTGAGATACACGAATCCCCTGGCGATTACCTCCTCTCGTTCAGCTTCTGGGACATGAAGCACCTGATAGACATCAAGCCGAGCGACGGGCATTACGTGTACTCCTCGAGCGAGGCGCACAACGAGGAGCAGGCCATCGACTTCTTGCGCCTCGGGGAATGGTTGATGAGATTCAACATCACACCGCATGGCTTCAGGATCGAAGACGACGGTGACAAGAAGGAACCCGTCTTCGAGTCACAAGACGGCCCGCTGCACGCCTCTGGACATGCGAGTCCCGAGGACCTGAAGGACATCGTGCGTGAGATAGATCCGGAAGTGCTAGTCCCCGTCCACACTGAGTATCACAAATGGTTCGACGACACTTTCGGTGGAGAGCGCAAGGTGATCATCCCTCAGAGATACGAGGCGATCGACCTTTGACCGCATCGACCTATTGCGTCAGAAGGCTGTAGACCATCTCCATTGCGGCGAGGTAGACGCCCCCGGTGAATATCGTCCTGACCGCACGCGTCTTGAGCTTCTGGAGGCCCCAGGTCGACCCGACCAATGCCATCACGAAGATGATAGGTGTGAGCGTGAGGGCGAGGTCGTAGTGTATGGTGATGCCCTCCTGGAGGGCATAAGCGACGAATGCAGCCGGCGTCAGGATGGCCCCAACCATCGCCGAAGTGCCTATCGCCTTCCTCGTCTCGAACCGGAATACGTAGATTATGAGGGGTACGCTGATGACTCCTCCGCCTATGCCGAAGCTGCCCACCAGAAACCCTGTGAGGACGCTCACGCCGACACCGGCCAGCCTTCTTCTGGCATCTACAGCACCTGGAGTCGACGCCTCTTTGCCCTTCGCACGGTATGTGTCGTGCATCATCTTCGTGGCTGCTATCAGCAGAAGCGAAGCGAAGCCCACCTTCACGTAGATCTCATCGACTGTGCTCGTGAACAGCACGCCGATGACGACGCCCACGAGCCCTCCAACAGCGAGCAGGGACCCGAGCCTGAAATCGACCAGACCTTTCCGGCTGTGGCTGTAGGTGGCGGTGACCATCGTCACGAACGCGAAGCACAGGGAGAGCGGCACGATATCCTTCATCATGAGGCTGACGAAGAACAGGTCCATTATCGGGACGTACAACTGCCCCCCACCGAGGCCGAGGTTCGAGTAGAAGAACCCGACCACGCCCACAAGGACGGCGACGATGATGAGCGAATCCATCCCTATCGCTTCGAATGCCACGAAGCGTGAGAAACATGACGGGAATATTAAACAGGTATGATTCTACAGTTGTTCGAACAATGAGGCCTCGTTACGCACATATTACGAACAATCGCCTCGTTCGTCCCACGCGCCCCAAATGCTTTTATATCCTGTGGCAATTCTTTCGATTTGGTTTTTGGGGAGGACCGCTGACATGAAGGTATTGAGAGTCGATCTGACGACAAGCAAGTTCGCCGACCAGGAGATATCCGAGGAGCATCAGAGGGCGTACCTGGGCGGCAGGGGCCTCGGAGCGAAGATCCTGTACGACGAGAACAAGCAGGGCATAGACGCGTTCGACCCCGAGAACAGGCTGATATTCATATCAGGACCGTACACAGGGACATACGGTTCGTTCACGGCATTCTACAACGTCACAACGAAATCCCCTCTCACTGGGGCGATACTATCGGCCCATTCAGGAGGGCACTGGGGGCCGATGCTGCGTAAGACCGGATACGATGGTATCGTGTTCGTCGGGCGAGCGCCAAAGCCAGTGTATCTCCTTCTGACGGACGAGGGTCCTGAGCTGAGAGGCGCCGAGGACCTCTGGGGAAAGGATGTCTTCGAGACCATCGACATGCTCGAGGAACGGCACGAACGCGCGAAAGCGGCGGTGATAGGGCCCGCGGGGGAGAAGCGCTCGCGCATCGCGGCGATAATGAACGACCACCACCGCGCCGCTGGACGCGGCGGAGCCGGAGCTGTGATGGGGTCAAAGAACCTCAAAGCGGTCGTCGTCCATGGGACCAAGGCGGTCCCCCAGGCCGACCCGGAGAAGCTGAAGGAATCGTTCAAGGAGGCGACGAAGACCGTCAAGGAGAAATCGGCCGCCTTCGCGAAGTACGGGACATCGATGGTCGTCGGCATAACCGGCAAGGCTGGCACGATACCTACCAAGAACCTCCAGACGGGCTACTTCCCCGATTTCGAGAAGATAAGCGGTGACGCGCTCATAGACAACCACTTTGTCAAGAACATGGCGTGTTCCAGATGTCCGCTCCACTGCGGCAACGCCACGAAGGCAGAGAAGGACTACCAGGTGGAGACGGAGGGGCCGGAGTACGAGACGCTGGCCATGTTCGGTGCCAATCTGGAGAACACCAACCTCGAATCGATCATCGCGGCGAACAACATCTGCAACCAATACGGCATAGACACGATATCCTGCGCCGACACCATCGCGTGCGCCGTGGAGCTGTTCGATAAGGGGATCATATCCGAGAAGGACACTGGTGGATTGAAGCTCTCATGGGGCGACCACGGGTCCATCGTGGAGCTCGTCGGCATGACTGGCCGGTCGGAGGGGTTCGGTGCGCTGATTGGAGAGGGGTCCAAACGCCTTGCGGCTCGCTATGGTGAGGAGGCGGTAAAATCCGCGATGAACGTCAAGGGCATGGAGTTCCCAGGGTACGACCCGCGTGGCATACAGGGCATGGCGCTCGCGTTCGCCACCTCCACCAGAGGCGCGTGCCATCTCAGGGCCACTATGTACGTCCCGGAGCTGTTCCAGGGCGTCCTCGATAGGTTCACTGTCAAGGGCAAGGCGTCCACGCTGAAGGACCTGCAGGAACTGTTCACTGTCCTCGACTGCATGGTGCTGTGCAAGTTCGGCGCCAGGAACGCCTTCGCCAACTCCTGGGACAACATGGTCATGCTCGTCAACGCCGCCACGGGACGGGGCTATACCGTCGAGCAGCTCAGGCAAGTGGGCGAGAGGGTCTGGACCATCGAACGGCTGTTCAACCTCAGAGAAGGGTTCTCGAAGCGCGACGACACCCTGCCCGACCGGCTGTTCACACTGCCCATACACGACGGCCCCTCGAAGGGGGCCGTGGTCAACCGCGAGGACTTCGTCAACGAGCTCGAGGCGTACTACGCCCTCTGGGGCTGGTCGAAGGATGGCGTGCCAGGCAAAGAGGCGCTACAGCGCCTCGGGCTGGCGCTGTAGCCGCCGAGCAGCACTTACGCGCATCCCCCTCAGCAACCAATTAATAGAAACCGCCCCCCTACCAGACAAGGGTAGATGAATGGGCAGGGTCAAGTTGGAGAAGAGGAAGCCTATCACGGTCGCGTACGTGGAGCACAAGGGATCTTACGGCAACATACCATTCGATGATTACATCGGACGATTGTATGGCTGGGCGAAGGAGAAGAAGCTGAGACCTGGATTCTACCCAATGGCTGTGTTCTACGACAACCCCGACATCACGCCTCCTGAGATGTGTAGAACGGACATCGCAATTCCCGTGGCTGGGGAGCCGAAGGGAGATGACAAGGTCAATGTCAGGAAGATGCCCGCGATGACCGTCGCCACGATCTCACACAACGGAGAGGCCGAGGAGTACAAGAAGTCCTACGATCTGCTGGCCAAGTGGGTCACTGAGAACGGCCTCGAATCGGACGGTCCGCCGATCGAGATATACACCAAGAAGCCCGATGTCGTCGACGGCAAGACGATCATCCACGCGAAGATAATGGCGCCCGTCAAGAGGAAGTGAGCGGCGGACGGCCAGTACGTTCTGGCGTTTCACGGCCAGTATGGGTTATCAAAAGTGATATCTGCCACGTCTCGGTATATATGCCATCACGGCCGTAAAACAGGACAGGTGTGTTCTTTGATAGAAGCCAACGGGCTCTGCAAGGATTATAGGCAGATAAGAGCGCTAGACGATGTCAGCCTAAGGGTAGGGAGGGGCGAGATATTCGGCTTCTTCGGCCCGAACGGAGCTGGCAAGACCACGTGCATAAAGGTCCTCTGCGGCCTGACAAACGCAACCGGCGGGGACGCGTCGGTGCTGGGCATCGACGTCGGCAAGGCGCCGATCCATGTCAGGGACAACATAGCGATCTTGTCCGAGGAGAGCAGGTTCTACGAGGAGATGACGCCACGGCGTTATCTCAACATGTTCGGCAAGTTCATGCTCATGAAGCGGTCGGACAGGCTCTCAGCGCTCAACAAGGCTGCGGACCTCGCGGACATAAGGTCGTTCATAGACCGCAGGATAGCGCACCTCTCGATGGGACAGCGCCAGAGGGTATCCCTCGCGAGGGTGCTCATGTCCGATGTGCCGCTGATATTCCTCGACGAGCCGTTCGAAGGCGTCGACATCATCCACAGGAAGAGGCTGAGGGAGTACTTCCGAGACTACGTTTCGAAGGGCAACACCGTGTTCTTCACATCTCACAATCTGATAGAGGCGGAGCACATAGTCGACAGGTTCGCGTTCATACACCGCGGCAAGCTGATAGCCGTGGGCACGGCGGAGGAACTCAAGGAGAAGTACCTCGCCCCGTCGTACATGATCCATGTATCGGACCCGCAGACAGCGAGGAAGGTCCTGGACGACAACATCCGGCTACAGTCGGTGAATATCGTCGAGGGCATGCTGTCCGTCGTCCTCACGAAGAGGAGCGACGCATCTAAGATCGCGAAACTGCTGGTCCAGGAGAACATCGACATCTACGAGATGAAGATGACCGGCACCATGGAAGAGGTGTTCGAGCGTACCTCGAGGGGTGATCTCTGATGGAAGAGGACATACCGCTTCCGCCGGAAGAGGACGACGAGCTGCCGCCACCTCCGAGCGACATCGCCGAGGAGACGAAGCACTTCCCGCCGATCAAGACGAAGAAGTCCGGCCCGCTGGCGACGATTCGAAGGGCGCTCGTGATCTTCGAGAAGGACATAAGGACGATGGCGAAGCACGGGCTGATCAGCTCGATCATACTGTTCGTCTTCCTCATCGTGGTCTTCTCTATCATGAGCTTCTCGATGAAGCAGGCGATGAGCTTCGACATAGGGGGCATGATGGGAGGCGACGAGATCGATGTGCCGTGGGCAACCGAGAACAATCCACCGGTCGCGGATGCCGGGAACGACAGGTCGATACCTGCTGGCACCACGATCATGCTCGATGCGTCTGGCTCATACGACGACGACCGAATAGTCTACTATTTCTGGTCGTTCTACGATGGAATCAGGCAGATAGAACTCTATGGCGAGCAGGTGCCCTACACGTTCTATATGATTGGCGAATACGAGATACGGCTGACCGTCGTCGATTACTCAATAAACCAGGCGGAGGACACCATCTGGATAACCGTGAACCAGGCGGGCTCAGACACAGAATGGCCGCAGGCTGTCGCCCCGATGAGCACGACCGTACTGGTCGGGGACACGATGACTCTATACGGCGGCGATTCCACGGACAACGTGGGCATTGTCAACTGGACATGGACATTCTACGATGGCATCGATCGCGTACTGTTCGGAGAGGAAGTCGATTACACCTTCCAGAACGCGGGTTATGGAGAGATATGGATTACGCTGACAGTGACGGATGCTGCCGGCAACTACCAATCGAACGGATTCGGTGTCTACGTCGAGCCCGAGCAGGAGCAAGAAGGATGGCTGTGGGCGGAGATTGAGGATGTCGGCCTAGTGGTCCTTGGAGACGAGGTTACCCTGGATGGATCCAAATCCGAAAGCGAATCGAGCATGATAGAAAGCTGGACATGGTACGTGAAGCACAACAACACCATCTCGGTCCTTTCTGGCGAGACAGTGGTTTTCACCCCTCAAGAATGGGGGATCTACGACGTTACCCTGATAGTGAGAGATGTCTACGGTTACTACGCATCGAGTAATCAAGACGACCGACGAACCCAATTCCTCGTCGCGCCTGCTGGTACGGATGCAGACGCCATCTCGTGGAGCAGCACGCCGTTCGGCATCGACGTCTCTTTCAACCTGCTTACCTACGCGTATGGAGTCGCATTGCTGTCATCGGTCATGTTCATCGGTGGCCTGTTCGCCAAGGGATACTCGCACGAGATACAGAAGGGCACGATCAAGGTCCTGTTCTTCGGGCCGATATCCGTCACGACGGTCATCTTCTCGAAGATACTGTATCCGATAGTGATTGGGCCGTTCCTGATATTCCCACTCGTCATGTTCTCTCTGTCCACCTTCGGGCAGGACCCCGGGGAGATATTCATGATCACGATGGTGGCGTACCTGCTGGCTGTTACCACGATGGTGGCCGCGGCGTACGGCTCGTGCCTCATCTATCTGTTGGCGAAGAGAATGGTCCTCAAGCCCTCGGTGATATCCAGGATGTTCCTGTACTTCTCACTCCTGGGAACCCTAACCGTGTTCGAATGGATGTCATTCGTCATGGATATGTGGCTGAAGGTAGAGACCTACGGGAACATGTACGACGACTACGGAGGCGGGCTCGCGCTGCTGTCCCCGTTCCACCAGGGTGGAGTGTACATCTCGAGCGTCATCATGGGAACCTCACAGAGCCCTGAATGGGGAGTCTTCATCATCCCGATCGCGCTCATCGCACTCGGCGTGATGGCCTCAAAGAAGCTCTATCCGGACCTATTCTCACGGGAATAGGCCGCGACAGGGCGCCCTGCTGGAAGACAAATAGAAATCGATGACCGAAGGGGTTTGTCGCGCTTCAGAGACGGCGTGATCCCAGACTACAGAGCCTCGAGCTTGGCTTTGTTCGCCTCGTTCTCCTTGCCCATTTTGTCCAGGATCCTCGCGGCTTCCGCCATGAGCATCTTCGCGATCTTGGACGATTCGGAGTAGAACTTCGAGGAGAGATCCTCCATCTTGGAGGCGAACGCCTTCGCTCCGACAATGTCGATCGGCTCGGGGACCTTCGCATCGAGGACGTACACACTACTGTCCAGGTCTTGGATGGGCTCGAGAATCATCTCGTTCAGCTTCTCCCTGCGGGTGTGTTCGAGTATGTCGCTGCGCTTCCTGTGCGCTGCGGACAGCGCCTTGAAGGCGTCATGGGCCGAGGCGAGACACTGCTTCTCAGCGAGCTCGTCGTACACCGCTGCGGACACCTTCTCCAGCTCCAGGGCGAACCGTATGACCGATCCGAAGGAAGTGCACTCCGGGAAATCGGCCTCCACCATCAGAACCACCTAGTAATCACTACCTTCCTGTCCGTGAAGAATGAGATAGCGTCACGGCCCTGTCCGTGCAAGTCGCCGAAGAACGAGTCCTTGTACCCGGCGAACGGGAAGTACGCCATCGCGGCCACGATGCCGATGTTTATGCCGATGTTGCCGCACTGCACCTTGTACCGGAAGTCCCTGGCGTCCTTGCCGCTCTGCGTGTATATCGATGCCGCGTTCCCGAATGGGCTCTTGTGGATGAACTCGATCGCATCATCCAGCGTATCCATCCTCAGGTAGGAGACGACCGGGCCGAATATCTCTTCCTTGGCGATCTTCATGTCCGGAGTGACGCCGTCGACGACTGTGGGTCCGACGAAGTGTCCCTTCTCGTAGCCTGGCACCTTCGCGCCCCTGCCGTCGATGAGCAACTTCGCGCCTTCGGCCTCAGCACCGTCGATGTAGTCGAGCACCTTCTTCTTGGCCTTCGCAGACACCACCGGGCCCATGTTGACGCTCTCGTCGAGACCGTAGCCCATCTTGATCTTCTTCGAAGTCTCCACGAACTTCTCTATGAGAGGGTCGGCTATGTCGCCGATGGCCACGAGGTTCGAGCCTGCGAGACATCTCTGGCCAGCGCAGCCGTAGAACGACGCGAGCATGTTCGAGATGGTCCTCGGGAGATTCGCGTCAGGCATGACGACCAGCGAGTTCTTAGCGCCGCCCTGGGCCTGCACGCGCTTGCCATTCTCGCCACACTTCTTGTAGATGTACTTCGCGACGGGCGTCGATCCGACGAACGATATGCCCTTCATGTCCGGGTGGTCCATCATCGTGTCCGAGACCTCGCGGCTGCCGTTGACCAGGTTGATCACGCCTGGCGGGAATCCCGCCTTGTCTATCATCGAGAACAGGCTCCACTGCGTGAGAGGTACCTGGCTGGACGATTTTATGATGTAGCAGTTGCCGGTCGCGACCGCGTAGGGCCAGAACCAGTACGGTATCATTGCGGGGAAGTTGAACGGGGCGATGCAGCCGAAGACACCGAGAGGCGATGTGATCGCATCCTCGTCGATGCCCTGCGCGGCTCCGTCCTCCAGGTTGTAGCCCATCATCATGGAGGGGATGCCTGCGGCAACCTCGACGTTCTCGATGGACCTTCTCGTCTCTCCCCTGGCCTCGTCAATCGTCTTGCCCTGCTCCTGGACCATGATCCTGGCGGTTTCCTCGTAGTTCTGTTCCATCAGTTCCTTGAGCTTGAAGAATATCCTCGCTCTCGTGATCGGTGGGGTCTCCCTCCATGCCTCCCAAGCATCCTGAGCAGCGTCTATGGCGGCTTTCGTCTCGTCCGCCGTTGACATCGGCACCTTGCCGATTATGCCACCAGTCGTGGGATTCTCGATGTCCATGTCTTTCGATGAGGTCGATTCGACCCACTCGCCATTCACGTAGTTCTTGATCCTTCCGTAATCCTTCTTTACCTCGGGTAGTAGAGCCATACTCTCTAATCTCCTTCCGACTGCGCTATCCGTCGGCCACCGAGTGCGTCCCAGCGCACAGGTCCATGCATCTCGGAGCATCGCGGCGCATTTAGAGGGGGCAGCTGCGATGCAGACGAGGCTTTTCCCCTCCCCCACGATACCATCGATGGCGGCACATCAGCCGGGCCGATATCTTGTGTTCGGATGTTTTCCAGCTTTTCGGCTCGAAATTCGCCAATGTACCAGTGATTGTGGCCTTATTTCCCGTGTATGTTCTTCATCTGTATATAGGTTTTGATTCTGGTCCCGACGAATAATATTTTGTTAACGGCACACTTATAATAATCTGGGCGAACGCCTCAGAGTGCGGTGTTCGAACGGCCGCGTACGACAATCGGAGCGGATACGCCTTTCAGGCGGTTTCACGGTCTCGACGCCTCTTCCGAGAGGAGAAATCGTAATGGGTTTGTCAAATGGTTTGATCCTGAGCGCGACTCACTCGAGACCGGCCTTCTTGGTCTCCTCGGCAATCGCTCCCTCGAGGACGTCCAATCCCGTCTCCAGCAGTCCCTGCTTGATGATCAAGGGCGGGTGAAGGCGGATGACGTTGTTGAACTGTCCTGCGGTCAGGATGTACAGCCCCTTCTTGAAACAGGCCAGCTGTATGTTCCTCGCGAGCTCGGGGGCAGGCTCCTTGGAGCTCTTCTTCTTGACGAACTCCATCCCCATCATCGCGCCGAGTCCGCGCACATCGCCAACGACCTCGAAGCAGCTCTTCCACTCGTCGAGCCTCTTCTTCTCCACGCGGTGGATCATCTTCGTGTTCGGCAGGGCCTTCTTGGTCAGCTTTATCGATGCCAGAGCGCCCGCGCAGCAGACCGGGTTGCCTCCGAACGTGCCACCGAGGCTCGCAGGTCCAGGAGATGACATGATCTCGTCCTTGCCGGTGACGCCACCGAGTGGCATGCCGAGCGATAGTCCCTTGCCGGAGACGAGCAGGTCAGGGTCGGCCTTCCAGTGCTGGATGCCGAACATCTTGCCGGTGCGGCCGAAGCCAGTCTGCACCTCGTCGTCAATGAAGACGATACCGTTGTCTTTGCATATCTTCGTGACCTTCTCCCAGTAGCCAGGCGGCGGGTTGATGAACCCTCCTTCTCCCTGGATGGGCTCCGCGACGAGACATGCGACGTTGCCCTCCAGCGGCGGCGTCTGGACGATCGTCCGTATGGTGTCCGCGCAGGCGAGGTTGCACGACGGGTACTCCAGCTTGAGCGGGCATCTGTAACAGTAGGCGAAATCCAGATGCTGGATGTGCGACAGCAGCGGTCCGAAACCCTCCCTGTAGGGCTTCTCCTTCGCGGTGAGCGATATGTCCAGCATCGTCCTGCCATGGAAGGCCGTCTTGTACGACAGCAGCCAGGGCTTCTTCGTGTACGACCGCGCGATCTTCACCGCGTTCTCGATCGCCTCAGAGCCGCTGTTCAGGAATATGCTCTTCTTCAGCTTCCCGGGGCAGATCTTGGACATCTCCTCCGCCAGCTGTATGTAGGACTCGTACATCGACACCATGAAGCAGATGTGGATGAACTCGTCCAGCTGGTCCTTGCACGCCTTCACCATCTCCGGGGCCCTGTGCCCGCAGTTGTGGACGCCTATCCCAGCCGTGAAGTCGAGATAGACGTTGCCGTCGACGTCCCTCATGAACGGTCCCTCGGCGACATCCAGCTCGGCCGGCAGGCCTATCTTGATGCCGTCGGTGACGTACTTCTCCTTCCTCTTCATCGCAGCTCTCGACTTCGGTCCTGGGGGCTCGACCACGATCTTCGGGCCCTTCAGATTGTATGATATCGTTTTCGTCACATTCGTCACTCTCCTGATCGATGCTCGAAATGGAATGAAAGCCTGTAAAAGGGTTTCATCGTGACCACGCCGCGAGAGCGGCGGGTCACTTCATGTTCTTCTCGACCTCCTTGATGGACTCCTCGAGGAAGTCCAGTCCGGTGTCCATCTCGTCCTCGGATATGCACAGCGGCGGCGCTATCCTGAAGGAGCAGGAGCCCGCGCCTATCGCGACCACGCCCTTCTTCCAGGCACGCTCGATTATCTCGGACGATAGATCACCGCCGGGCGCCTTCGTCTTCTTGTCCTTGACGATCTCGACTCCGATCATGAGGCCTATGCCACGGACATCGCCGATGATCTTAGAGCGCGTCTGTATCTCGCGCATGCGCTTCATGGCGCGGTCGCCCATCTTCACGGCGTTCTGTCGCAGCCGCTCCTTCTCCGTGACCCGTATCGTCGCAAGCGCTGACTGGCACGCGACCGGAGTTCCGCCGAGGGTCGTGCAGTGCGATCCTGCCTCCCAGTCGAATATATCCTCGCGGCCGATGGTCGCTCCGAGCGATATGCCGCCACCGAGTGCCTTGGACGAGCAGATGACGTCTGGCACGACACCGAAGTTCTCGATCGCCCACCACTTGCCAGTGCGGCCCATCCCGGACTGCACCTCGTCGACCCCGTAGATTATACCGTACTTGTCATAGAGCTTCTTCAGGCGCTTGTGGTAGTCCTTGGGAGGCACGACATAGCCGCCCTCGCCCTGTATAGGCTCTATAAGCGATGCCGCGACCTCGTCCGGCGGGACGAACTTCTTGAGCACGAAGTCCTCGATGAAGTCCACACACCAGTAGTCACAGTCGGGGAAGCTCATCTTGTACGGACACCTGTAGCAGTAAGCGTACGGCACATGCGTCACACCTGGCATCGTAGGGAAGTACCTCCGCTTCTGCACGGTCGAGCTCGCGGTGAAGCTGAGGGCACCCATGCTCCTCCCGTGGAACGCACCCGTGTACGCTATGAACAGAGGGCGCTTGCTATGCCACCTCGTGACCTTCGCGAACGCCTCGACGCTCTCAGCGCCACTGCCGCTGAAGAACGCCCTCTTGCGGAACTTACCAGGCGTGATCTCGTTCAGCTTCTCGGCCAGTTCGACGGCGTATCGGTAGTAGAAATCCGTGTACGAGTAGTGCTGGAGCCGCTTCGCCTGGTCGGTTATCGCCTTCACCACTTCCGGGTGGCAATGACCGACGTTCATCGCTCCGAGGCCAGCGTTGAAATCGATGTACTCGTTCCCGTCGACATCCTCTATGATGCACCCCTTGCCCTTCTCCACCACGAACGGGTAATAGAACGGCCGGTTGTACGGGGACAACACGAGCTTGTCGCGCTTCACGATGGCCTTCGCCTTGGGTCCCGGGGGATCCACAGTCCTTTTCAAAGAAACCTTCTGTTTTCGTCCAGTCTTCAATCTATCCCTCTTTGCCTCCAATTCTTCCGAATGCAATACCTGTAGTTTAGTCTTTTCATCGAATCAACGCTCCCTATGAAAGGTTTATCCACGGAAAGGGGCATCGCGCGACACGATGCCCACGCTGCTTGTCCGTTACGGCGAGATAGGTCTCAAAAGCGAGCGCGTCCGCCGCAGGTTCGAGGCGGCGCTCGTGGGGGACATCAAGCACAAGCACGCGACCGCGGGTGTGCCTTGCATCGTATCATCTGGCAGGGGCAGGATATTCGTCGACTCGAATGACTGGCGCCGCTCGTGTGAGATTCTGTCCCGCACATTCGGTGTGGTGTCGTTCAGCCCAACGACCCGCGTGAGTAGCGACCTCGAGCAGCTGTCGAGAGAAGTCGTGAGGTTCGCAGAACCGCTGATGTTCGAAGAAGCCGCGTTCGCAATCAGGGCGAGGCGATCCGGCAGCCACCCCTACACCAGTCAGACACTGTGCGAGAAGATTGGGGATGCGATCAGGTCCGCGAACAAGGAGCGCAGAGTGAAGGTGGATTTGGACGAGCCAGATGTCGAACTGTTCATCGAGGTGAGAGGCCGCGACGCGTACCTCTTCAGCTCCGTCCTGCCTGGCCCTGGTGGCATGCCCAAGAGCACCCAGGGTCGAGTGCTTGCGATGCTCTCGTCCGAACGCGGTATCGCGGCGGCATGGCTCCTCATGAAAAGAGGATGCACGGTCGTGGCTGCGTGCGGCGACAAAGAACTGGCGGACCAGCTGGTGGCATGGGACGCGGACATCAAGATCATCGCACCTGAGGGTGACGTGTTCATGAAAGCCGCCGACGAGAGATGCCTTGCAGTGGTCATGGACTGGGGCGTCAAAGAACTCGATTCGAACCCAGCGCTGAAGGGACCCGTCCCGGTATTCTACCCGCTTTCTGGCCTCGACGACGGCCAGGCTTGTGCCCTTGTCGACAGGGTCACGAGGGCCTAGGTGCCCTTCCTGTCGTGTGAGCGCAATGAGGGTCTGACCTTCTCAGCACCCCTGCCACGCGTTCTGACAAGGCCTCTGCCACGCTTACCAGCGGCCGTAAGGCCCCTCTCAGCGCGGTGGAAGTGCTTACCGCTGCACATCCAGTTCAGCTTCGGGTCGGCCTTGATGACAGGGTGGTTCGGGTCGACGAGTATGACCTCGTACCACTTGTGCTTCCCGTCCTCGCCCACCCAGTAGGATGCCAGGACCTCCAGGTTCGGATACCTCTTCGTGGTCCTCTCCTCAGCTATCCTCTGGATGTTCTTCTTCATCGTGATCTTGGAGATACCCTTCCTCTTGGGCCTGCGACCTTTCCGTATCCGGTGCTTCCTCAGGCCACCCTTTCTCACGCGTGCCCTGACGACGACAATCCCCTGCTTGGCCTTGTAGCCGAGCGCCCTCGCCCGGTCGAGCCGCGTTGGCCTCTCGACCCTCACGAAGCTCTCTTCCTTACGCCAGTCGATGAGTCGCTGCCACATGATGGCCTTCATGTCGCCGTTTGAAGGGTCCTTCCAGGCCTCACCCATAAAATGATACATGCTCCTCGAGCCGCGCTTGGTCTTCTTGCCATCGGCGCCGGTCTCAGGTGCTTTCGTCTCTTCCTTCTGCTCCTCTTCGACTGGAGCCTTCTCTGCCTTCTTCGTCATCAAATCACATCCAGCTGTTCATGGGTTCACGCCTTAGGCGCACATTCCCTTGCGAGACCAGGCAAGTCTCACCGCTGTTGTCCTGAGCAAACGGGTTGCCGTATTTAAACGTGTTGCATCGCCCCGGCATCGGGCCGGCCCCTCACGTAGAAGATGTCCTCGTCCCGCACCAGCGCGACGAGCACCTGGGACTTCAGAAGCGCGTCGATGGTGGCGCCGGCCTCTTCCTCGGTGCGCCCTGCACCGGTGAGCACACATACAGCCTGGTCGTGTCTGAGAGGATGCGTCCCTGTTATGTCAGTCAGCTGCCTGACTGGATCGGAGTAAGAGGAGGGCATGTCCGTCTCCTCCGGATAAGTGAAATCGACGGAGCCGGGGATGAGCCGAAGCGCGAGCTCGATCGTCTCCCTGGTCGGAGGGTTGACCGTGGAAACCGAGGGGGGCCGGATCGGGGCGGTCAGATGAGTCTCCGCGGGCTCGATATCGTCAACCAACTCTGCAATCCTGCGGAGCGATTCGACATGGTCGTTCAGCCCTCTGACGAGCATCACCTCCGCCCAAGTGGCGCCTGAGTATCCCAGCACCAGATCCCGCAACCCCTGAACGTACTTCTCGAAGGAGATGTCTCTGGGCGGGCGATGGAGTCTGCGAAAAGTGTCTTCGTCACCTGCGGACATCGTCGGGAGAACGATGTCGCACATCGACGCCGCATCCCTGACATCGCTCTTCCAAAGGAGGGAACCATTCGTCAGGAGTGCGAACCTGCCACTCCATCGGTCAGATATCCCTTCGATTATCTCCTGGAGGTTGAGGGCGAGCGTGGGCTCGCCATCGCCTATGAACGTCACGTACTCGGTCGAAGGAGCGTTGTCGAGCCTCTCGAGGGCGGCATCCACTATCGCATCGGTGGGAGTGTACACTCTCCTCTCAACCGTGAGGTTGGTGGTCTTACCCAGTTGGCAATAGACGCAGTTGTACGAGCATATCTTCCGGGGCACGACGTTCACCCCGAGGGATATGCCCAGCCGCCTGGACGGCACTGGGCCGAAAGCCAGCGCTTGCTCGCAGCTGAGTGGCGCTCCAACATCGTCGGCCATGACACCTGAAGGCCCCCATAGAATATCCAAGATTCGGCTAACAGGTAGGCCCTGTTGGCATGTGGGTGGCTGAAAGAAATGGAATAAAGGGTTTACATCGAGCGGGTCAGTCCTCAGTTGTCTCTGACAGCTCCTGCAGCCTCTTCTTGATGGCGTCCATCTCCGCCTCGAGAGAGGCGCGCATCTCCTCAAGATAGGCCATCTCGTCGCTCCGGGATGGGGCACTCCAGACCTGCGGCTCCACCGCCGCGGCAGGGTCGATGCCCGCCCACGGCCCATAGCCAGCCATGTGGCCCCTTCCGAAGCCGCGGGCGTAGCCTCGGCCCATGCCTCGGCCATATCCGCGTCCGAAGAAGCGTCTCCCTCCGTAACCGCCAGGGCTCATGCAGCCCGAGTCTGGATAGCCAGCGCAAAGGCCCATGGCCCTTCCAGTCCTTGCTCCGCGACCCCACGGTCCGGTCCTGTCTCCACCAGGCATTTTCATTCAACCTCCTTATCATTCTTCTTTCTCAAGGCCTCGATCGCCGCCGAGACCTCCTCGAGCTGTTGTCTGATCATCTGCTCTTCCTCTACTAGCATCTTCAATTCGTCCTCTTGGCTGAGCTCCAATGTCTCCGCCACGCCATCGCTCCGATCCGTCATCCGCCCGTCGCCGGGCCCGACGCGCCCCCATGCGGGGCGACTGCCGAAGCACTGGCCTCTTCCGCGACCTGGCACGGCGGCTGAGAATTGTCTTCGCCTCTGCCTCAACCCGCGCCTTTGTCCACATTCCATGTCATCTACCTCTCGTCTTCCTCGCTCCCCCTCATACGATAGTCGCCGCCTGAGATCTGGATAGCCCATCCGTTCACCAAAGCCTCGACGAGGCGCCTGCGAGCGGTGGTCAGATCCCGCCAGAGAGTCTTCCTGGAAACGCCCATACTGGAGGCGGCCTCGTCGTGCGACAGGCCAAGCAAATCCACGAGGCGCAAAGCCTCGACCTCCTCGACCGACAGCCTGGTCAGTCCAGAAGGCGTCCCTGAGACGACTCGTGGAAAGTACATGTCTGCCGGAGGGACCCAATCGATCCATCTCCTTCCTCTGCGACGGCCACGGGGACCGGGGTTCATGGTTACAAATAGTGGGCGTAATTATAAAAACATTATGTCCCTAGAGGGCATTACTATTTAACGAGAGACTATTCACAGAGCTTATCACATGAAATCGTCGAGGCTCAGCTTGTTCTCAGTCCGCTTCGGCTTCGCGACCACCTTGACGGACTCACGAGCGCCGCCGTAACTGCTTTTTGTGAGCGTCTGCTGCTGGGCACCTGTGAGCAATGACCTAGAGTCCCAGCCAAAAGCGTCGGTCACGCGCGATATCGTCGCAGCTATCCTTGTGGCGTAGTAGTTCGAATCCGGCTTCGCGGTGAACTCCCGACCCTCGACCCACGGCTCCACCTCGTTGGGCGAGGCCTTGCCGTTGGTAACTATCCATGACACCTTCATCCCGGGCATCACCTCGTAGCCCATCTCCCTGAGCATGCGCGCCACGCGGACGTTGATCATCCTGTCGCTGGCCTTGTACTGGCTCTCGTCCTTGACCGACCGACTTATGACCAGCCTCGAGGGGTCGACATTACCGGCGAGGAGGCCATCGATGGCCGCCCTTGTGAGCGCGACGGCGCCCTCCATGTCGTCAGCGAGTATGCGTTCGAACACAGCCTGCAGCGTCTCGCTCTGAAGGTCGAACGAGTCCGTCCGCCGCATCTCGTAGCCGCGGACGATCAGTTCCTCCCTGGGCCATATCATGTTGCCCACGTATCGCTTCTTCTTGCCGTGGGAGAAGAACGGCTCCATGACCTTCTCGAACTCGAGGATCATGCCGTCCTTCGAGAAGCGCTCCGCTGTGTCCTTTCCGAGCTTGACCGTCGCTTCGAGTTCCTTGTGAGGGGACAGGAAGAAGACTGAGTCCGTGTCGGAGTATATGACATTCAGGCCCTCGCCCTCCAGCTTTTTTATGAGGTCCTTAGTGGCCTCCCTCGAGAAGGCCGTTATGCTCGCTCCTATCTTGGGGTCGGTGAACCTGTAGAACGACGATGCGAGTACGCCATAGAAGGAGTTCATCAGTATCTTGATGGCCTCCTGCAGACCGTTGTAGTAGTCCTTCTCGTCCGGCGTCTTGGCATCGTTCATGGCTCTCTTCGTCGAGGCACGTTCCTCCATGAGCATGACGAGTATTTTCGGCAGGAGCCCCTCCCGCTTGTCCTTCGACAGGAACTTGGCCCCCGTCGGCGAGACGATCGTCCCGTCGGGGGACAGTGTCGTGAAGCATATGTTGTTCGCGATGATCATGCTCGGGTACATGCTCCTGAAGTCGAGCGTGAGGACCCAGTGATACAGTCCCGGCTCCATCTCATGGACATAGCCTCCCTCTATCGGCTTGGAGTCGCTCCCGGACCGCGATGTCATCGGGACGGCGACCTTCCGCTTGTCTGCCGCGCGTATCAGGATCGAATCGACGAGCTGCGAGGTAGTGCCGTTGACGACATCGTCGAGCGGCAGCTTCGATACCGCCGCCAGGTCCATGCTCCGGTTTATCAGCGCCACCTTCTCCAGGACGCGCAGCGCGAGCATGGCGTCCTGGACACAGTAGTCCATGACGCGCTCGCTGTCGGCCTCCCACTCCTCGTCCATCTTCTTGGGGTCGACATCGTGCTTCTCCTCGTTGAGCAGCTGCTTCGAGACGGCGTTGAGCGTCTCCTGCTTGGGCTTAAGCACGCGCTTCACCGCCCACCACGCGTCGATGATGACCCTGCCCTGGGCCCTCCAGAACCGGTTGTACTGGTCTATCTCGGTCGGGAACCGCCCCCATCTCAGAGGCCCGAGCCCGAGGTCCTTGGCACGCTGCTCTATCTGCGGTATGTCGAAGCCGTCGATGTTGTATCCGGTAATAACGTCAGGGTCGCTCTCGATGATGTAGGATGTGAAGTCGGTGATCATCTTCTTCTCGTCCCCGAAGAACCTCTTGGAGACGACTTCGTCACCCTCCTTCACGACGCAGCATATCGTGTATATCTTCGGCTCCTTGAGACTCGTCTCTATGTCGAAGCTGAGCGTCCTGAGGTTCGGTCTGAACGGCGTCAACTCCTCGAACCTCTCGGCCTCGACGACCATGTCTGTCGTGAAGGCGTCGTCCTCGGCCTCCTTGCCGAACACGCGCACGCAGGCGCCCATGCCCATGTCATAGACGAACCTGAAGTGGAACGGTATATCGGCCGCGAGTATTGCGGGAACCGAGTCCATCAGATCCCGGCGGATGCTCGGCACGAGCCCTGGGTGGGTGACGACGATCTTGCGGCACTTTCGCATCTCCCCGGAGTACAGCAGCTCGCACTCCTCCGTCCTCTTGATGCGCCTCGAGTCGGCCTCCAGTATCCTCACGACGTCCTCCGACGGTTCGACGATGTAGAAGTACGGCTCGAACCCCCTGTACTTGACCGCCACGGACCGCCCGTCCTTCATCTTGCCGAACAGGCGCATCTCGAGGTTGTCCTCGAACTCCTCGAACTTGGGGTGCGAGGTGACCCCTATCAATCTAATGTCCCAGTGATCCATCGGTATCAGACTCTCGCGACTATCTTGACCACGTCGTTCTCTTTGAGGACGTGGTCGTGGCCCACTGCCATGTGGGTCCTTCCGTCTATCGCCCTAATGAAGTTATCACCCAGGTCGGTGTGCACCTTGAACGCGAGGTCACGGGCGTTGCTGCCCCGGGGCATCAGATACGCATCGGGGAGTACGCGTCCCTGCTTGTCGGTCCACTTCGTCTCGTCCTCGACCGGGTAGACGATGATGAGATTCAGCACCTCGAACACGGCCTTCTCCAGAACGGGCTGCACGCCCGTGCCTCCCGTGCTCTTCATCCAGTCGGACATCTTGTCCAGCGCCTGCTGCTGGGAGCTGTTCAGCTTCGACCGGTCGACGAGGTCGAACGATCCGGCGCCTGGCCGGTAGGTCACGAGGCCCGCCTTGGCTGCGCGTCTGAGCGCGAGCTCGTACTCAGCGCTCGTGGGGACGATCGGGTATCCGGTCGCTCTCAGACGCTCCATGTTCTCGGGCGGGGCGATGTCGGCCTTGTTCGCCGCCACGATCATGGGCTTGCTGATCTTCTGGAGCGCCTTGCAGAACCGCAGCAGCTCATCGTCCTTCCAGATGAGGGGGTCGGCGTCGTTGCCCGACTGCCTGATGGCTAAGAGTATCTGCGCCTCCGTTATCGAAAGGCCTGTGAGCTTCTCCTGAAGCATCCTCTCGAACTTCTTGCCTGCGAGCTTCGACTGCCGGGCGATCTTGATGAAATCCTTCTCGAGTATCCCGAATATCCAGTACGATATCTCCCTTTCAAGGAAGCTCACGTCTGTTGCCGGATCATGTGAGCCAACACCCACGGGGTTCCCCTCGAAATCGGTCCCGCCGCTGGCATCGACCACGTGGATGAACGCGTGTGCCTGCCTGAGGTCGTCCAGGAACTTGTTCCCCAGCCCCTTGCCAGAGTGGGCGTCGGGGACCAGGCCCGCGACGTCCAGGAGCTCGATCGGGACGTATCTCGTGCCACCTTCGCACAGCGAGTTGTTCGGGTTGCACGGGCTCCCGAGGCTCGTATGTGGGCACGGGCCTCTCACGTGACCCACGCCCCTGTTGGCGTCGATAGTCGTGAACGGATAGGATGCGATCTGAGCCGTCGCCATCGTCAACGCCGAGAAAAATGTGGACTTCCCCACATTGGGTTTGCCGACTATACCTACCAGCATCTTGCTCCCCCGCCGGGTTCAATGCCGGTATACATAGAAAAACTGCTCGGTAGCGATCTTAGACAGAGGTGGCATGGCGGGCTTGGATGCCGGCGCGTGAAGTCTCAAGTGATTTATACGGGAATCACAGTTGCGGGCAACCATGGAGACCGCCATCATTCTCTGCGAAGACGGATTTGGCACGCCAGCGGGAAAGACCGCCGCGGGCCTTGTCAGGCACTCGCTCAGGTTCAAGATAGCCGGAATCGTCGACAGCTCCAAAGCAGGCAAGGATGCAGGTGAGGTGCTCGACGGCAGGAAGAACGGTATGCCGATATTCTCCTCAGTGAATGATGCGTTATCGAAACTGCCGGAGAAACCGGAGTTCATGATAATAGGCATCGCCACCATAGGCGGCATGTTGCCCGACGAGTTCAGACAGCCAGTGAAAGACGCGATAGAGGGCGGCGTCAGCATGATGTCCGGACTCCACGAATGGCTGGGCGACGATGATGAGCTCAAAGCCCTCGCGGTCAAGAACGGCGTCAGGCTTGTCGACATCAGGAAGGAGCCGCCGCTGAGGAAGCTACACAAGTACAAGGACCTCGCACGCAAGCTGGATTGCATCAGGATACCCATACTCGGGACCGATGCAGCGATAGGGAAGAGGACTACGGCGGTCGTGCTGGCAAAGGCGATGAACGAGCGCGGAATCAAGACCTCCTTCGTCGCGACGGGGCAGACGGGCCTGATGCAAGGCTCCAAGTATGGCATACCCCTCGATGCAATCAGGGGAGACTATGTCGTCGGCGAGCT
>Ga0307379_10004036_pt1 | contig 21090 bp, 21 predicted proteins | sample UN2MG_FD_202237 | JGI IMG/M metagenome (GOLD analysis project Ga0307379, IMG submission 202237) | Soil microbial communities from Risofladan, Vaasa, Finland - UN-2 | ecosystem: Environmental > Terrestrial > Soil > Coastal area > Acid sulfate soil | place: Finland: Risofladan, Vaasa | collected... | reverse complement strand
GTTGATGAAGCCGTGAAAAATACGGAGGCCAATGCAAGTATCTTATTTGTGCCTCCTAGATTTACCAAAGATGGAATTTTGGAAGCTATTGATAGCGGAATAAAATTAATAGTTACCGTAGCTGAGGGTGTACCGGTTCATGATATGCTTTATAGTCGTTCTTATGCACGCTTAAATAATTGTATTTTAATTGGTCCAAATACCCCAGGAATAATCTCTCCGGGAAAATCAAAGGTGGGATTTATGTCTGATAGTATATATAAAAAGGGTAATGTAGGAATCATGTCAAGAAGTGCAACCTTGTCTTATGAAGTAGTTAATAATCTTTCGAATAAAGGAATTGGTCAATCTACAGTGGTTGGTGTTGGTGGAGATTCTATCCCAGGTTCATCCTTTATCGATTTATTACTCTTATTCGAAGAAGACTCCCAAACCGATCTCATTGTAATGGTGGGGGAAATTGGCGGTTCCGATGAAGAAATTGCTGCCAAATATATAAAAGAGTATATGAAAAAACCAGTAGTGGCTTTTATTGCCGGTGAAGCAGCACCCGAAGGAAAAATTATGGGTCACGCCGGTGCTATTATCTCTCCGGGAGGAGAAGGGGGCGTTAAATTTAAAAGAAAAGTATTACAGGAAGCCGGTGTTCATATAATTGAAAAGTTAAGTGAAATAGCGGACATGGTATCAGAAATACTTTAAAAAAAGAGAGATCTTTAAAGTAGACCTATCACTAAATTATTAAATAGGAATAATATCTAAAAAATATAAAGGTGTTAATTAATTGTTCTATATTCAATATATAAGAATTAATATATTACCCCAAGGAGGTTATTAAATAATGATTATAAATGACAGAAATTTTAAAGTTGATAAAAATATTATAAAAAAATGTTTAGAAGTGACTCCTGCCACAGTAGGACATTACATAGATAATGTTATGAATTGTGAAATAAAACCAATTCAAGAAGGTGTTAAAATTGCGGGGCCAGCCATAACGGTACGATGTCCTACTGTTGATTCTAATGTTGATTCTACTGTAGTTCATTATGTAATGAAATTTGTTCAGCCCGGAGATATAATTGTTATTGATTGTTGTGGGGATTCGGAACATGCCTCAGTTGGAGGAATGGTCGCATTAATGGCTAAGTTTAAAAAGGCTGCAGGTATAATTGTTGATGGTGCAATTACTGACAAAATTGAAATTCGTAAAATGGGGTTGCCAGTTTTTGCTAAAAATGTTTCTGCTTTATCTACTAGATTATTAGGAATATCAGGAGAAATAAATACTAGTATACAGTGTGGAAATGTAACAGTTAACCCTGGCGATATAATTTTCGGTGATGATGACGGAGTGGTTGCCTTTTCTCCTGATATAGCTGATGAGATATTAGATAAGGCTAAACAAAGTGAAATTAGAGAAGTAAAATTGCGAAATAAATTATTTGAAGGAGAATTGTTGGCTGATTTGTCAGGTGCAACTGAATTAATCGAAAAACATCTACGGAAAAGTAAATAGTGTATCACGCTATATTATCTATAATTATTTAGAAGAAATAAAATCCAACAAATAAAGAAGAAAAGATTTTCATTTATTAGTTGTATCAAAAATAAATTAAAAATTTAAAAAAGGAGCATCTATGAAAAAGGAAATTATTATTAATAAAAAAGCACCCGCAGCTATTGGACCTTATTCTCCTGCTTTAAAAATTGGGAATCTGGTATTTGCCTCAGGACAATTACCCATGGACCCGGTTACCGGAGAAATAGTAGAAGGAGAGATTGAAGCACAAGCAAAAAGATCATTAGAGAATTTAAAGGCAGTTTTGTCCTCTTACTCGATTGGTATGGAGAACGTAGTCAAAACAACCATCTTTCTTAAGGATATGAATCATTTTTCCCGGGTTAACAAGGTCTATGGTAAATACTTTACCGGTCAATTTCCCGCCAGAAGCTGCGTGGAAGTGGCCCGTCTCCCCAAAGATGCGGATATAGAAATCGAGGCCATTGCTTTTTGTGAATAGGTGTAAGGCATAATTTTTTATGCTGATATTGGAGGAAAATACATTGGAAGAAAGCCAAAAAGAGTTACTTGAATTGTTAAAGAAAGGAATTGCCCCGGCCACAGGGTGTACCGAGCCCATTGCGGTCGCCTATGCGGTTGCTACGGCTAAGGAGCAAATTGAAGGCAGCCTAAAATCGATTCACATTCAAGTAGATTCAAATATCTATAAAAATGGTTTAATGGTGACTATCCCCGGCACAACCGAAAAAGGCTTGGTGGCCGCCGCCGCCTTTGGATTTATCGCCGGAGATGCCAAAAAAAAATTTAGAGTTATAGAAGGTTTGACAGATGAAGATATACCAGAAGCAAAAAAATTAATCAAGCATAAAAAGGTAGAGTTAAGCTTAAAAAGAAATTGCAAGGGATTGGATATTGAGGTCATCCTCTTGACGGATAGAGAAAAAGTGAAGGTCAATATTTTAAACAGTCATCTCAACATAGTGAGCATTGAAAAGATCGATATAAATAGCCAGTTCAAACCATTGATCAGAGAAGAACAAAAAGCCAATACCTTCAACCATCAAATTCAAAAATATACCCTGGAAGATTTCCTGCGATTCAGTGACCAAATACCGCTTGAGAAATTATTATTCTTGGAAGATGGAATCAAGATGAATCTAAAGATCGCCCAGGAAGGTTTGACCATCAAGTTGGGGGTAGGAACCAAATTAACTGAAATGATCCATGAGGGAATCATGTCGGATAATATCATTACCCAAGCACAGGTTTTGTGTGCTGCTGCTTCTGAAGCAAGGATGTCCGGTAGCAAACTTCCGGTTATGAGTACAGCAGGAAGCGGGAATCATGGTATCACTGTATTTTTAACTAATTTTGCAGTAGCAGAAAAGAAAAACTTATCTAAAGAAAAATTGATAAGGGCTTTGGCTCTTTCCAATCTAATTACCCTTTTTATAAAATCATATACTGGTACCCTATCAGCGATGTGTGGTTGTGGAGTAGCAGCGGGAACAGGAGCAAGTGCTGGAGTGGTATATTTATTAGGCGGAAATAAAGAGCAAATTTTAGGGTCCCTACATAATATGGTAGGTTCAATTTCCGGCATGATTTGTGATGGGGCTAAAAACGGTTGTGCTCATAAATTGGCCCTTGCCTCAGGATGGGCAGTCCAATCAGCATTGCTCTCTTTAAGAGGTGCAATCATTAATAATACCGATGGCATTGTAGATCCTGACTTTAAACAATTATTTAAAAACTTGGGTTATGTATGTGACCCTGGGATGATGCTTACGGACCAAGCTATTCTAGATGTTATGTTAAATAAAGATATGGAATAATTTAAGAATAGTAATTATAAATATTTATTGATCCGAATGGGAATGCTTATAAAACAATAAAAAAATATTTGCTTTTTTTATGAAAAGGGTATATTGGAATGAAAAAAAGAATATGAAAAAAGGTTATTTTTTCTCTGTAATAACAATAAACGAGAAGATAATCAGAGAATACGTAAAAATATAAGAGAAGAAAAATGCGAAACAAGTAGGGTTTTAATTTTTAGAGGCATCTTAACTATAGTCGAATACTGTCACGGATTTTTCTAAGAAAAAGAGCCAACAAAGTACATAAATTTAGAAAAATATCGATTAAAAGGAGAGATAAATGAAAGAAAAAGGTAAACATTATGTTGTAGCAGATACAAGAATTTATGTTGCTGAAAAAGGTGAAGGTTATCCTGTTTTTGTTCTGCATGGCGGCTCAGGTAGCGATCATCATTCCTGGGGTAATTCCCTTGATTCTTTATGTGACGAGTTTAAGCTATTACTTTTAGATTTAAGAGGTCATGGACTTTCCGACGAAGTGCCGGAAGATACACTTACCCTAAAGCAGATGGCTAAAGATGTTACGCTTCTTGCCGATGCTATGAATATAAAAAAGTATGCTGTATTTGGTCATTCTTTTGGCTCTTTTGTTGCCTTGCAACATGCTGTTGATTTTCCTGGTAAAGCTTCACAGACCATAGTTTCCGGTTGTATTCCTTCAGCCCATTATCTTTACGACTCTCTCGAAAAATATTTCAAGACAATTGAGCCAAAAGAGCTTCGAGAACAAATTATATGGTCATGGGAATTTGAAAAAGAGGTTCAAACAGTGGAAGAATTTGAAAAAATGAGCAAAGCTCAAGGTCCATGGCATTTTAAAGATCTGAACGATCCAAGAATTAATAGAGGCCCTAAAAATCCTGATGCAATTCTTAAGCCTGATATAATGCGATATTTTGCAAATCATGAATATGGCGGAATCGAAGTAGAAGATCGTCTTCATCTCGTGACCCAGCCTACCCTGGTTTTGGTTGGTAAATATGACCGTACTTGTCCGTTGGAAGCAGCTCAATCCATAGCTGACGGCATACCAAATTCAACTTTAGTTGTTTTTGAAAATTGTGGTCACCTTACACGTATTGAAGATAACGAAGCTTTTACTCGAGCTATTAGAGACTTTTTGAACAAGCATAGATCTTAAGTTTTTATGGTAGATATTATTTTTTTAATAACTAATTGCATTAAACATAAATATTGTCCTTAAAATCTTTACAGATTTCTTATCTAAGGAGGAGGTGGTGTGATGAATAGTTAATATAGAGCACAATTTGAATTATTCAGCAAGATTGCTAATGAGTAATTTCAAATATGCAGTTTGTAGATTTCGTTTCATAAAAATATTTCAGGAGGAAATAATAATGAAAATTAAATTAAGTTTATTGCTCGTGTTTGTTTTGATTTTAAGTGTTTTTTCCGTTGTTTCTGCAGAAGTGCAAATTGCTCAACAGATAAAGATCGGACGTATTCAAGATTCATACGATTTAGATCCGGCTACGACAACAAACAATGCAAATTTATGGATGTTTAGTCTTATTGTAGAAGGATTAGTTAAAGGCAGTAACGATGGTACAAGTATCGAACCTGCTTTGGCCGAAAGTTGGGATATTAGTGAAGATGGGCTGGTTTATACTTTTCATTTAAAACCAGGGGTTAAATTTTCCGATGGAACACCTGTCACTGGCGAAGATTGGGTATGGAGCATATTAAGAGCAAGAGATACTGAAGGAGAATTCACTTTTACTGCAGAAGTTATTGAAGATGTAACAGCTCCGGATGACAATACACTGATTATTAAACTCAAAGAACCATGGGCGCTCTTTATGGCAGACCTGGCTATGTTTAATCTGACTGTTCAGAAAAAATCATATTTTGAAGAAATTGGCCAGGAAGCTTACACTAAAAGACCAATCGGAACAGGTCCTTACATGATTAAAGAATGGGAAATGGGAGAATATATTTTATTTGCTAAAAACCCATATTACCACATTGCAAGTTTACCAAAAACTGAAGAAATAAAATTTATTGCTGTACCGGATGACAATACAAGATTGCTTCAATTGGAAGCAGGGCAACTTGACATAGCGACCGATGTGCCTTTTAATAAACTACAGGAAATAGATAGTAATCCAAAATTAACTGCAATGGGCATGCCTTCTGCCTATACATATTATCTCTTTTTTAATCATACAAGGAAACCTTACGATAGTCAAAAAGTAAGACTCGCCTTGGATTATGGCACTGATAAGCAAGCTTTAGTTAATTTTATACTATTCGGAAAGGGTGAAGTAGCAACAAGTTTCCGTCCGAAATCAAGTTTATTCTATAACGCCAGCTTAAAAGATCGCGGATACGATGTAGAGAAAGCAAAAGCATTACTTGCTGAAGCCGGATATCCCAATGGTTTTGAAACTGATTTTATAGTAAGATCCGGTAATTCAGTCTATCAACAGGTTGCAGTATTATTAAAAGAACAGTGGAGTAAAATGGGAGTTAATATGAACGTTGTTGCGTTAGAATCAGGACTTGGTTTCCAAAAATATCGTGCACTGGATTATGACGTGCTTGTAGGGCCTTTTTCTGATGATATGCCTGATCCATCACAACAATGTGAATATTACTTCATTCCGGAAAATGCGAAATGTGCATCTACAGCCTGGGCAGTCCCTGAGAGAGCGATTGAGCTTACACAACAAGGAAAACGCGAAATGGACATGGCAAAAAGAGAACAAATTTATTTAGAATTACAACAAATATACTATGACGAAGTTCCAATGATGCCATTATTCCATCTTCCCTATGCAGTAGCTATGAGCAATGATATTGAAGGATTCGCTCAGAATCCATTAGGAAGTTACAGATTTGAAGAATTAGTGAAAAACATAAAGTAACAGTTAGTAAAAAGTCGGGTCGATTAATTTTCTAGTCGACCCGACTTGAAAAATTTGAAATGAATAATCAGGTGTCCATGTATGTCTATGTTAAATTATTTACTTAAAAGAATAATTCAAATAATACCGGTATTAATCATCGTGAGCATATTAATATTTTTTATGATCAGATTAATTCCCGGGGACCCGGCTTTGATTCGATTGGGAGACAAAGCTACGCCGCAAATGGTTGAAAATCTTCGTAGAGAAATGGGATTGGATAAACCAATTATCGTTCAATATGTGATTTTTATGAAGAATCTTTTAAAGTTAGATTTAGGAGATTCCTTACATTATCATGTGCCTATAGTAGATCTTTTGAAGAAAAGAATGGTAGTTACTCTATTTTTAACTGCAGTTACCTTTATTTTTTCAGTTGTCATTAGTTTTCCTTTAGGATTTTTGTCCGGAATCAAAGAAAATAAAATTCAGGATCAAATTGTTAGAACCGCTGCCTTGATAGCATTATCCATGCCCCAATTCTGGGTAGGACTTATTTTAATGATTTTATTTGCCGTTTCAATCAATCTGTTTCCTGTTGGCGGCTGGGGTGAAACTTGGGCTCAACATTTAAGGGCAATTATTTTACCGGCATTCACCCAATCGTTAATGACTGCTGCATTACTAACCCGTAATCTCAGAAATAGTGTAGTGGATATTTTAAAAATGGACTATGTTAATTTTGCAAGGAGCAAAGGTTTAGATAATAAAATTGTCAAGAGCAGGTATATAATCAAAAATGCAATGATTTTCTATATAACCTTGATTTCGATGAGGGTGGCTTACATGCTTGGCGGCAGTATTATAATAGAAACAGTATTCTCTCTACCGGGAGTCGGTTCGCTTATGATTTCATCCATTTATACTAGGGATTATGCTGTGATTCAGGGAATAGTTTTGATTTTTGCTTTACTGGTTATGTCAATAAATATACTTACAGATTTGGCATATACATATCTTGATCCTAGAGTCAGGCTCGAGTAGAAGAGGGGTAGAGAAAAAAATATGAGCAGAGAAGAACTTAATAGTAGAAAAGAAATACCAATATTTAAAAGAAGTATCAATCTGAATATTGGCATATTATTGGTTTTAATTATCATGTTGCCGGTAATATTTCCTCATTTTATTGCTACCCATAATCCAACAGCGGTCAGTTTTCAAGATATGCTCAAAGCTCCTTCCGGAGAGCATTTTTTCGGGACGGATAATTATGGTAGAGATATTTTTTCCAGGGTAATATGGGCAACCAGAATAGACATGACCATTGGTGTTCTTGCAACCATCGTGCCATTTATAGTAGGAAGTCTATTAGGTCTATTAGCCGGATACTACGGAAAATGGGTCGATAATATTCTAATGAGAATCTTAGATATTTTTATGGCATTTCCATTTATTGTTCTGGTTATTGCTATTGTAGCTATATTAGGGCCCGGCATTAAAAATTTATATATTGCTATTTGGGTTGTAGGTTGGAAATATTATGCAAGATTGGTAAGAAGTGAAGTATTGGTCATAAAAAATTCAGAATTTATTCAAGCAGCAAAAGTATTGGGATATACTGATGCAAGGATTTTATTTAGACACATACTTCCGAATGTATTAAGTTCCTCTATAGTATTTGCTGCTTCCGATGTGGTGATGTGTATGATTACGGCAGCATCATTGAGTTTTTTAGGATTAGGAGTACAGCCCCCCACACCTGAATGGGGAGCCATTATAGCCGAAGGTAAAGCGTTTATATCATCTGCATGGTGGATTACTGTTTTCCCCGGTATGTTCTTTGTTATTGCGGGAACAGGTGTAAGTCTTATAGGTGATGGATTATCTGATATTTTAAGAACTAAGGGCAGATAAGAGGTGTTTTAAAATAAATATAATTCTAAAAGTGGATAATTTGGAAACAAATTTTTATTGTAAAAATGAAACGGTAAAAGTGGTGAGAAAAGTATCTTTTGACGTACATGAGAAAGAAACTTTTGGCCTTATCGGAGAAAGTGGATGCGGCAAGAGTGCAACACTCCTTTCCATTTTAAGGTTAATCAAGGATCCTGGCAGAGTAGCCGGCGGAAGCGTAGTGTATAAAGGAATAAATTTATTAGAATTATCCGAAAAAGAAATGAATAAATACAGAGGGAGCGAAATTGGCATGATATTTCAAGAGCCAATGACTGCCTTAAACCCGGTACTTACTATAGGAGAACAAATTTGTGATGCTTTCAAAGATGAGAAATTGACCAAATCAGAAAAAGAGGAAAAAGCAATCAATCTTTTAAAGATAGTTGGCATTCCTTCTGAAAAACAAAGATTAAGCGAATATCCTCATCAATTTAGCGGAGGAATGAGACAGAGGGCCATGATTGCATCAGTTCTTGCATCGGAGCCAAAAATGCTTTTGGCAGATGAGCCCACAACAGCACTGGATGTTACTATTCAGGATCAAATTATAAAACTGATCAATAATTTAAAAAAGAAATTTAACATGAGTGTTATACTGGTTACCCATGATTTAGGGGTAGTTGCTGAAATGTGTGACCGTGTAGCAGTGATGTACGCAGGTAAAATCATGGAGATTGCAGATGTGTTAACCTTATTTGGTGAACCCAGGCATCCATATACCATTGGTCTTAGTCAATCCATACCCCGTAAAATTCGAAGTGGAAAATTACATCCGATCGAAGGAAGTCTTCCTGACCTTGCTAATATGCCGGAAGGATGTCCTTTTGAGCCGAGATGTCGATATAAAGAAAAAATATGCAAAGAAGAATTACCTGAATTAATTGAAATAAAAAAAGGACATTTTAGCAGATGTCATTTTATTGAAAAATTAAAAAACGAAAAAGGCATCATTGAATTATAGTAGTATAGTGAGGAACTAAAAAGACTATGCAAAATAAAGAAATAATACTTAAAGTAGAAAATTTAACTAAATATTTCCCGTTAAAAAAAACAATATTTGATGTTTTAACAAAAAAACCTACCAGGTATGTAAAAGCTGTAGATAATGTAAGTCTGGAAATATTTAAAGGTGAAAATACCGGGCTTGTAGGAGAAAGTGGTTGCGGTAAAAGTACACTTGCCAAAACTATTATCAGGTTGCATGAACCTACAGGTGGAAAAATATATTTTGGAGAAGAAAATTTTACTTCACTAGATCAGAAAAATTTAAGGAAAAGAAGATCTGACATACAAATGATTTTTCAGGATCCTTATTCATCATTAAATCCGAAAATGTCTGTAAAAGAAGCCATTGAAGAAGCAGCAAAATATCATAAAGTCTGTAAGAAGGATGAAATAGAATTAAAAGTAAATGAGATGCTGGATATGGTAGGTATTCCCAGGTATCTTTCAAGTAGATTTCCCAGGGAATTTTCCGGTGGACAAAGGCAAAGAATTGGTATTGCCAGGGCATTGATTTTAAATCCAAAATTTATTCTTGCTGATGAACCGGTTGCTTCACTGGATGTTTCAGTTCAGATGCAAATCATTAATTTATTAGATGATCTTAAAAATAAATTAAACCTGACTATTTTATTTATATCTCATGATTTACGGGTAGTAGAGTATATCACAAACAAGGTAGTAGTGATGTATCTGGGTAAAATAGTAGAAATAGGGAATACCAAAGAATTATTCGAATCTCCGGCGCATCCATATACAAATATTCTACTTAATGCTACACCTGTTCTTGATCCCAGGAAAAGAGCCACGAATGCGGTAATTGAAGGAGAAACACCCAGTCCCATAGATATACCGGCAGAATGCAGGTTTAATCCTAGATGTCCTTTTGCGGATGACTTTTGTAGAAAAGTAGAACCTGAGCTAAAATTAATTTCCAAAGAAAGATATGTAGCGTGTCATAAACCTTTATTAAAAAGTGAAATTTGATTGGGTATCTATTCTACTTTAAAAATTTCCTGGTAATTATCATTAGAAGAATTAAAAAAATGACTGGTAAAGAGTCATTCGTATTGAATTAAAAAATAAATTAAAAAATGGAGGGATTTACTTTGAAATGTAATAGATTTGAAGATAAAACAGTGATTGTAACCGGTGCAGCGAAAGGAATTGGAAAGGCCACAGCAATGGCATTTGCCGAAGAAGGAGCTATGGTTATCCTTGCCGACCACGATAGTGAATTTGGTGAAAAAACAGCGAAGGAAATAACCAATAAGGGAGCGGAAGCTTTATTTATAGAAGTAGATGTTTCCAAAAGAGAAGCATGTTATAAAATGGTTGAAACTGTCGTAGAAAAATATAAAAAGCTTGATTGTATTGTGAATATTGCAGGTGTAATTTCTACAGTTGCTGCGAAAGATGTTACTGAAAAAGATTGGGATTTTGTAATGAATGTAAACCTCAAGGGTCTTTTCTGGTGCTGCCAGGCTGCCGGTATTCAGATGTTAAAGCAAAATTATGGAAGCATTGTTAATACATCGTCTATTTCTGCATACCACACCAGGGAATTGCGGTCTGTTTATTCCTGTAGTAAGGCAGGCGTTTCGATGCTCACTAAAGCTTTGGCGGTTGAGTGGGGTAAAAATAATGTAAGAGTCAATGCTGTGGCACCCGGTATTGTAAAAACACCACTGTCAGTAGAAATTATGAATAAAACAAAAGGATTAGAGGAAAAGATGGCTGACACAACTGTTTTAAAACGTATTGGTAGTCCGGAAGAAATTGCAAGTCTTATCCTGTATCTTTCTTCAGACGATGCAGGTTTTATTACCGGGCAAACGACTATTATCGATGGTGGTCGGTTAGCATATGGCCGGGTGTAGAATAATATAACAATTCCGGCAACAAATTTACGTGTTTCTATTGATATGAATTGATTGGATTTGCAGGAATCAGACCTCTTTTATATCAATGAAAGAAACCGGAGCTTATAATAAGTAAGTAAAAAAAGTTAATGATAGAAAAAATTCTTTAATGAATTTTGAAAATAAATAAATCAAGGAGGATTTAAATGCGAGTTGTCATTCAAAATGCCAATATTGTTCTACCTCATAAAGATACAATCTTGACTAATTCTTCAATGGTAATAGAAAATGGACTGATCTCTAAAATTATTAAGGGAGTAACATTTTCTTATGATTCAAAAGCTAATCTTATTGTAGATGCGGATAACGATTACCTGATACCGGGCATTATCGACCACCATGTTCACGCAGTATCTTTAGGGCCATTATTTGGCTCAGCTTTTCCTGCGCCCCCCTTAGAATTAGTTATTAGTAATCTAAACAAACATCTGCTTCAGGGAACGACAACCATCTTAAACCAAGATGGTTTTGCCACCATGGAAGAAACAGAAATAATGAACAAACTCCATCCGATAAAAATTAAGTCCTCTACTTCCCATACACCTACAAATATTCAGGCAGCCGAGATGACTGATGGAAGTGATTTAAACTCATTTCATAAAAATTTAACGATGGATAGTATGTTAGGAAGAGGGGCGGTAGCTATAGGGGAGATTGGTGATGGGAATACTCTGGGCGGCACCGGTGTTTGTTATAACTTATTACCTAAAAAAATAGAAGAAAAAACAGGCAAGAGAATTAACCCTGCCGAGGCTGAAAAACTAATGTGGGCAGTTCTTGGAAGGTATATTGACACATCAGTGACTGACCGGGGAAAAGTAGGTACAATTTTAGAAGAAATTGGATTAAAAGGATTAATTTCTGTTAGTGATACAGTTAATATTATCCTGGAAGGTGTCTATTCACCGGTTGAGACAGCCCGCAATGGTATTAGGGAAGCAGCAGAATTTGCCCTTCGATATAATATACCTATGGAGGTGCACACTGCTGCCGGATGTAAAGAAGTAGTATTGGAAGTAGCCGAAAAATTAGGTTCAAAATTAATTACAGCTCATTCAAGCCATCCAAGTTTTACCACAGATGAAGTAGTGGAAAATATCAAAAAACTAAAGTGTTTTGGTGCGATTATAGATATTTGTTGTGGAGATTATTTTGTGGCAAAAAAATTATGCCCCCCTGAGTATTTAGATGTAAACCTTCATCTAATCGAAGAAGGCCTGGTTGATTTAATTTCCACTGATTTTCTCGCCGGGAATTGGGACCCGATTCTTTTAATAATTAAAAAAGCAGTAGAAGAAGAAAAAATTTCTTTGCCTTCGATTCTAGCCATGGTCTCTTGCAATGTTGTTAAAGCAATTCCTAAACTTGCGCCCAATACTGGATTCATAGAAGAAGGGAAAACAGCTGATCTGGTCGTGTTGAACTCAAATAATATCGCCGAAGTCCGGCATGTATTTATTGATGGACTTCCGGTAGTCATTGATGGAGAGATAAAGGCACCGAAAGTAAACTGGTTATGGGTTATGTGATTAATAATACCTTGCCCATTTAAGTCATACCGGAATTTATGCAAAATTTTAAAAAAATACCAAAATAGCGGTATGTGGTATGACCTTATACCTTAAACTCTTTTCAGATTTCTTTTCTAAGGAGGAGGGGGTGTGATGAATATATAATATAAAGCTCGATTTGAATTATTCAGCAAGATTGTTAACGAGTAATTTCAAATATGTAGTTTGTAGATTTCGTTTCATAAAAATATTTTAGGAGGAAATAATAATGAAAATTAAATTAAGTTTATTGCTCGTGTTTGTTTTGATTTTAAGTGTTTTTTTCGTTGTTTCCGCAGAAGGACAAATCGCTCAACAGATAAAGATCGGACGTATTCAAGATTCATACGATTTAGATCCGGTTACTGCAGAAAACAACTCAAATTTATGGATGTTTAGTCTTATTGTAGAAGGATTAGTTAAAGGCAGTAACGATGGAACAAGTATCGAACCGGCTTTGGCCGACAGTTGGGATATTAGTGAAGATGGGTTGCTTTATACTTTTCATTTAAAACCAGGGGTTAAATTTTCCGATGGAACACCTGTCACCGGCGAAGATTGGGTATGGAGCTTGTTAAGAGCAAGAGATACTGATGCACCATTTAGTTTTATTGCAGAAGTTATTGAAAATGTAACATCCCCGGATGACAATACACTTATTATTAAACTCAAAGAACCTTGGGCACTTCTTTTGGCAGACCTGGCGATGTTTAATTTGACTGTTCAAGAAAAATCATATTTTGAAGGGATGAATTCAGAAGCTTACTCTAAAAAACCAATCGGCACAGGTCCTTATATGATTAAAGAATGGGAAATTGGAGAATATCTTTTATTTGAGAAAAACCCATATTATCATGTTGAAGGTTTGCCAAAAACTGAAGAAATAAAATTTGTTGTTGTACCGGATGACAATACAAGATTACTTCAATTGGAAGCAGGGCAACTTGACATAGCTACTTATGTACCTTTTAATAAACTACAAGAACTAGATAAAAATCCGAAATTAACTGCATTGGGCGTGCCATCCACACAGACATATTATATCTTTGTAAATCACACAAAGAAACCTTATGATATTCAAAAGGTAAGACTTGCCCTGGATTATGGCACTGATAAACAAGCGTTAGTTAATTTTATACTATTCGGAAACGGTGAAGTAGCAACAAGTTTCCGTCCCCAATCAAGTTTATTTTATAACTCCAGTTTAAAAGATCGTGGATATGATGTAGAGAAGGCAAAAGCATTACTTGCTGAAGCAGGTTATCCTAATGGCTTTGATACTGAATTTTTAGTAAGATCCGGTAATGCGGTTTATCAACAGGTTGCAGTATTATTAAAAGAACAATGGATCAAAATTGGTATTAATGTAAATATTCTTGCCTTAGAGTCGGGAGTTGGTTTCCAGAAATATCGTGCACTGGATTACGAAGTACTTCCATCTCCGTGGACTGATGACATGCCTGATCCATCACAACAATGTGAATATAATTTTATTCCTGAAAATATGGATTGTGCATCTTCAGGCTGGACAAGCACTGAAAGAGCGATTGAACTTACCCAACAAGGAAAACGTGAAGTGGACCTGGCAAAAAGAGAACAAATTTATTTAGAATTACAAAAAATATTCTATGATGAAGTTCCAATAATGCCTTTATTCCATGTTCCGTATCCAGTAGCAATGAGTAAAGATATTGAAGGATTTGCTCAGAATCCATTAGGAAGTTACAGATTTGAAGAACTAGTGAAAAACATAAAGTAACAGTTAGTAAAAAGTTGGGTCGATTAATTTTTTAATCGACCCAACTTTTTAAAATTTAAAAATAAATTAAATCTCTGGCGCATCCATATACAAATATTCCGCTTAACGCTACTCCTGTTCTTAATCCAATAAAAAGAGTCCCAAAAGCGGCAATTGAAAGAGAAATTTCTAGTCCCATAGATAAAGATATACCAACAAGTTGCAGGTTTAAACCTATAGGCAAGGTATGCTTCCTAAGAAAATAACTAGAATTTTTTATTGAACATTTAACTTTTCTTATTTTTATGGACCTTTTAGATATTATAAAAAAGATAACGAAGAAAATAAATTTAAAATAGACCTATTAAGAGCAGACTATAGTAGTCATTCAAAATCTGATAATAATAATGTTTTTTTACTTTAAAAAATCTCGGTAACTATGTTTAGAAGAATTAAAAAAATGACTGTTAAAGAGTCATTCGTATTAAATTAAAAATAAATTAAAAAAGGGAGGGGTTTACATTAAAATGTAATAGATTTAAAGATAAAACAGTCATTGTAACTGGTGGTGCAAAAGGTATCGGAAAGGCAGCTGCAATTGCATTTGCAGAAGAAGGCGCTATCGTTGGTGTTGCCGATTGCGATACTGAACTTGGAGAAATGACGGTTAGTGAAATAAAAAAGAAAGGAACTGAAGCTTTATTTATAAAAGTAGATGTTTCCCGAAGAGAAGAATGTCATAAAATGGTTGAAACAATTGTAAGAAATTATAAAAAACTTGATTGTATTGTAAATGCTGCGGGTGTAAATCGTTGTGTACCTGCTGAAAAGATTACTGAGGATGATTGGGATTTTGTGTTAAATATAAACCTTAGAGGTCTTTTTTGGTGCTGTCAAGCTGCTGGTATTCAAATGCTAAAGCAAAAATATGGGAGTATTGTTAATATATCATCTGTTAGTGCATACCGAACAAGAGCATTGCGATCTGCTTATTCTAGTAGTAAAGCAGGGGTTCAGCACTTACAGGAGTTTTTGCTGTTGAATTGAGCAGATATAATATTCGAGTAAACGCTATTGCACCTAGTGCAATAAAGACCCCAATGGAGATAGAAATTATGGAAAAAAGAAAAGGAATGGAAGAAGAATTAGCAGCTGCAACTGCTATTAATCGTATTAGAGATCCAAAAGAAGTTGCAGATATAATTCTTTATCTTTCCTCAGATAATGCAAGTTATCTTACCGGGCAAACTACTTTAATTGATGGTGGCTGGTCAGTATATGGTGGAAAAGAATGAAATAAAAATTATCTATTTATAAAAAACATAAAAAAAGGAGGAATACTAAATTAATCATGAATAAAATTATTAAAATCCAAAATACAACCATTCTTATGAATGGTGTTGCGTTAAAAACGAATAGAGGTTCACTGGGATTTTGTAATGTTACCCTAATTGAAGATGAAGATAATTTAATACTTTTTGATACAGGTCATTATGGAGATAGATGCAAATTAGTAGAGACTTTTCAAAAACATAAAATAGACATCGAGCAGGTAAAATATGTCATACTCAGCCATCTTCATTGGGATCATTGTTCCAATATCTCTCTTTTTCCTGAAGCAACAATCATATTATCTTCGAAAGAGCTTAATTATGGGAAAAAAGTGACGGAAGGGTCGATAATAGATAACGATTATCCCATAGAAATTTTGGAACACCTAATAAATAAAAGTAAATATCTAGCCGTTGAAAATACTTTTGAATTGTCCCCGAATTTATTAATCTTTGAAACACCCGGTCATACAACTGGTTCGATTTCTTTGCATATAAAAAATGGTGAAAACCCGATGGTAGTTGCCGGAGATGCAGTCATAACCGGAGAAGAATTTAAATCTGGCCAATCTAAGATCATATGTTTAAATTCATCCATTCCCAAAATAAAAGAAAGTATTGATGAAATTAAAAAAATCGGTAAAATTATTATTCCTGGACATGATCTTCCTTTCTGGAACATGAATAATGATGTAAAATATATCGGAGATTTTAAATTAATAATTTGATAGATTTATGTTTATAAACAACAACTATTTTGAGGAGGCCAAGTATATGGTGTTTTCAGAAAAAGAAATTAATCGTAGAAATACCCAGATTGTAAATTATTTAAATAAAAACAGACTCAATGGCTTTATTATTACTAACCCTTGTAATATTTTTTATTTAGACCTCAATCATTTATCAACTGAACGTCCTGTTGTTTATTTTGTCCACTTTTCAGGAGAAGTTACTTTATTTGTGACATCAATAGAAGAAATGGAGTCAACAAAGTTAAAACATATTAATAATCTCAAAGTCTATTTTGAATTTCCTGGAGAAAAAGATGTTTTTCAATGGACGATTCAAGAATTAAAATCATTCTACTCTAATTTAAAGAATATTGTTATAGATAGTGCTGAAGAACGTCTTTTCCAAAAATGGAACGCAGAATTTGATAATTTAAAAGTAAATGATTTTATTTATCAGATGCGCTTAACAAAATCAGATGAAGAAGTTGAACATTTAAAGATAGCAGCTAATTATGCTGATGTTATTGTTGATTATGGCGTTAAGCATTATCAACCTGGAAAATCGGAATTAGAATTGCTTGCAGAGATGTAAATTGCCACAATAAAAAAGATGGTCCAGGAGCTAAATGAAATTATTTATGTGCCCGGTGGACATGCTGAAGGCTTAATTCCTAGTGGCGAAAGAACTTCCTTGCCTCATGCCTTACCTTCATCTCGAATTATTCAAAAAGGAAAAACTATTATCTTTAGTTGTGGAGAAAATTTTAAAGGTTATCGGACGGAATGTGAAAGAACTTGTTTTATCAATGGACCAGATGGACTGCGGAAAAAAGCATTCAATGTCATGAAAGATACTCAAGCTTTAGGCATTTCGCTAATGAAACCTGGAAATATATGCTCTGATATTGACAAACAGATATTGGATTTTATTCGAAAAATGGGATATGGGGATTATATTCGCCATCGTACAGGTCATGGAAAAGGTTTGGAGGAACATGAAATTCCATGGGTGGAAATCGGGGACCAACTATCCTTCAAAAGTGAATGATTCTTCCCAGTGAGCCGGGAATTTACATAGAAGGCTTATCTGGTTTTAGGCATTCTGATACAGCATTAGTAACTGAAAAAGAACCAGAAGTGCTAACAAAATATAGTAAAGAATTAGAGGATTTGACTATTGAAATTTAACCAAAGTGGCGATGGCTTTGATTCATTATTGCACTTAGAATATTCAGGCGAGGACAATGATTATTATAATATTATCACTGCAGATTGTAGTTCGTAGAAAGAGAGAAAATCTTGTTCGTTTTTGAGGCTAACGCTTTTGACGTTGTGTATGAATTTTATTATATAAGGAGGATTAATAATGAATGGAGAAAAAAAATTTGCAAGGAATCTTGTTGATTTTATAAATGAAAGCCCAAGCCCTTTTCATGTAGCTAAGAATGTTAAATATTTACTAGAACAAAAAGGCTTTAAAGAGTTAGACTTAAGAGCAAGGTGGAATGTTGAAAAATTTGGAAAGTACTTTGTTAAAAGAAATAATTCCACAATTGTTGCATTTGTAATTGGTGATGGAGAAATTGAACAAGAAGGGTTTAAAATAATCGGAGCTCATACTGACTCCCCTACACTTAAAATAAAACCTGCACCTGAAATGGTTGTAGAAAAAAGCTATGTAAAATTAAATATTGAAGTATATGGAAACCCAATACTAAATAGCTGGCTTGACAGGCCGCTTTCAATGGCAGGTAGGGTAAGCTTTAAGGGTGAAAATCCTATGTATCCCGAAGAGAAACTCTTAAATGTTCATAAGCCTATATTAATAATTCCAAACCTTGCTATACATATGAATAGGAACGTAAATCAGGGAGTAGAGCTCAACAAACAAAAAGATATGCTTCCACTTTTAACGACGGTAAAGGATGAGATTGAAAAGGACAATTATTTTGTGAATTTGATTGCGGAGCAGTTATCTGTGGATAAAGAGCAAATTAATAATTTTGAAATTTTTCTTTATGAATATGAAAAGGGAAGCATTATAGGCTTAAATGATAATTTTATATCATCAGGTAAGCTTGATGACCTTGCTATGGTTCACGCTGGAATAAACGCGCTAATGAATAGCTGTGCTGGAAAGGCTACAAATGTAATGGTATGCTTTGATAATGAAGAGCCAAGAAGCAAAACAAAGCAGGGCGCAGATTCACTAATGTTAAGGAGTATTCTTGAGAGAATAGTTTTTGGGCTCGGAAAGGACAAAGAAGACTATTTCAGGTCTATTTACAGCTCATTTATTATATCATCTGACATGGCTCATGCGTTACATCCGAATTCCTCAGAAAAATATGATCCTATCAACAAGCCAATAATTAATAAGGGGCCTGTAATAAAGTTTGGTGCCAATTTAAACTTTACCACAGATAGTGACTCTAGTACTGTTTATGAATCGATTTGCGGTAATGCAGGCATTCCGGTGCAAAGATTTACAAATCGTTCCGATATAACAGGAGGTTCAACCATCGGGCCAATCACAACTACTCAATTAGATATACGCTCAATAGATATAAGGAACCCAATTTTAGCTATGCACTCAATAAGAGAATTGGGAGGGGTTTTGGATCATTATTATATAGAAAAATCCTTTGAGGAGTTCTATAAATAAATTAAACCGAGAACCTGCATGAACCTTTAAAAAATAGAATTAACCCATTGATATATGTAAATTTGCTTTAAGGTGTCCGAAAGTAAAAAGTATTTGTTAGGGAAAAAATATTGAGCTTAAAGAAATTGAAAGCGTTCATCTCGTCGCATATACCTTTATCAATAAACAATATATTTTAAAAAAATGTATAAAAGAACAAATTAAAATGGGAAAATAATAATGAAAATAAAAAAACACGAATTACAATTTATGACATGGGTAGAGGTTGGAGAAGCATTTGCAAAGGAGCCGGTTATACTCATACCAATGGGTTTTATGGAAGAACACAGGCCTCATTCAATTACAGGAGATTATATAGCAGCATACGAGATTACAAAATGTGCAGCAGAAAGATCTGATTCATATTGTGTTCTTGTTATACCTTTTGGATATTCGGAATATTTCAGATGGTTTCCTGGGGCTATATCGATATCTCCAAAAACTTTATACAATATTGTAAAAGATGTTTGTACGAGCTTAATAGAGCATGATGTAAAAAAGATAATTTTTGTAAATGGCCATGGTGGAAATTCAGGTATTCTAGATATCCTGGCAAGAGATATAAAAAGAGAAAACAAAATTATGGTAGGAAAGATAGATTTATGGCAGTCCCTTCCTCTTAAATTCAAGGAAGAACTGTACGGAGAAAATGTCAATCTTTTAGGCCATGGTGGAGACCCTATTACTTCAGTTATGAAATATTTAAAACCCCAGGACATGAGAATGGATTTAATAAAAGAATCAGACAGAGTAAAAGAATGGGAAGCTTTTACCATAGAGCATATTTCAAAAACTAAAATCAAAGATATTGATGTTGGAATATATTACGATATGAATGAAATTACAAAACAGGGAGCTATGGGAGACCCACATATAGGAGACAGCGAAAAAGGTGAAAAAATCGTTAATAAATTAATAGATTATTGTGTAGAATTTGCTGAAAAGATGAAAAAATCAAATACCGAGTTAAAATGATAAGGCGATTACCACTTAAAAAGTATCAATGCTTTAAAATAACATCAAATAGTATTAATCAGCATACCTAAATTTACTCTATGTACCTTGAATTTAAGTAGCAAAAATGGATAAAACCCTTATTTTTCTCGCGTCTATGGTATAATAAATTATAAAAATACTAATAAGTAAACAAGGGAGTCCACAATGTCCTTTCAACTAAATGATGCACAATAAATAGCTATCAATGATTCCCTATTATCGCTTACCGAATGGCGAAGAAAAACATCCGGTTGTCACCTTTATTGCCGGTGAAGCTGCCCCCGAGGGAAAAGTTATGGGTCATGCCGGAGCTATTATTTCTCCGGGAGGAGAAGGAGGCGTTAAATATAAAAGAAAAGTATTACAGGATGCCGGTGTTCATATGATTGAAAAGTTAAGTGAAATGGCCGATATGGTGTCTATAATTAAAAATACATTCTGTGACTATAGAATAATCTGAAATATTAGGATAGTCAAATAACTTTCTTTATGCAAGAATAAACTGTATGGCCAGAGGAACATTTGTGGCTATAGGAGTCTGTCGAAACATAGGATATTATATCCTGGTGACTCGACTTGAACTGCCGGATGTTCCTCTGTCTCTACCATAGTCTAATGGGAAGATGCCTATAAAAAGTGGCTATTATAGACGGGATATGAGATAGAGGCAAGGTCATAAACCCGTAAGGAGGTAAGAAAGATGAAAAGACTATCCGGAGGAATCGATGTGGGGAGCGAATCTCACCACATATTAATCTTAGATGAGGAAGATAATGTCCTTTATAACCAGAAGGTAGCTCATAAACTTAATGAATTTGCTGAAAGTATAAAGCTATTTAAGCAGATAGAGAGAAAAGAAGGAGGAAAGATTTCCTTCGCCTTAGAGGG
>Ga0307379_10004035_pt1 | contig 21090 bp, 24 predicted proteins | sample UN2MG_FD_202237 | JGI IMG/M metagenome (GOLD analysis project Ga0307379, IMG submission 202237) | Soil microbial communities from Risofladan, Vaasa, Finland - UN-2 | ecosystem: Environmental > Terrestrial > Soil > Coastal area > Acid sulfate soil | place: Finland: Risofladan, Vaasa | collected... | reverse complement strand
GACGACGTGGTGAAGATCCTCTACTACATGTCCGAGCGCGTCTCGGCGAAGTTCCTGGCGGAGATGCCGGACAAGGCCCTGGCGGCCCGGCTGACGGCATTGATGAAGACGATCCAGGAACAAGGGTAACGCCATGGATATCGCGACGGTAATCGGCCTGATCGCCGGAGTCGGCTGCATCATCGCGCCGGTCATGATGGGGACCGACGCGAAGACGTTCATCCACGTGCCGTCGATGGCGATCGTGGTCGGCGGGATGACGTGCTCGACGCTGATCCACTTCTCCCTGGGACAGGTGTTGAACATCCTGGCCGTGGTCCGCAAGACGCTCTTCTACCGCCTGCCGGGCGAAGGCGATCTGGTACAGAAGATGGTCAACTACTCCGCCATCAACCGCCGGGACGGGGCGCTGGCCCTGGAGCGGCAGATTCCCTCGGCCGGGGACGATTTCCTGATCAAGGGCCTCCAGATGGTCATCGACGGCCAGAGCGAGGAGGCCATCGAGAAGCAGCTCTACCTGGAGATCCAGTACCTCCAGGAGCGCCACGCCGACGGCAAGAAGATCCTGGAGTTCATGGGCGCCTCGGCCCCGGCGTTCGGCATGATCGGGACGCTGATCGGCCTGGTGCAGATGCTCGGCACGCTGAACGATCCCAGCCAGATCGGCGGCGGCATGGCGACGGCCCTGATCACCACGTTCTACGGGGCTTTCATGGCGAACCTGCTGTTCCTGCCGATGGCGGGCAAGTTGGGCATCCGCAGCAAGAAGGAGACGCTCGTGCGGGAGATGATCGTCGAGGGCCTGCTGGGGATCGTCCGCGGCGAGAGCCCCACCGGCGTGCGGGAGAAGATGCAGGCCTTCGTCTCCGAGCGGAACCGGGAGGAGTACAAGCCCAGCATCTAGGATTTTCGATCTACAATTCCCGATCGGCAATGGCCGATGGGCAGATGTGTGGTACCTCGGAGCTCCCGACACAATCGGGAATCGGTAATCGGAAACAGGAAATGTAGAAGTGGCGAAGGAACGCAAAAGGCCGAAAGAGGACCCCGGCGGGCCCGGCGACTGGATCGTCACGTTCAGCGACTGCATGACGCTGCTGCTGTGCTTCTTCGTGCTGCTGCTGACGTTCTCGTCGTTCGAGGAGGTCGAGCTCCAGAAGTTCGCGGGGATCTTCGCCTGCGAGAGCAACGACTCGATCTTCCCCGCCCCCCGCGAGGTCAAGGACTCGGTCATGCCCCCTTACCCGCGGACCGTCGACTGGACCAAGAAGGGCAGCGAGATGCCCGCGGAGTCCGAGAACCATCCCGTGGAGGCCGACCGCAGCGCCGCCGTGATCATGGACGACTCCGCCCACAAGGACCGGAAAGTCTTCTTCATGCCCTCCGACTGGCTGTTCTGGGGCAACGGGGAGCTGCTGACCCGGGAAGGAGAGGCCTACCTCGCGAAGATCGGGCGCTTCATGGAGATGGTCCCCAGCCGCGTCGTCATCGGCGAGGTCGGCCCCGTCGGCGCGGGCGGGCGGTCGGTCCGCCTGGACCGCTCGCTGGCCGTGATGCGGTTCTTCACCACGCGGCAGAAGCTGTCGGGTGACCTGTTCGGCATCACCGCCAGCCCGCCGGAGGCGCCGGAGCGCATGCGATCGCGGCGCGTGGTCGCCGTGACGCTGATCCCAGGGAAGGTGTACTGATGGCCAGGGCGAAGAAACACGTCGACGAGCCCAACTCCGTGCCGACCTGGATCGTGTCGTTCAGCGACATGATCACGCTGCTGCTGGCCTTCTTCGTGCTGCTCCAGAGCTTCGCGCACGTGCAGGACCCCGAGCTGTTCTTCGTGGGCCAGGGCTCCTTCAAGCAGGCGATCGCCGGGATGGGCCTGCCGTCGTGGATGCTGGGGCGGGAGGAGAAGACCAAGCGCGACAGCATGCAGAGCCGTCACCCGATGGAAGACAGCCCCTCCCAGGAGCCCAGGGCCCGCACCATCGACGCGGACAACGAGAAGATCCAGGGGATGTTTGCCGATCTACAGAAGGAGGTCGAGACGACGGCCACGGACGTCTCCCGCCGCGCGCTGCGCGTCGAGGCGACGCCCATCGCCTTTGCCGGCACCGGCGCCGGCCTGGACGACGCGGCCGGGGCCTACCTGCGGCAGTTCGCCTCCGACCTGAAGCAGTCTGTTCGGGCCCAGGCGGTGCGGGTGTACGTGATCGGCTTGGCCGGCGACGTGTCCGGGGACGCGTCGCGGTGGTACGAGTCGGCCCGGCGCGCCGGGCTGGTGCAGCGCTACCTCGCCGAGCGGCTGGCCGGCGGAACCGCCGGAGACGTCCTGTCCTGGGGCGCCGGGGCCGGCGGGCCGTGGTGCCGAGACCACGGCCTGATCCTGAAAAAAACGTCGATCGTGATCGCGATCATGGAGGAGAAGACCTCCGATGGCTGAAGACGCGGAAAACCCGTTCGAGGAACAGCCCGCAGGCGACCGGCCCAAGGCCTCGCTCGTCAAGACGGGCATTCGCGTGGGCCTGATGGCCGCCGTGCTCGGCGTGGGCTCGGCGGGAGGGTACACGCTGGCCGGGCTGCTGGGCGGCGCCAAGCCGGCGGACCCCAACCAGCCGGCCGCCTCCGCCGCACCGGCCGAGAGCGTGCCGCTGCCCACTCCGGCCCCGGGCGACGATCAGGAATTCGAGTACTTCGACTTCGACCCGATCACCGTCAACCTCAACGACAGGCGCCTGGCGCGGTACATCCGGGCGACGGTGACCCTCGCCTTCCGCAAAGCCGACGCCCACGAGGCCCTCAAACAGGTCCAGAAGAAGCAGAAAGAGCTGCTGAACTGGATGAACCTCTACCTGGCCGACAAGACGCTGGAGGACGTCCGCGGCCTGAAGAACCTCAACCAGATCCGCCGGGAAATGCGGGACGCTTTCAACAACCAGCTCTGGCCCCGAAGCCGTCCGCTGATCGACCAGGTGCTCTTCAAGCAGTTCAACATCCAATGAGCCAGGACACCGACAGCATCCGCCTCCTGCACAAGCTCGTCGCGGCCGCGGCGGGTACCGGGAAGCCCATCGGCACCGACATCGAGTGCACGGACTACGACTGGAACGTCCCATGCCATTACAGCCGAACACAACTGCCTCGGCTGGCGGAGCTTGGGAAGGCCATGGCCGAGGGAATCGCCCGCGTGTTGGGCGGGCACCTCGGCCGGGACATCCAACTCACGGCCGACGCGCCGGAGCAGCGATTCGGCTGCCGTCTGGCCGAGCAGCTCCGCAGTGCCGCCGACTACCGCCTGGTCCTGAGGTCCGAAGATACCCCCTGCGGCGTTCTCTCGATAAGACCTTTGAATATAGTGACTTGGGTAGATTGCCTTCTGGGAGGCCAACCGCGGGATGACGTCGAGATCGAGCTTTCGGAGCTGGAGGCCGACCTCCTGGCCGACGCGGTGGGCGTGCTGGTGAAGGCTGTCTCCGACGCCTCAACACAGGCAGGTGGGCGGGCGATCGGCCCGGCCGGGAACGTCGCCCGCCGCGCGGTGGACCTGCCTGGGGAGCCCAACGCGGAATGGTGCGTCTTCGGCTTCCGAACGGCGGGGGAGTCCGACGTGCCCGGCATCTCACTGGCCCTGGGTTGCGACGTGCTCGACGAGATCGTCCTCGGCCGCCGGGCCGGGAAGCAGGCCGCGGACCCTTCGATCGACGCCCGGGCCGCACTGACCGAGCACTTCGCCCGGGTGCCGCTGAGGGCGGCCGCCATGGCCGGGGAGGTGGAGTTGACGGTCCGCGAGGTGATGGACCTGGAGCCCGGCGACGTGGTCCTCCTGCCCAAGGGCATGGAGTACGCCGTGGAGCTGCACGTGGATGGCCAGCCCGTGCTGAGCGGCTGCGCCGTCGCGGCCGTCGGCTGCTACGGGGTGGAGATCGTGGGCGCCTGCGGGGAGAGCGGCAAGGACGCCGGTCGCATAAGCCCTGCAAAAGGAAAATCTTAGAAAGGATTGCCAGGATGTCCGAAGCAACCGCAACCGAAGAGCAGACCCCCGCGGAGGCCCCGGCCGACGAGGTGGAGGTCAGCGAGGCCCAGCTTCCCGAGGCCGAGCCGGCCCGCGTCAAGTCGCCCGGGGGGCAACTGGACATCCTGCTGGACTCCACGATGCGGATCGCCATCCGCCTGGGGCACGCGGAGATGCCGGCGCGGGAGCTGATCCAGCTCGGCCCCGGCTCGGTCGTCACGCTGGACCGGCGGGTGGGCGAGCCGGTCGAACTGCTGCTGCGAGGCATTCCCTTCGCGCTGGGCAAGTTGGTGGTGGTCGGCGAGCAACTGGGCGTCAAGATCGAGGAAATCCTCTCCCCGGATGCGGAGGGCGAATGAGCCCGCCCGTCGGCGCGGGGGCGTTTCGTTGACGCGCCGACCCTTGCGTATAGTTTTTCGACCTCCCGACAAGTGTTCGCGCCGTCAGACCCGGCCGGTTGACACGGTCGGTCCGACAATCTCGCGCGGGCTGTCCCTCGTCACAGTAGCAACACAACCATTTTCATTTTATAAACTTACGCTGCGATCCCTTCTTGGAAGACCCGGCCCCAATCCCTGGACCGGCCCCCGGACGAGCTGAACCTGGCACGTAGTGTGCATTGCCCCTCCGGCATGAGGACTATGCGCTTGGCCTGTATGTCCGTGGCGGGGGGGCTGCTGGCCGTCCTGGCCCAGGGCGCCGCCGGGCAGCCCGCGGCGTCTCAACCGGCCGGGGCGGACAGGCCCGCCGCGGCCTCCCGCCCCGCGACCCAGGCCGCCACCACCACGACGGCCCCGGCCAAGCTGCCCCTGCGAAGCGACCCCGCCGGCGGCCTGCCGACGCTGTCGGACGGCGACCGGCCGGGCGTGCTCGGGCAGATGGCCGCCTATGCCCTGCTCATCCTGGCCCTGGGCGGCGGGGCGCTGCTGATGGTCCGGCGGTACTTCCCGCGGCCCCGGAGTCGGCAGGGCGGCCGGCTCCGCGTGATCGACAGCGTGTACATCGGCCCCCGCAAGCAGGTGCACGTCCTGGAGGTGGGCAGCCAGCGGTTCCTTCTGGCCTCCTGCCGGGACAGCGTGACCATGATTTCGGAGCTCGGAAGCTCGTTCTCGGAACTGTACGGACGCGAAAAGGACAGAGACGGCCTCCTCCAGGACGCCGCCAGCCCCCTGGAGGACGCCCAGGCATGACCTCTCCGGGCGGCACAACCCGTCTCGGCTCCCTTGCGGCCGCGGGCATCCTGGCCGCGCTGGCGGCCGCCGCCGCCGCGCAGCCCGCGAGCCCGACGACGGCCCCGGCCGCGAACAAGCCCGTCGTGGCGTCGGGGAATCTGCCGAAGGTCGGTCAGGTGCTGGACGCCATCGAGAAGGCCTCGGCCGCCAAGGCCGACGGCTCCTCGCGGGACTGGTCGGCGCCGGTGAAGCTGGCGGTGGTCTTCGCGGCGCTGGCGCTGCTGCCGAGCCTGCTGGTCATGATGACGTCCTTCACGCGGATCGTCATCGTGCTGGGCTTCGTCCGCCGGGCGCTGACCACGCAGAACATCCCGCCGACGGTGGCCATCATCGGCCTGGCGCTGTTCCTGACGATCTTCACCATGTCGCCCACGTTCGGGCGGATCAACTCCGAGGCGCTCGAGCCGTACCTGTCCGACCGGGTGAGCTTCGAGGACGCCTGCGCCAAGGGCAACGAGGTGCTGAAGGACTTCATGCTCCGCCAGACGCGGGAGAGCGACCTCGCCCTGTTCGTCGAGCTCAGCGGCACGGCCAAGCCGTCCTCCGCGGCGGCCGTGCCGACCTACGTGGCCGTGCCGAGCTTCGCGATCAGCGAGTTCCGCACCGCCTTCGAGATGGGATGCCTGCTGTTCATCCCGTTCCTGCTGATCGACCTGGTGGTCGCGAGCATCCTGCTCAGCACGGGCATGATGATGCTCCCGCCGGCCATCATCTCCCTGCCGTTCAAGATCATCCTTTTCGTGCTGGTGGACGGCTGGGGAATGATGGCCAGGACGCTGGTGCAGAGCTTCAACTACTGACGGAAACGGAAACACACCATGGACGGTTCCCTCGTATTGCACCTGGGACGGCGGACGATGGAGGTGGCGCTGCTGCTGGCCGGGCCGGCGCTGGCCGTGACGCTGGTCACGGGCTTCCTTGTCGCCATGCTCCAGGCCGTCACGTCCATTCGCGACATGTCGATGGGCATGGTCGTCAAGCTCGCCGGCGTCGGCGTGACGCTGCTGGTCTGCGGCGGATGGATGCTGGACGTGGCCAACGACTTCGTCATGGAGATCTTCAACCACATGCAGACGATGGGGCACTGATCGTGGAGACCTGGGTCGGACTGCTGCTGCCGTTCACGCTCATCCTCGCCCGGACGACGGCGTTCCTGGCGGCCCTGCCGCTGTTCAGCACGCCGTCGGCGCCGCGGATGCTGAAGGCCGGCCTGGCCCTGCTGCTGACGGTGTTCTTCGGGCACTTCGCTCCCCCGGCCGGGGTGGCGGCAGGCGGGGCGCGGCTGCTGGCCGCGTCCGTCCTGCTGGCCCGCGAGGCCCTCTGCGGGCTGGCGCTGGGTCTGGCGGCCCGGATGATCTACACCGCCGTCCAGCAGGGCGGCATCCTCATCGCCCGCCAGATGGGCTTCTACATGGCGTCCATCGTCGACCCCTCGACCGACCAGGAGACCGAGCCGCTGGGGCTCTACTTCGACGTGCTGTTCATGCTGCTGTTCCTGGCGGCCGGCGGACACCACCTGCTCCTGCGGCTGGTCGCGCGGAGCTTCCAGGTGATGCCGTTGGCGGGGGAGTTCGACTTTGGCGCCCTGGCCGCCGGCGTGCTGGCGGCGGGCTCGGCGATGCTGCTGTTCTCCCTGAAGCTGGCCGCCCCGATGCTGGCGGCGTTCCTGGTTCTCGGGGTGGTGCTGGGCGTGCTGGCCCGGGTGCTGCCGGAGATGAACGTCCTGCTGACCTCCCTGCCGCTTCGCGTGGCGGCGGGGTTGGGGCTGGCGGTGGCGATCATCCCGTCGCTGGAGGCCTTCACCGAGGAGATCGCCCACTGGATGAACCGTCTTCTATAGGACCGCAAGGACCCCCGAGCGCGAGCCCGATTGACGAATGCCCGACAAACCCGCATCAGAACGGACCGAAGAAGCGACCCCCGAGCGCCTGAAGAAGGCCCGGGAGGAGGGGCAGGTCGCCCAAAGCCAGGAGCTGCCCTCGGCGATCATGATCGGCGCGCTGCTGATCGGCCTGGCCCTGCTGGGCGGGGGGCTGTTCCAGTGGTTCACCGGGCAGGTCCGCGACGGCGTGGCGATCCGCCCGCCCGACTCGATCGGCTGGGGGGGCATCGGCGGGCTGCTTCGCCAGAAGCTCACCTCCGCGATGGCCGTCTCCGCCCCGTTCCTGCTGTTCGCCGCCGCCGCGTCCATCGCCAGCAGCCTTCTGTCCAGCGGATGGGCCTTCAGCCCCAAGGCCGCCCGATTCCGCCTCGACCGGATCTCGCCCGTCCGGGGCATGAAGAACCTCCTCTCCATGCGCTCGGTGGTCCGGCTGCTGGTGAGTCTGGCGAAGCTCGGAGTGATCCTGGCGATCGTCTACTACTACCTTCGGGACAACCTCGCGGCCTGCTGTGCCCTGCGGTGGGCCGAGCCCGGCGCCCTGCTGGAAGGCACGGCCACGATGGTGCTGGGCCTGCTGGCGCGGATGGCGATCGGCATCCTGGCGATCGCCGGGATCGACCTGCTCTACCAGCGGCGGAAGTACCGCAAGGACCTCCGCATGACGCGGCAGGAGGTCAAGGAGGAGCGCAGGCAGCACGAGCTGGCGCCGGAGCTGCGAGGCAGGATTCGCGCCGTCCAGATGGAGATGGTCCGCAAGCGGATGCTCCAGGAAGTGCCCACCGCCGACGTGGTCGTCACGAACCCGACGCACGTGGCCGTGGCGCTGCGGTACGACGCCAAGACGATGGAGTCCCCGCTGGTCGTCGCCAAGGGCGGCGACCTGCTGTGCGAGAAGATCAAGGACATCGCCCGGACGCACGGCGTGCCGATCGTGCACCGCCCGGAGCTGGCCCGGGCGATCTTCAAGGCCGTGGACGTCGGCCAGCCCATCCCGGAACTGTTGTTCGTCGCCGTGGCGGAGGTGCTGGCGATGATCTACCGCCTGCGAAAGCAGCGGGGGTCGATGACGTAAGGTCGTTCCCGAGACCGACGAGCACGAGCACGAGCACGATGGAAGAATCGAGGACGAGCACGAGGACGGTTGGCGAAGGCTGATGGCACCTGAGAACGACAACCTGGCGGCTTCGGCCGATCCGCCGCAGACGGGCATCTGGCGCCTGCTGGCGCACAACGACATCGTGTTCGCGGCCGGGCTGACCGGCGTGCTGGCCACGCTGCTGCTGCCGCTGCCGACGTTCGTGATGGACCTGCTGCTGTCGACGAGCATCGCGGTGGCGCTGTCGACGCTGGTGATCACGCTGTCGGCCCGCGAGTCGATCGAGTTCTCGACGTTCCCGTCGCTGCTGCTGTTCCTGACGCTGTTTCGCCTGAGCCTGAACGTCGCCTCGACGCGGCTGATCCTGCTCCAGGGCGACGCCGGGCGGATCATCGAGTTCTTCGGGCAGATGGTGGTCGGCGGGCAGCTCATCGTGGGCATGGTGGTGTTCCTGATCCTGGTGGTCATTCAGTTCGTGGTGATCACCAAGGGCGCCGAGCGGATCAGCGAGGTGGCCGCCCGGTTCAACCTCGACGCCATGCCGGGCAAGCAGATGGCCATCGACGCCGACCTGAACGCCGGGCTGGTCGGCGAGGACGAGGCCCGCCAGCGGCGTCAGAAGATCGTCCGGGAGAGCGAGTTCTACGGCTCGATGGACGGGGCCAGCAAGTTCATCCGCGGCGACGCCATCGCCGGGCTGGTCATCACCGGCATCAACCTCGTCGGCGGGTTCGTCATGGGCACGACGCGAGGGCTGACGGCGGCCGAGTCCATCCGCACGTACGCCATTCTTGCCGTCGGCGACGGCCTGGTCAGCCAGATCCCCGCCCTGATCATCTCCACGTCGGCGGGTTTCCTGGTCTCCAAGACCTCCAGCAAGGGCAGCATCAGCCAGGACCTTGTCCGGCAGCTCTTCGCCAAGAGCCGCCCGTTATGGATCGCGTCGTTCATCCTGGCGGCGATGGTCTTCGTGCCGAACCTGCCGAAGATGCCGTTCGTGGCCCTCAGCCTGATGGTGGGGATCATAGCCAGGTCGCTGGGACGGTCGGAGCGCGAGCAGAAGGCCGGCGGCAAGGCCCGCAAGGCCGCCGACAGCGCCGAGCCGGCCGTCGAGGAGCTGCTCGACGTGGACCGCGTGGCGATCCTGGTCGGCGCGCGGCTGATCAAGACCGTCGATCCGCGCCGCAAGAGCAGCCTGTCGCACCGGATCGGCCCGCTGCGGAGGAAGTTCGCCGAGCGCTGGGGGCTGATCCTCCCGCTGGTCCGCCTGAAGGACAACGTCGCCCTCGACGCCAACACCTACGAGATCCGGCTGAACAACCACGTCGTCGGCACCGGCCGGCTCGAGCCGGACATGTTCATGGCCATGGACCCCGGCACCGTCGAGCACCCCGTCGCCGGCAAGCAGGCCGTCGAGCCGGTCTTCCACCTGCCGGCGCTGTGGATCGGCTCGGAGAAGAAGGAAGAGGCCGAGCTTCGCGGCTACACCGTCGTCGATCCCGAGAGCGTGCTGATCACGCACCTGTCCGAGACGCTTCGCCAGCACGCCCACGAGGTGCTCAGCCGCGACGACGTCCAGCGGCTGGTCGACCGGCTCCGCGAGAAGCAGCCGACGCTGGTCAACAGCGTCGTCGGCGACGTGGTGCCGCTGGCGCTGCTGCACCGGGTCCTCCAGGGGCTGCTGCGGGACGGGATCCCCATCCGCGACCTGCCGAAGGTCCTCGAGACGCTCGGCGACCACGCCACGCGGACGAAGGACGCGGCCGTGCTCACGGAGATGACCCGGAAGGGCCTCGTGCGGACGATTACCGAGCAGCACGCCGATTTCGCCGGGCGGATCAAGGCCCTGACGCTGGAGCCCTCGCTGGAGTACGAGCTGCGCGGGGCGCTGGCCCAGCCGGCCGACGGCGACGGCGCCGGCCTGCCGCCCGAGCGGTCGATGGAGGTCATCCGGCGGGTGGCGGACGTCTGGAAAGAGGCCCTCGCCCAGGGGCACGACGGCGCGGCGGTGCTGTGCGACGCGCTGCTTCGGCCCCACCTGGCCGGGCTGCTGGCCCGGCAGGTGCCTCAGTTGCCGGTGCTGGCGTACGACGAGATCGCCCCCGGCACGGACGTGGAGTCGGTGGGAACGGTGAGCCTGGAGGCCCGGGCCGACAAGGCGGCCCTGGTCCCGGCGAGATGACAGGCCGGGCGGCGGGCCCTGCCCGCTCCGGCCGATGAGAGACTATCGTGCGGCGATACACAGTCACCATCGCGATCCTGGGCTTCTTCGTGCTGAGCGCCGTGGGGTGCCTCAGCGGCGTGCCCGTATGGGTCTGCGCGATGCGCGCGGTCATCGGGGCCGCGGTGCTCTACGTGGTGGCGACCATCGCCGGCCGGACGATCCTGCATATCGTCGTCGACGCCATGGTACGCCGCCGAGGCCGTACAGAGGAATCCATCCGTGAGCACATCAGCTAGTCAGACGGCCCAGCCGGAGGCCCCCGCGGCCCTGAAGGCCAGGGCCTCCGAGGCCTACGCCCGCCAGTCGCGAGAGGCGCGGGAGGAGCGGTGGATCCTGGACCACCTGCCGCTGGTGCGGCACGTGGTGAACAGGGTGACGGCATCGACGGGCTACCGGGGCGAGCTGGACGACCTGATCTCCGCCGGCACGCTGGGGCTGGTCAAGGCCGCCAAGGCCTTCGACCCCGGGCGAGACTCGACGTTCAAGACGTACGCGTACATCCGCATTCGCGGGTCCGTGCTGGACGAGCTGCGGGCCCGGTCCTTCGTGCCTCCCAGCGTCCACGGGCAGGTCCGGGCCATCCGCCGGGCCTACGAGGCGCTCGTCGCCGAGACGGGCTCGCCGCCCGGCGACGAGGAGTTGGCCGACCGGGCGGGCGTCCCGCTGGCCCAGCTCTACCGCACGCTGGAGGAGGCGCGCAAGCAGCACGTCCTGAGCATTCACGGGCTCCAGGAAGACCACTCGGCCCTCGGGCCGTTCCTCCCACCCGACGATACGCCCGCGCCGGACGCCCAGGCCGAGCGGCACGAGCTGCTGGGGCGCCTGGCCGAGGCCATCCGCCAGTTGCCCAAGCGCGACCGGCTCGTGCTGCTGCTCTACTACGAACGTGACCTGACCATGAAGGAAGCCGCGCAGGTGCTGGGGATCACCGAGAGCCGCGTCAGCCAGATCCACGCCAGCGCCCTGTTCAAGCTTTCCATGAAGTTGAGGATGCCCACGTGAACCAGGAATCAGACTACTCCATTCGTCCGGCGCCCGGCACGGGCCAGGTCTCCGGCTCCCGCACCGTGGGCAATCGGGAAGAGGGCCGCCAGAGGGGCCGGCGGGGCCGCGGGACAAGGAAGCCGCGCCGCACGCCGCCGGAGCCCGTCGCCCGAGTGGAGCGGACCGATGCTCCCGACGGCGATCCGATCGAGACGCCTGCCCAGGACGGCGAGCCCGCCGAGACCCATACGGTGGACTACCTGGCGTAGGCCGCCAGATGACAGGACCCACACGCATGAGCCAGACTGTCCGCGGAGTACTGAAACGCACCCACGTCCGCTTGGCGGGGCCGAAGGCGATCGGCGCCCCGGCCCCGGCCACCGCGCCCGACGTCTCGGCGCGGGTCGTCCGCCGGGGGCCCGGCGACGCCGTCGTCGAGGTCACCTGTGCCTGCGGGACGGTCATCCACCTTCGTTGCCTGTACGACGCCGGGGCGCCCGGCCAGCCGCTCGCCCCGGAAGGAGAGACCCCATGAAACGAATCATCAGAGGACTCGGGATCGTCGTGATGTCGGCCTGCCTGGCCGGCTGCGAGCAGTTCAGCTTCTCCTTCGGCCTGCCGAAGGCGCCGGCGGCGGGGCCGGCGGAGGACACGCCCGAGCAGAAGGCCCCCTCCCCGCGGCCCCTGAAGTACATGGCGGACTCGGCCATCCAGGGCGAGGCCGGCGGCTCGGACGCCCTCGGCACGGCCCTGGAGCTGTCGAGGAAGTACGCCGAGGTGGCCGAGCAGTTGCTGGAGGCCCAGAAGGCCCAGAAGGCCCTGGCCGAGGAGAGCAAGCAACTCCAGGTCCAGACTGCGCGGCTGGAGGGCGAGCTGTCCCAGGCCCGAAAGGAGCTCAACGACGCCAACGAGCAGATCATGGAGCAGAAGCGAATGCTCCAGCAGTGGCGGGACAACGTCCTGGGCTTCCGCAAGGAGATGCAGTTGGCCCAGCAGACCGAGCTGGACGCCCTTCGGAAGATCCTGCTGCTGCTGGGCGGGCAGGTCGAGACGGCGAAGGAAGGCCCGGCCGACGCGCCGGCCTCCACCGCGGAAGGTACCTCAAGTGACGCTTCGCAGAAGCAAAGCAGCTAGACGGGCGGCGCTGGCGCTGCTGGCGGCGGCGTGCGGGCTGGGCGGCTGCCGCCGGACGGCCCGTGCGCCCGACGAGCAGATCGGCTTCTTCCTGAGCTCGCGGCAGGACCTCCAGCGGACGGCGCGGGTGGTGCTGGTCGAGCTGGCCTCGGTGGACGAATGCCCCCCCCAGATCGCCCGCGACACGACGCAGGCGCTGGCCTCGGCGATCCAGGCCCGGCAGCTCTTCCACGTCGACGTCGTCCGCCGGACGGACCCCCTCTGCCGCGACCTGCCCATCGAGGGCGTCGAGGCCCTCACGCTGCCGGAGCTGGCGGCCATTCGCGACGCCCTCGGCTGCGATGCCGTGCTGTTCGGGCGGGTCAGCCACTTCCAGCCGTTTCCCCGAATGCAGATCGGGCTGTACCTCAAGCTGATCCACCTGAGGGACGGCAAGCTCGTCTGGGGCGTCGATCACGTCTGGGACACGACCGACCGGACGACGGAACTCCGGATCGAAGAGTACTTCCGGCACGTCGTGCGGAGCGGGTATGATCCCCTTGGCCCGGAACTGGTCTTCAAGAGCCCGCGGGCGTTTCAGCGGTTCGTGGCCTGGGAGGTCGCCGGCACGCTGGCCGGGCCGCAAGACGGCGCGGAAAAGGCCGCTCCTCGCGGAAGATCGCTCAAGTAGAAACGGGAACGCACGAATATGAACATGACAGGCCCGACAGGAGTCAACGCCGTGCGCATCGACAGCAGCTACATCACGGACCCGCGAGCGGCTGCGGAGGAACGCGCCGACAACGCCCGCGGGACGGGTGCCCCCCAGGCCGCCGGCGACGCCGGGGCCGCCGAGGTGGTCCTCTCGCAGCAGCGGCTGATCGCCGAAGCCGCCGCCGCGGAAGCGGTCGACGCCCGCGCCGTCGAGGAGGCACGGACGCTGTTGCTTGCCGGCGAGCTGGACACGCCCGAGGCCGCCGACAGGGCCGCCCAGGCCATGCTGGCCAAGGGCCTGTAGCGCGCCGAGGCGGACGCGGGGCAACGGGGGCAGACGCACCATCCAACCCACGGCATCGCGCAGGTCCGCGGCCTGAGCCTCACCGGTCCAGCCGTCCGTTCGCCCGCCCGCCCGCCCGCCTCGCCGGGGGAGCCGATTCGCGGGACAGTCGGGGGCCACAAATCTTTGTATCTCGATCCTCGCGGATTACTCAAGTCGCCCCCAGAGCGGTTCGATAGCTACGACGTGACCCGCGTCCGTTGAGACCGGCACACGAAGGGAAGGGTGGTCGTACGGGTCGTGCATGTGCTCGCGGGAGAGCGCGTGCGAAAGGGGCCTGCGGCGGGCCTGCGACCCGAAGAGTCCACGACCTGTGGAGGGTCGGGGGCACAACCGACATCTTGTAGAGGAGGTAGGACATGCTGGCGATCAAGAACAACCTTATGGCCGAGGGCGCTGCACGCCACCTGGGGACCAGCTACGACGCGCTGGCCCGCTCGGTCGAACGGCTCTCGTCCGGCCTGCGCATCAACAGCGCGAAGGACGACGCGGCGGGACTGGCCGTTCGCGAGCTGATCCGTGCGGACGTCGCGGCCCTCCAGCAGGGCGCCCGCAACGCCCGCGACGCGATCTCGATGCTCCAGACGGCTGAGGGCGGCCTGACCGTGGTCGACGACCTGCTGGTGCGCATGCGCGAGCTGGCGGAGCAGGCGGCCACCGACTCCTATTCCGCCACGCAGTTGGGCATCATGCAGAACGAGTTCGACGAGCTGGCCTCCGAGATCACTCGGATCGCCACCAACACCTCGTTCAACAACAACAACCTGCTGGATGGCACGCAGGTCGGTGCCTTCGAGATCGCCCTCGGCAGCGGCCTGGTCGCCGGCCAGACCATCAAGATCGACAAGCAGGACATGCAGGCGACGGTGCTGGGCGTCGGCGGGGCGGTGGAGATTGCCTCCGGCCGCGGCGTCTCGGCCACGACCGACACCTACTTCACCGGCGCCGACGCCGCCGACGCGATCACCTTCACCTTCGACACCACCCAGAGCGCCAGCATGATCATCGGCGCCGGCAACAAGACCCTCGGCGAGGTCGTCACCGCGCTGAACCAGTCCAGCCGGTCGGCCGTATCCGGCTGGGAGGTCGCCACGGCCGCGTACAACAGCGACACGGGGCAGTACGTCCTGAAGCTGGCGCATCACACGGCCGGCGACGTCGACTTCGCGGTGACGGACGTGGGCGACCCGATCTGGGCGGCGGCGCTGGGCGGCGACGAAGTGGCCACCGCCGGCTTCGTCAACACCAACGGGGCCGCCGCGCTGACCCTGGGCACCCAGGCGGCCATCACCGCCGTCGAGAGCGCCATCTCGACGAAGGACACCTTCCGCGCCAACCTCGGCTACATGATGAACCGGCTGGAGGCCGCCGCCGGGGTCATCGACATCCAGGCCGAGAACCTCCTGGCCGCCGAGAGCCGCGTCAGCGACGTGGACGTGGCGACGGAGATGGCGGCGTTCACGCGGAACCAGGTGCTGGCCCAGGCGGGCATCTCCATGCTGGCCCAGGCCAACTCCATGCCGCAGATGGCCTTGCAGCTCCTGGGATAACAGGTCCCTCGAGCGGACTCCTAGTTCATGCAGCGGACCCACCCGGGTTGTCCGGGTGGGTCCGCTTGTTTTTTCGGGCATCGTTCAGAGGGGGATAGCAGCACCTGGCCCCTGCGCAGCCCGCAGCGAGTGCAAGCCAACCCGGCTCCGGCCTGAGCCATGCCTTCCTTCCCGGTGGAACGGGGCGGTATCGGCCGCACATCCTGCGTCTTCCTCCTAGTTTTTCTATTTTATCTATACGGGAAAATCCACAGATTCCCTGTCTCCTGCCATGCAGGGGAGTCTGATCGTAAAGCCTTTTTAAAAAGGGTGTTGTGCTATAGCACACGGCACGGTTCTGTCGTCTGTACGGCCTATGCTGGATCCCCCAGTTTTCGGATTCTGTAGACCGACGCCTCAAGTTCCGCGGGGCCGCCTCGATAATCACCATGTCGTAGGGAACGCATCCGACGGCTGGGAAGATATGCAGATGGATAAGGGCGGCCTCGACCTGAGGCAACAGCCAACGGCAGACAGGCTGCCTTCGGGTCGCAGACGGGCTGGTACGTATCGCAGTCTGCGGTTGCCAGGCGGGCCGGATCAGAAGCCGAACCGTATTAGAGGAGACAGGGAATGCTGGCGATCAAGAACAACCTGATGGCCGATGGGGCCGCGAGGCATTTGGGCAGGAGCTATGACGCTCTGGCCGAGTCGGTCCAAAGGCTTGCGTCCGGCCTGCGCATCAACAGCGCCAAGGACGACGCGGCGGGCCTGGCCGTTCGCGAACTGATTCGCGCGGACGTCGCGGCCCTCCAGCAGGGCGCCCGCAACGCCCGCGACGCGATCTCGATGCTCCAGGCGGCTGAGGGCGGACTGTCGATGATCGACGACCTGCTGGTCCGCATGCGCGAGCTGGCGGAACAGGCGGCCACCGACTCCTATTCCGCCACGCAGTTGGGCATCATGCAGAACGAGTTCGACGAGCTGGCCGCCGAGATCACTCGGATCGCCACCAATACGTCGTTCAACGACAACAACCTGCTGGATGGCACGCAGGTCGATGCCTTCGAGATCGCCCTCGGCGGCGGCCTGGTCGCCGGGCAGACCATCAAGATCGACAAGCAGGACATGCAGGGCACGACGCTGGGCGTCGGCGGGACGGAGGAGATCGCCTCCGGCCGCGGCGTCTCGGCCACGACGGCCACCTACTTCACCGGCGCCGCCGCCACCGACGCGCTCACCTTCACTTTCGACGGCGACCAGAGCGCCAGCGTGACGATCGGCGCCGGCAACAAGACCCTCGGCGAGGTCGTCACCGCGCTGAACCAGTCCAGCCGGTCGGCCCAGGCCGGCTGGGAGATTGCCACGGCCGCGTACAACAGCGACACGGGGCAGTACGTCCTGAAGCTGGCGCACCACTCCTCCGGCGACGTGGCCTTCGCGGTGACCGACGTGGGCGCCCCGCTCTGGGCGGCGGCGCTGGGCGGCGACGCCGTGGCCACCGGCGGCTTTGTCAACACCAACGGGGCCGACGCCCTGACCCTGGGCACCCAGGCGGCCATCACCGCCGTCGAGGGCGCCATCTCGACGAAGGACACCTTCCGCGCCAACCTCGGCTACATGATGAACCGGCTGGAATCGGCCGCCAGCGTCATCGACATTCAGGCCGAGAACCTTCTGGCCGCCGAGAGCCGCGTGAGCGACGTGGACGTGGCGACCGAGATGGCGGCCCTGACGCGGAACCAGGTGCTGGCCCAGGCGGGCATCTCCATGCTGGCCCAGGCCAACTCCATGCCGCAGATGGCCCTGCAACTGCTGGGCTGATAGGACGACACCAATGAACTGCGGAAGGCGGCCCCGTCTCTAGTGTAACTACGACCGCACCCTTATCCCGACCCAGGCGGGAGGCGCCTTCCCAGACTGTAAGCGAATGGGGTCCGCACGCACGTGCGAGGCCCCATTCGCCTTTTCTTGCGCCGGGGGGGGCAACCAGAGGGCAAAGCGCTCAAGCTCGGCGCCCTGGGCTCGATAATGAGGGTGTGCGAAGGAGACCCGCGGCCCGCCGACGGGGTGGCGCACCTGGAGCAGGATCATGGCCGGCTTTGCCCTCTCTGGTGTCTTCTCGGGAATCGACACCGACGCGATCGTGGCCGCGACGATCGCCGCCGCGAGGGCCCCGCTGCTGCGCCTTCAGAGCCAGCAGAGCACCTGGTCGGCCAAGAAGCGGGCCATCGGGGAGATCGAGCGCCGCATGGAGCAGCTCCACGACCTGGTGGACCGCATCCGCGACGCCAACGACCTCCGCCGGGTCAACGCCTTCAGCTCCGACCGCAACACCGTCGTCGCCAGCGCCTCCGGCGGGGCCACCGAGGGCATCCACGAGATCATCGTCAACCAGCTCGCCTCGGCCGAGCGGCAGGTCAGCGCCGGCGTCACCCCCACCGAGGCCTGGACCCACAGCCTCGGCGTGACCGGCGCCGACGACGAGTACCTCTCCGCCGACGACATCTCCGACGGGGCCGGCGACAGCTACCGGTTCGTCTTCCAGTTCGGCAGCGAGGACCAGGTGACGGTGGACCTGTCCGCCTACGACGCGACGGGCATCACGCTGAACGAGCTGGTCGGCGAGATCAACACGGCCGCGGGGTACACCGCCGCCTCCGCCGTGACGGACGGCGGGCAGTACCAGCTTCGCATCCAGGCGGCCGGCGAGGGCGACGACCATGCCCTGGCGATCACGGACGACAGCTCCGTCGGCCTGCTGGACGGCACGGGCGACTTCGAGCAGACCGTGGACGGCGACGTCGGCGCCGACGCCATCGTGGGGGCCGGGCAGTTCGTCTACACCTACAACGGCGTGACGCGGACGATCACCACGACGGCCGAGACGTCGCTGGGCCAGCTCCGCGACCTGATCAGGAACGACTCCCAGAACCCCGGCGTCAACGCGAGCATCCTGGAGTACCAGGGCGCCACGGACGGGCGGTACCACCTGGTCCTCAGCGGGCGGGACACGGGGGCGGACTACACCATCACGGTCGAGTCGGCCACGACGCTGAGCGGCTTCGGACCGGGCGCCTCCAACTGGACGCGCACCCAGCAGGCCCGCAACGCGCAGATCCGCGTGGACGGCTACCCGGCCGACGCGTGGATCGAGTCCGCCAGCAACACCGTCACCAGCGCGATCCCCAACGTGACGCTGGACCTGCTGGCCACCAACGGCGCGGGCACGGTCATGATGGCCGGGTCCTCGGACACGGCCGTGCTGACGGCCACCGCCCAGGACGGCGCGGTCGCCGGCGTGCACGAGGTGCAGGTCAACCGGTTGGCGCGGGCCGAGCGGCTGACGCACACGGACGGGCTGGCGTCCTCGGACACGGCGCTGGACGCGGGGAACTTCGTCTACACGTATGACGGCGTGACGCGGACGGTCACCAGCGACGGGACGACGACGCTGGCGCAGTTCCGCGACCTGATCAACGCCGATGCCCTCAACCCCGGCGTCACGGCGAGCGTCCTGTACACCGACGGCACGTACCACCTGGTGCTGGACGGGGAGGACACCGGCGCGGCCTACGGGATCACGATCGAGGGCGGCACGACGATCAGTGATTTCGGGTCGGGCGACTTCACCGAGACCAGCGCCCAGGACGCCCAGATCAAGGTCGACGGGTTCCCGCCGGGCCCGGGCGACTGGATCGAGCGGAGCAGCAACACGATCACCGATGCCGTTCCGGGCGCGACCCTTCGGCTCCAGGGCACCGGGACCGTCACGGTCAACGTGTACAGGCCCGACAACAACGACCTCAAACCGGTCATCGTCAACCTCACGCGCGACACCGACGAGCTCCAGAGCGACCTGGAGAACCTCGTCGCCATCTACAACGGCATCGTCGACACCGTCCAGCAGTACGCCGGCTACGATCCCGAGACCCAGACCGCCGGCGTGCTGATCGGCGACTCGGGCATCAACCTGCTGGTCGGGCAGGTCCGCTCGCTGCTGACCAGCCGCCAGTCCGGGTTCGACAGCGCGCAGGACACCTTCACCATGGCGGCCGACATCGGCATCGAGATCGACCGCGACGGCTACCTGAGCCTGGACACGACGACGCTCCAGGAGGCGATCTCCGAGGACTACTTCGGCGTGCTGGAGCTGATCGGCGCGATCGGGCTGGGCGGGTCGGACTCGTCGTACGTGCAGTTCAACAGCGCCGAGTCGAGCACCGAGGCGGGCGACTACGAGGTCGAGGTCGAGTTCGACGGCGCCGGGGCGATCACCGCCGCCCGGGTCCGCAAGCAGGGCGAGACCGAGTGGCGCGACGCGACGTGGAACGGCAGCGTGATCACCGGGGGCGTGGGCAACCCCGAGCAGGGGCTCCAGGTCACGTTCGTCTACAACCCGTCCCTGACCAGCCCGGTCACGGCCAACGTGCGGGTCCAGCAGGGCTTCGCCGGGGCCGTCTATGACCGCCTGGGAGAGTTCCTGGACGCCGCCGACGGCCCGATCGCCATCAAGAAGGAGCGGTACGACCGGGCCATCGCCGAGCTGGAAAACCGGATCGACGTGGCGGAGGACCGCCTGGTGGAGAAGGAGGAGCGGCTGCGGGAGAAGTACGCCCGGCTGGAGGCGACGCTGGCCCAGTTGGACTCGTTTCGCGCGGCCATCGACGCGATGTACACGTCGCTCCAGTCGCTGAGCAATGCCAAGAGCAAGAGCGGGCGGTCCTAACGAACCATCAGGATGGCATCATGAGCGGAATCAGCGAGTACCAGCAGAACGCGATTGCCACGCAGTCCCGGGGGCGGCTGATCGTGCTCCTGTACGACGGGGCCATCAAGTTCTGCCGACAGGCCATCGCCGAGTTGGAGAAGGGCGACTGGGCCGCGAAGGGGAAGTTCATCAACCGGGTGATCGACATCGTCAACGAGCTGGATGGCTGCCTGGACTCCGAGGCCGGCGGGGAGATCGCCACGAACCTGCGGAGCCTCTACGCCTTCATCCGCCGGCACCTCGCCGAGGCGAATGCCAAGCGGGACCCGCAGCGCATCAGCGAGGTGATCAAGATCCTCGAGGAGCTCAACGAGGGCTGGAAGGCGATCACGGCGTAGGGTTTCGTCGTCGTCGCCGGCCGGCATACCGGCGCCCGCGACTCGGGATTCCGAGCCTGCCGGTTGGCTTGCTCGCGCCGATCTGTCCGTTCTCGTGGGCCGCGGACTCCTGGCCCCTGGCCCCTGGCAAAAAGCTCCGGCCCGAGGGGGTCACTTCTTCTCGTCGGGGGGTTCCTGCTTGGCTTCCTCGCCCACGCCGCGGACGGCCCAGCGGGCGAACTTCATCCGCACGTTGTTGGTCTCGTCGACCTTGACGGTGACCTCCTCCGGGCGGGCGTCCATGATCGTGCCCATGATCCCCCCGATCGTCACGACCTTGTCGCCCTTCTTCAAGGCGGAGAGCATCTCCTTGCGCTTGGATTCCTGCTTCCGCCGGCTGCGGCCCATCCAGAAGTACAGCAGGATGAAACCGCCCAGCAGGACGACGTAGAACCACATCCCCCCGCCGAGGCCCCCGTCCTGGCCCGTTCGCCGGCCCGCGGGCCCGGGCTGGGTCGTCGGAGGCCCGACGGCGGGCGTCTCCGGCTTGGGCTGGGCGGCGCCGGCGCCGCCGGCAGACTTCTCGACCCCCGGAATGGGAACCAGCTTGGGGGCGGGCTCTCCCCCGGCCGGCTGGGTCGTCTGGGCAACAGTCAACGTCGCGATCAGGCCGAGCGCCCCGACCGCCAAAAGCACATGCATTCCACGATTCCGCATGGTGATATCCTTTCTCGAAACGGCTTTTCGCCGCCTTGCCGGCCGGGCATTGTGCGCCATCGGCCCGAGCAGGTCAAACACAAAGCCGCCGGGCCCCCTGGGCCAGGGGGCGCTCAAGGCGAAGCGTCCTCGTGGTAGAAGGCCTCGGCCCATTGTCGGGCGCGC